>Ga0315533_1000710_pt1 | contig 27291 bp, 24 predicted proteins | sample SalMarSW160130MG_FD_203081 | JGI IMG/M metagenome (GOLD analysis project Ga0315533, IMG submission 203081) | Salt marsh sediment microbial communities from the Plum Island Ecosystem LTER, Massachusetts, United States - Salt Marsh Sediment SW1601-30 ... | reverse complement strand
TCTGAACAGGGTTTCAAGGGTCTCGTGTTCATCTTGTCCCGTTAGGATTCACCTCCTAAGCTTGGACGTTACTCAATAAATACGAGATCCCAATTACATTAATTAATTTAGGGACAAGCCAGCGCGCTATCTGTTATTCATGGAAAATATCCCTCATGTTATAGAATACCCTTAGAGATTAGGTTGTTTAATATTTAATCGAACATTCTTCCACAAGTCATAAAAACTGAAACATAAGACATATTCAGCGATGTAACATGAAAAGGCCTGTGTTGTTAGCCTTTGTACTAATTCTTTTACTGGCAACATTGTCTTTATGTATCGTAGACTTGCTAGAGTTGCAGATAGCGTATGCTTCACCTTACACAAGCATAGATGTGGACACAGCCTACAATATGATTACGAACGGTAGTTATCCTGACCTTGTAGCTTTGGATGTTAGAACTCAAAATGAGTATGACAGCGGACACATATACGGAGCAGTTTGGATACCTCACACGGAATTGGAGGCAAGGATCGCCGAGTTAGCGAGTCACGAAGATCATGAGATGATAGTGTATTGTAAGTCTGGAGGTAGAAGCGTAACAGCGTCTGAAATCCTTGACTCCCATAACTTCACGAAGGTCTATAATATGCTTGGAGGAATCTCAGCATGGAAGTCTGCTGACTACCCAGTTTGGATCGCAACAGTCCACAATGTTAACACTACCTTCAACTACGACACCATTCAAGCGGCAATAGATACCCCTCAAACTTTAGATGGACACACGATCTTCGTTGAGGAAGGGATATACTATGAACATGTAGTTGTGAATAAGGCGATATCGCTTGTTGGAGAAGATAAAAGCACTACTGTTATCGATGGCAACGAAACCGCTTTTTGTGTAAATGTAACTGCTAACAATGTCACGGTCACAGGATTTACAGTGCAGAAAAGCGATTATGGCATCGTACTCGACAATTCCAGTTACACCCTTGTGAGTGACAACATTGTGTCAGACAATGATTGGGGCATATACGCAAAGAGTGACAATAATTCAATTTTCCAAAATGTGGTTACACGTAATCTTGATGGGATTCATTTGAGGGGTTCTTATACCACAGTCGCGCAAAACATTTTTTCATCCAATTCTTTCTCAATCTATCTATACATGTGCGAGAACAATACGATAGTTGGCAACGAAGTATCAAAAAGTCCCTGGGGAATTGAGCTTGTTCACTCAAAATATGTGACGGTTATTGGCAACATCGTATCAGGCAGCAATGTTGTCGGCGTTGGTGTAGTCTACGGTGGCAACAATACGATCTACCATAACAACGTCATCAATAACGCGGATCAAGTTTTTATCTACCAATCTCATGACAGTACATGGGATAACAGTGTTGAAGGGAACTACTGGAGTGACTACACTGGTGCCGACCCAAACCATGATGGAATAGGCAACACAGAATACGTCATAGATGCAAACAACACTGATCACTTTCCTTTGATGGGCATGTTTTCTGATTTTTATGCTACTTCAGAATATCATGTTCAAACTATCTGCAATTCTACGATATCTGATTTTCAATTCAACGGAACTGCAATCTTTTTCAATGTTACTGGCGAAGATGGAATCTTAGGCTTTTGTAGGATTTATATCCCAACAGCTTTGATGAATAATACCTACAAAGTATTTGTCAACGGCACAGAAGTTCCGCATGCCCTATTACCATGCTCCAACAGTACGCATAGCTATCTGTACGTCGCTTATGACCATTCAACACAAGAAGTAATAATAATACCAGAATTTACATCAGTCACTATATTGCCACTGTTCATGATAGCAACACTACTCACCATCATAGTTTACAGAAGAAAACATACTATGTAATACATACAACATCCATTTTCTACATTTCCACACAAGTTTGAGGAAAACTTCTGAAATCTTCAGAATGCGTGAAGTTTATGAAAGAGGCACTACAAACCACATAAATGCATGAATCGCTTATTAGGCATTATTCAATTGAGAAGTGAAAATGGCGTTGTGGATACGGTGAGAACGAGAAAGCTGGCTCTAACAGAGGGCATAACAGCTGGAGTTCTCTTCGGAACAGCAGCCATCTTCATAAGATTTCTACAAAACCTAGACACATTCTGTATAGCTTTCTGGCGTCTGATAATCGCGTGCCTAATCCTAGTCTTAATATTACTTGTTCTCAGAAAGTCCTTTAACCGTAACCTTGTAAGGAAAAATCTGAAAGAACTCTTCATCCTCAGCGTTTTCCTTGCTCTCCACTTCATATTTTTCATATCTGCGGTTAAGGACACAACAATCCTAAACGCAACTGTCCTCGTAAACACAACTCCAATTTTCTCGGTATTCGTCTCAACTTTCCTTTTTAACATTAAACCATCTCGTTTAGCAATCTTGGGCTTGACAATCTCGTTCATGGGTGTGCTTGTAATTGCCTATGCTGAAACCACTGTTACGAATGCAAATGCTCATCCAGAAGGTATTTTTCCAAGCCTGAAAGGCGATTTAGAGGCTGTTTTGGCTGCGTTAGTTGAAGCTTTCTATCTGAATTATGGCAGGAAAATACGTAAAAAGATGAATGTGCTTCCTACAATGCTCCCAATTTATGTACTCACAGCCACGATCATAGGAATATCAAGCATACCCGCAACAAACAAAATTTTAACGTGGCCAACTGCAGCAGAAATAATCCTTCCACTGATAGGACTAGGCATACTGCCAACAGCAGCAGCTCATACACTATATTTTTCTTCCTTATCAAACCTGAAATCCTTCGAAACCGCAACAATGGCTTTGCTTGAACCTATCGGCGCTACAATTCTAGGCATAATATTATTTCAAGAAAAACCCGCGGCGATATTCGTTTTCGGCGCCGTTTTTATTCTGCTAGGAATCCTCTTCATTGCCAAAGAGAAGAATTGAAAGCATTCTAGCTTGACGAAACAATAAAAAAGGACTGGCGAGTATTAATGTGCTAAAACGAGTTGAGGCGATGACAGCTAACAGGAAAATGCTGAAGGCTTTGAAGTCCGCCATAACATATCTCGATAGCTCAATGCTGGGTATGGATAAAAAAGATGATGACTTGCTTACGGATAGCGTTTGGCATGTAGCGGCCGAACTAGAATACGCTTTGTTCCTATTCTCAATGACAGCTCAAAATGAAATCGACAAATCAAAATGGAAGCTTAATCCAAAACTCAAAAAAGTCGAAGTGGGTCCGACGCTGGTTACGGTGCAAGATTTGCTTAACGACGCTGAAAAATGTATAAAAAACGAAAAGTTGTTAGACGCTTACAAGAGTGCTTATATTGCAAGAAACTACATGCTAAAAGTTCAGAAAGATTTCGCTAAAAAGAAACGTGAAGAACTGAAAAAGAAAAAATAGGCTATTCTTCCTCGGAGATTTTCCTCTCTTTAATAACCAAAGTGTTTTCTTTTCCGCCGATAACTCTGAAATATTCCTTTAGTTCCTGTTTGTGAAGGAATTTTCGCAAAAGCACTCGCAAGTATGATCTTGAAACGTTTTTTCCTTCGCCCTTCACAACTATTTCATCTGTTGCTCTTTTCACTTCAGCTTTCGTTTTTTCTTCTAGGAATTCGATTAGTTCCTTGATTACGTCGCTGCCTTCGCTTTTTAATTCAGATATATCAACTATCATTTCTGACATGGCTAATCACTTATTTCCGAACCATTATAACTCTTACTTGGTCGCATGCATCTTCACAAGAGTCTGCAATCATTTCTATGGCTTCGAAAAGCTGGCTTACTAAAACCGCTACTCCAGCCCTCGGCAAGTCTTCTTTTCCGAGTAATATTCTGGCTTTTTCATGTATATCGTCAACTTCTTCTTCCTTTCGTTCCACGGTGTCTGCAGCTTGAAGCGCTTCTTCTGGTTTTGTCATCATTTTATTCACGCATTTTTGAAGAGAGATTGCGCAGTCCTTTACGTTTCGAACCATTTCCATGGACACATCCTTGAGTGCGGTTGGCACCTGCTCCATTGGTATAGCCCCTAATACTCGTGTGGATTCTCTACTCCAATCCGCAACCATATCCACCCTCTTGACGAGGTCCATTAAGTCAGCCCTGTCAATCGGTGAGAGTTCTCCCTTTGAAACGTCGTCCATAACTTTTCTGCGCAATCCGTCTGCTTCCTTTTCACCGCTTGTCACTCTCTCAATATATGTTTGCTTTTCTTTTTCTTCTTTTCTAACGGCTGCACCCATTGCCATTTCCAAATCTGCAACTATTTCTGTTGTCAGGACTAGGTGTCGCTGCACCGTTGCTAAGGCTTTTGTTTCTCTTCTTTTCTCAAACCACTTTATCAATTCACTCAACAGCTAATTCCTCCCTCAACCCTACCTCTGGATACGCAAATACATGTGTGTTTTCATGTGAAAAGCTTACTGTGACTTTTTCACCTACCTTAAGCCACTCTTCAACTAAAGATGGTCTAACAACCACAACTGAATCCTCGTTTCTGAGTCTAATTGCATATCTTATATTTGTTCCCTCAAATGTTATTCTTTCTACAATGCCTAAAATCGAGTTTTCAGTTTTCTTTATCCCCTTTTCAACGACAAAAGTTTCTGGTCTTATAGCTAAAACCGCCCTATCTCCCTTGTCCATATTTTTTGGGACTCCTGCTTGAACTTTTATTCCACCGCGAAGCTCTATAGTTGCTCCTCTTCTGTTTAGATCTGAAACGTAGCCTTCTAGAAAGTTTGATTCTCCGATGAAATGGGCTATAAAGACACTTTTCGGTGTCATATAAAGCTCCTTTGGAGTTCCAACCTGCAAAATTTTTCCCTTTTTTATGACTGCGATTCTGTCTGAAATTGCCATGGCTTCAGCTTGGTCGTGTGTGACATGTATGGCTGTTAACTCCAAATCCTTCGTCATCTTCCTTATTTCATATCTCAATTCATTTCTCACCTTCGCGTCCAACTGTCCTAACGGCTCATCTAGAAGTAGTAATTTTGAACCCGCTGCTAATGCTCTTGCCACAGCTATCCTCTGCATCATTCCCCCGCTCAGCTCGTTTGGATAGGCATCCAAACGTTCATGCAGCCTAACCATCTCAAGCACTTCGTGTCCTATTGTCTCTGACTTTCTCACGTCGAAACCTTTCACTCTCGGACCATAAGTCACGTTATCCCACGAATTCATGTGTGGAAATAAAGCAAAAGTCTGGAAGACAAAACCAATGTCCCTGTCTTCAGGCGGGACATCATTAACAAGCCTATCTCCAATGTAAACTTCACCTTCATCTGGTTGAACTAACCCAGCGATAAGCCTTAACAAAGTTGTTTTTCCACACCCGCTTGGACCAAGCAAAGAGAAATATTCCTTATCGTAAATGTGGAGGTTTACACCGTCCACGGCGACTATTTTTCCGTACGTCTTTGTCACGTTAACCAAGCGGACATCAGGCACTTGTTTCTGCCCCCTTTGGATCTATGAGAGTGAGAAAAAACGCATAAGGTTTTAGCAGTATATTAAACATGCTAATATATCCCTCTTCCCCTCGAAACAAGCCTGAGAACCAATAGGATTATGAAAGAGAATAGTATGAGAAAACCGCAGCCCAGCCCTAAAGTGGCTGTTGAGACTCCGCTCTTAACCCAGTTAACCAATAAAACTGGAGCAGTAACCAAGTTGCTAACAACCATTGTGGCACCAGTTTCACTCACACTTCTTGTAAACACCATGATTGCACCTGAAAGAATAGAATATTTCGTCAATGGAAAGACTATTGTTCTAAATACAGAGAAGGGTTTTGCACCCAGTGTTTTTGCAGCCTCTTCCAATTCTGTGTTTATCCTTTCTACAGCAGCCGACATGGATCTTACAAAATAAGGGTATGTGATAGCCAAATGTGCAAAAACAAGCAGCCAGATTTCAGGTATGAACTTGAAATTTCCCCAGAAAATGGCTAAAGAAGCTCCTAAAGCAGCTGAAGGGACAACCAATGGGACGTTAACTAGTACATCTAAAATTGCCGAGGGTAATATTCCGAATTTTCTCCTTGCAACAACTATGGCTATTGGTAAACCAATAATAGTGTTTATCAAAGTCACAACAACTCCTAATGAGTATGTTAACAACAGACTTTGCCAGTATTCTCCCCATGGACCAGCACCACCTAGAGCCTCCAAAAACTCACCTGTAAGGAACGCTTCTGATGCTGGTAAAGCAACAAAAAGCGACGGAATAAGCACTAAAATAAAAAACACTAAAAGTGTTAATCCATTTCTTGAAGACGTAACAGCAGATGAGCTGAGCTTTCTTTCACTAATCGGCCAGACCTTTTTAATTGGCATCTTCAATCTTGGTCCCAGCATCTTTATTATTATGAATACTAGACATGACAGCATGATTAAGAAAAAGCTTGCAAAAACTACAGCTCCCGTTATTTCTTTATTTTGACCAAGATGTGTTTGAATAAAGATTGCTCCATTTTCGAAAAAAGGTGTATATTTTCCATACTCAAAGATGCCCGCAACCATCATTGTGGCTCCAGTTTCCGAAATGGACCTTGCAAAGGCCAAAACAAAGGAGGCAATTAGAGAGGGTTTCAAAATTGGAAACGTAACAGTTCGAGACGCTGTTAGTGGTGCTGCACCCAAGGTTCTGGATGCTTGTTCATATTCTAGTTTGTAATCAAGCAACGCGCCAACCATCACTCTAACTATCACTGGAAATGAAAAAGCGAAATGAAGAAGAATTACTAGGAGCCAGCCTGGCGAAACCAAGGACGCTCCAAAGAGTGATGACAGTCCTCCGGGCTCGTTCCAGAAAAGAAGGAGCGAATAGCCAAGCGTGGCTGTCGGCACGATGAATGGAATGTCTGAAAGGGTGTCTAAAACGCTTAGCCATTTCGATTTTCCCCGCGTGATCATCCATGCCATTGGCACGCCAGCCACAACATCTATGAACGAAACGAGAAGAGCGACGGCGAAGGACATGCCAATTGCATTCAAGGCACCTGACATAAGTTGTGGTTCGCTTAATACATCTTCTATTGCTCCCCATTTGATGATTATTCCTAAAATTGGCGGGAGCAGAATTAACGCGAAAAATATGATTATTGAAACTATGTAGACGGTGTTTTTTATGACGGTTTTTGATGAAAGTTTGTCCAATGCTTTAGCGACTTTGGGTTTAAGCAAGTTTGTACTTTCCGCCTGCATTTAACTTCTGCAATCTCAATGTAGCTTTCTCTTTTTTCCACTTGTGTTCTTTGTTCATAAGTTTTCCGATAGAAGTTGTCAGTTCGCCCGTCGAGTAATATCACAGCCATAAGCTCTATTAACTCTTTACTTCATCATCCTAACAATTTAAGGGCATAAATAGGAATTAAGTTTTGCTGTAAAATGGGCGCATGCTCTTGCTGTCAACAAAGCAAAGACAATAGAGCATTCATGGCTTCTAACATGTAAAGGTGCTCTCTCTACCATGGAGGAAATAGAGAATAAAGCCAGAAAAATAACAAGTGTAACACCAATTAAGGTCACTACAAATGCTAAGAATCTCTTGACCATATAGGTTTCAAATCCGATCCTTCTACTCGCCATTACGAGATGTGCAGGCATTAGTTTTATTCGCAAAAGGGAAAGTAATCCCGCCGACATTGTGAATAAACTGCCTATCACTGTAGTGTATACTCCAATATTTATGATATACGCTGGGTAATAGGTGTAGGATACGCCGGGTACAGGAAAAATGCCCACTATCCACATTAGCGTTTGTAACGTTATGCACAATCCCGCTGCTGCTAGACTCGCAGATGCTCCTTTTGAATTTCTTTGAATTAACAGCAGAAAAAGGTAACAAGGGATTAGAGCTAGAAGAGGGAAGATAACTAGGGGATTTCCTATTCTGTCTTTTCCGAGTAGTAAAGAACTCAATCCGCTAAACGCAATCAACACTTCTCCGCTTTTTCCCCATTCTACTAATCCCCAAGGAAGAAGGAGCCCACTCCAAGTTAAGAAGATGCCTACTAGACCTGCGAGCAGTGAGGCAATCTCTAGTCGCTTAGTTATTGGAAGTCGAATGTTTTCCGTGGAGAAGACTTCCTATTCTATTCACAGGAAAGAACAAAAGCAAAAACACCAATCCTGAACCTAGGCTAAGTACAGCCAGTGTCACGGTAGGAATATCGGGACTTGATTGGAAGTCTGCTAAAATGTCGCCATCGAAATCTTCTAATGCACCTCTGAACTCAAAATAACATATATAGGGATTACTGGAATAAAGCTTAGTCATGTTAGTGTTGATTTCTGCGAGGGCTTCTTGTTTGATTTGAAATTGAGCTTTTTTCACGAATCCTTCCCCGATAATTGAGTCATCATTTAATTCATTGCTTGTTATAGTAAACAAAGAAATGTCGGTGTCGCCGGAGAAAAGTGAGGAGATTCGCAGCGGATAGTATAGTTTGGAGCTTTTGAACTCATATACTAAGGGATCAACTGTTTTCACCGTTGAATTTGTCTCTATCATGTCTATAACAAAAAAGTTCATCTTGTTTTGTATGTAGTATGAAAACATTTCCTCCAAATTGGATGGCAGTTCTTTCGTATATCCTTTGGTTTCAAGAAAATTCTCTAACCATTGGATTAACTCGCTGGCTTCTTCTGCTTTCACGACTGTGAGATAGTGAACTCCTATAGCCTCTTGAAAAGTGATTGTGATTTTGGGGGGCTGTGCGCCAGGCGACCCTCCCAATGATCTGTGATCTCCCCATGTCCATTTCGGACCTACTACAGCTAAGTATGTGTTAACGAGTTCTTGAACCTTCAGAAATGACTGTTTTTCCCCCCTACTTATCGTGGGATTGGATGGAAGTGGCATAAGTTCTACTACTTCGGATTTTTGGCTGGAACTTACATCCGTAGAAAGCATAAGTATTTCATCAGTTCCATTCCAAGCTATTACGGCTTTTTGACCAGATTCAGATACACGCTCCACACTTGTAGGAGAGAAACCGCCTCTATCTGCCCAGACCTGATGACATGAAATAAGGAAAACAAACAAAAGAGATAAAATGAACGAGGCTTTAAAGATTTTCATGACCATCACCGACCATTTAATCAATAGTTGTCCCAATATAAAACTCTATTCTTTCGATGCCTTTGCCCTTTGAACTTCTGGATAATAACTTTATCTCCCCTATCTCACCCGTGCTTTTAACATGTGTGCCACCACATGCACATGCATGCCAACCTTCAATCTCCACTATACGTACTTCGCTGACTTGTAGCGGAAGTGTCTTTAGGGACTCATGAAATCGTTTAACATATTCCTCTGCCTCATTTCTCGGCATCAACCTAATTTTTACGATTCTGTTTTCCTTAACAACATGGTTTGCTATGGTTTCGATCTGCGGGAAAAAATTCGCGGGTTGAGCCTGCATGTGTGAAGTCAAGCCTCGCTTTTTCTAAATCCATTCCAGAGCTTACAATTTCCACCAGTTTGCCTAGGGCTCGGCGTATCGCCTGTGACATTAGATGGGCGCTTGTGTGGATTCGCATAAGCTTATAGCGCCTTTCCCAGTCAAGAAGTCCCCTAACAATGTCTCCTTCCCTAATCTCTCCGAAAATTTCATCGACATAATGGATTATGATATCGCCTCTTCTCTGCAACCTAACAACTTTAGCCTGCATGGTGCTGCCTTCTATTAACCCTATGTCTGGTGGTTGTCCGCCGCCACCCGGATAGAAGGCTGTCTCATCCAAAATCACGCCAGCCTCATGATTTTCCGTTTTTAGAACCTTAACCACATTTGAATCGAACTCTTTCACATAGGCATCTTCATAATAAAGGAGACGTGTAGGAGGGATTCCGCTCAAATCCAGCATCTTTCACACTAGGCAAACTTTAAACTATTCAGCGTGCTTAAAACTGTTTCATAAAACCGAGGAAAACATATACGGCTTGCGTGGAAACTATAGGCTGAAAAGGTGAAACTTATGGATGTTCTGGAAGCCATCAAAGGAAGAAGAAGCATAAGAGCCTTCAAAAGTGACGACGTTCCAACAGAAATTGTTAAAAAGCTTATTGATGCAGCTCGGTGGGCGCCTTCCGCAGGAAACATTCAACCATGGGAATTCATAATTGTGCGAAAGCCAGAAATCAGGAGAAGACTTGTTGAAGCCGCTTTGGGTCAAACTTTCATTGAAGAAGCCACGGTTGTGATCGTTGTTTGTGCAAATGAAGCCCGTTCCTCACAAGGTTATGGTGTGCGCGGCAAAACCCTATACTGCATACAAGACACAGCCGCCGCCATACAGAACATTCAACTAGCCGCTTACTCGTTCGGGTTAGGCACCTGCTGGGTTGGCGCATTCAGAGAGGAAGAAGCAAAAGAAACATTGAAGATTCCTCATGGAATAAGACCTGTAGCCATAATTCCCGTGGGTTATCCAGCTGAGACTCCTCCACCACGAAGTAGAAGACCTATAAGTCAAATAGTCCATTATGAAACCTTTTAGAGAGTTTACTCATGGAAATGCGTAGTTACTATCTGGGCGAACTTACATGGCTAGACGTAAAGGAATTCTTAGCTGTGCATGATGTGGCTGTTGTACCTGTTTGAAGCTGCGAACAGCTCAATATGCCCTTGTGGCACCACCAATGTATTATGGTGTTTCTTCGCGTCACATGGATTTTCCGGAACAATAACTCTCAGTCCGCATACATTAGAACAATTAGCTTACGAGGCGACTTTTGACTCATAAAACACCGGTTTATATTTGATGTATAAACAATTGACCTATAGGTTCACCAACCTCTCTTTCGCTTCATGTAAACGATAAAGGCAATGAAGGTTGCTGTCAAAATGGCGAAAAATATGTAATTCTCGATGGGTATCAGTACGTAGTGGTGCGCAATTACCAGTAATTCATAACTCGCTGGCTTTATCTTGTATGGCTTTGAACTAAGTTCAAAGGATGCGTTACCACCTGAAGGTATATTCTGAGGGTTCGTAAATGCACGGGACAAAGCTATCATGTTGCCCTTTCCATCGTAATTGATACAGATCACCTTCCCCATGACGGCTTTACCTCTCGCATCGTTGCGGACTTCTCCGGTGATTCTGTAATACCCATTCTCGTCAATGTACGTGTGTAAAGTTTCTTCTAGGATTTTGAGTCCAGCGACGGGTTCCTCATCTGTCTCGACACATGATGCTACGAGCTCTAATCGGGCTGAGGCTTCTATGGATGAGAAATAGAGTGTGAAGGGCGCTCTCTGCTCAGGTTTGAATATCTCCAATTCAGTAGAGGCATAACTTTTTCCAATAGTGTTGTTCTGAGCGTCGTAGAAGGTCGCATTGATTTTGACCGATTTTACGTTAGTTGTAAGGTTGTTCTGGACCACACCTATCACTGTGATAACGTAGGTTTCATTGACTTTCGTAAAATTGGTCATGTATGTTGTAATCTCTAGGTGCGCTAACCCCTCTATCGGTGATGAAGACGCGTTTGTAATACGGCAGACCTCAAGTCCAGCTCCGATAATCGCAAGGAGTACTGAGATGATTGCCAGTTTTTTGTTCATGCAACCTCATACCTAAACATTTTCGCTACAGAGCCTAATAAACCATGCTATTTACATTGAATTTGCTCTTAATAGTTTTGTAGAAAACAGAAATGCACACATGCGAACAAACAACCTTAATTTTGTCGCATCTAACCATAGTTAAATGCCGAGAACTGTGTCGCCTTCGTTTGCATGGCCAATGGCTTCTTGAATTGTTGGGTAATCATCTGGAACAATTATCGTCTAGGCTCTGCTTTTGCTAGTTGAATGTTAAATGTTGACGTTAACATACCGATTAATAGCATGACGAGAATTCCAAAAACTATTCTCTTTAACAATTCTTTCTCCGAGTCAATGATAGTTTAATTAAGAAATAACGCTTGCGGAAAATTTTCTATCATTTATAAGGTAGTTGGGTTAGACTGTTTTACCGAAGTCCTGGCTACCTTTGATACGTCTATTATTTTCATCCAGATCAGCAATTGGATTCCAAAACTAACATTTCCATTAAAACTGCTTAAAAGCTACATCCAGAAAAATTCCTGTTAAAGAGAGAATTAAAAAAGCCGGAGATTAAGCTTCCGAAATCAAAGTACACAAAAATAGGATTAAGGAAACGGATCAGAGGTTTCTTGGGGATTTCCGAGCAAAAGAAATAAGCGCAACAGGTGTTGTAGGTGACCCTGCCAATGGCTTCTAAAGAGAAGGGTGAGACCTCTTGAAAACTAGCCATTGAAAGACTTGTAGACTTATTAAGGAAGCTTGACGGAATGAAGTTTTAATATCTTCGCATTCACACTTTATATTTGTGAGGTTCAATCTATTGAGATACGCTGTAATTGCTGATGCTTACGAAAAAATTGAGGCCACAACAAAAAGGCTGGAAATGACAGCCCTCTTAGTTGACCTTTTGAAAAATACACCAAAGGAGATAATCGATAAAGTCGTATACTTAACTCAGGGCAAAATATACCCAGACTTTGTTAGTCTTGAAATAGGCGTGGCTGAGAAACTTGCAATAAGAGCCCTCGCTCGAGCTTCTGGAATGAAAGAAAGCGAAATTGAAGAAGACATAAAAAGGACAGGAGACATTGGACGGACGGCCCAGAAGTTTATAGCTAATAAAAGGCAGATAACGTTTTTCCAACGGCCCTTAACAGTTCAAAGAGTTTATGGGGTTCTTGATAAAATGGCTAGGACTTCGGGTTCCGGTGCAGTTGACCTTAAAATGGCGCTTTTAGCCGGGCTTTTGGCTGATGCAGCCCCTAAAGAAGCCAAATACATTATGCGGACAGTTACTGGAAACCTTCGCTTAGGTATCGCTGACATGACTGTTCTAGACGCTTTAGCAATAGCCTATGGCGGTGGAAAGGAAAACCGCGGATATTTAGAACGCGCATACAACGTTTCCTCAGACCTCGGAGGGGTCGCAAAAATAGTTGCTGAGAAAGGGTTAGAAGGGGTCAAAAAATTTGAGATATCTGTGGGTGAACCCATCAGGGCTATGTTGTGTGAAAGGCTTTCTTTGCCAGAAGAGATTCTGGAAAAGCTCGGGGGAAAATGCATAGCCGAATACAAGTATGATGGCGAAAGAATACAAGCCCACAAAAAAGGCGATAAAGTTACCTTATTTTCTAGACGCTTAGAAAACATTTCAGACCAATACCCAGACGCTGTTGAACTTCTTAAGAACTATGTGAAAGCAAAAGACGCCATTTTAGAAGGTGAATGCGTCGCAATAGGTCCTGGCACTGGCGAGATGCGACCTTTTCAAGAGCTAATGCATCGCAGACGCAAGTATGAAATTGAAAAGGCTATGGAAGAATATCCTGTTTCTCTATTCATGTTTGATGCACTTTATGTTAATGGTAAAGACCTAACTTTAAAACCGTATCCTATTAGGCGGCGGGCGCTTGAAAAAACAATCGAAGAAAGCGGTAGAGTAAAAATTGCCCAATACATAGTCACGGGCAACGTGAAAGAACTGGAAAAATTCTTTCTCGAAGCTGTAGAGCACGGTTGCGAAGGCTTAGTCTGCAAATCCATTGCAGAAGACTCAGTTTATCAAGCTGGGGCTAGAGGTTGGCTTTGGATAAAATATAAACGAGACTATAAAAGCGAGATGACTGACACTGTGGACTTGGTGGTAGTCGGTGCCTTTCACGGTAGAGGAAAACGGGCTGGAACCTATGGAGCATTACTTTTAGCAGCCTACGACCATACTAACGACACTTTTGAAACCGTGACGAAATGTGGAACAGGCTTCACGGATGAAGATCTAGAAAAACTGCCTAAAATCTTAGGCAAGCATAAGCTTTCTCATAAACATCCGAGGGTGCAATCCGCAATTGAGGCAGATGTTTGGTTTGAACCAATCGTTGTTATTGAAGTTCTCGGCGCCGAAATCACCCTCAGCCCAATACATGCGTGTGCCATGAGTGTCATACGCAAAGGAAGCGGCTTGGCAATAAGGTTTCCAAGATTTACAGGAAACTATCGGCTTGACAAGGCAGCTGAAGATGCAACAACAGTTAAGGAGATCATTGAGATGTATAAAAGTCAACTCAAAAAATTCGTGGATTAGTTAAATCCGCAGGTTTTGGCTCTAACACTGCAAGTGTAGAATCCATTTCAAAACATTTATGGGAATTTGGAAATGAAAATGAAAGTGTAAACTTGTCTCACAGTGGAGCTAATAACCGAAAGGAAAAAGAGGAGGAAAGAATTCAGTAATATAAATGGTAACCTGTCCTTCAGCCTCGTGAGATGTCACATCAAATTTAACGGGATATCCATCCTCTTTTTTGCTTTGCACCGCTTTATTGTACATTACATTAGCTAGTTTGGTTTCTCCTTGAATTATTTTTTGATATTGTGGGGCGTCTATTCGCTCTACCATTCCTTGAAGGGGAAAGATAAACACTTCCGTAGCATCTCCTTTTACGGCCGTAACGTTGAACCATATTTGTTTTATAAAAATAGAACTATTGATTTCGTCCTCAGCCACTGCTTCGGCAAGTGCCCCTGAAAACTCGAAGTATTCAGCGGCTGCCTCTTTTGAAGCTGGTTGCTGTTCACTTTGATATAGCGCTGATATTGTGATAATCGCAACCATTATTGCAACAACCGATAAAATTGCTATGTTTTTGTTCAATTTTCCTTTTTTTCTTCTTGCTACCTTCGCTTTTTTCCCCATTATTTTTTCATCTCGACAAGTTAGGCCCTCTCACGTTTACTATATAGACTGAGCCTTTCAGATAAATATTTCTACGAAGCTTTTAGACATTCACGATTAGGCTTGCGATGTTTTAATTCCCATTTAAGATGGTTGATTATGCTTACTTTGTTGGTCTAGATGTTTGCTAGGCGAAAAAATTCAGGGTAGGGGAATGTCGTAAGCTTTTTTAAGTATAGTGAGACTTTTAACAGTGATTAGATATGCAGAAGAGGTGGAAAGGGAGGAGTGTCAATCTGGCATTACTTACTACACGCATAGGCGACTTCTTTAAAGCAAAGGATTTCGAAGCGATAAAGGGAAAAATATCAGCTGGTTATCAAATACTTGCGGAGGATTCGCCACATTTTAAGATAGGTGGGTATGTGAATGTAACTGTGGAGGGGACATCTGATGACCTTGTTGTAAAGTTTGATCTTTGTAAGGGTGGAAAAGGGCGCAGTTCTCCTCCTTCTTTTTTCTTAGAAACAATGTTATTTGGTGGATATTTCCTTTTGAGAAAACTGAAATCGGAAGAAGCTGAGCTGAAGCTGGAAAAAGAGTTTTGGAGACATGTAGAAAACGTCGTATTGCAATTGAGTAATTCTGCCAAGTTTTCCGCGCAACAATATGAACAATAGTTGTTCCACAATTAATAGTGAATGGGTATTCGCATGATGTATCCTGCGTAAATGTTGAAGGTTATTACCCCGTTCACTGAACGGGTTTTTATTCCGGTTAAGTTACCGATTTCTCTGATTGTTAAAGGTCTTTCTGATCTGTGCAACAAACGAAAAATTTTTTCGGTATAACCTTTATATATTGAGGTATCTTGTAGATAGAATTCGTTTTTGAGGCATCTATTCACCCCTTCCTTCGTTAGAACATATCTAAACTTTAACATTATGCATCTCTCCTTCTCCTACAAGACATTATAATCTCATAATTTTATTTAAGTTTTGTGAAAATCTTTTCCACTGTCAAAAACGAGAACTTTTTAGAAGCTTGAACTCTAATCTTAGTCAAGGACTCTGAGCATAAATCATTTGTTCATAAGGTGACAAGCCACAATGTGTCCGTTTCCTATATCCCTGAGCTCGGGTTCCTCCTTACGGCAAATATCCATTACTTGTGAGCATCTGGGGTGGAATCTGCAACCAGCGGGAGGGTTGACTGGGCTTGGGACATCTCCAGTAAGTAGTATTCGCTTCTTTTTGACTGTGGGATCTGGAATTGGAATTGCAGACATTAATGCTTGCGTGTAAGGATGAAGTGGGTTATGGAAGATCTCTGTTGTTTGTGCTAGTTCAACCACTTTTCCAACATACATAACTGCGACTCTATCGCTTATGCATTCAACAACGCTTAGATCGTGACTGATGAACAGATACGTTAGGTTCGTATCTTTGCGTAATTTCTGGAAGAGGTCAAGCAGCTGAGCACGTACAGAAACGTCCACCGCGGATGTTGGTTCATCGAGAACCACGAATTCTGGATTAATTATGAAGGCTCTAGCTATTGCTATTCTTTGTCTTTGTCCTCCGCTGAACTCATGAGGGTATCTGTATAGATGCATTGCCCCTAGTCCTACTTTTTCAAGCGTTTTCAGCACTCTTTTTCTAGCTTCTGCTCCCTTTGCTATTTTTTGCACTAGTAGTGGTTCCGCAACTGTGTCCTTAACGAGCATCCGTGGATCGAGAGAACGTGTTGGATCCTGGTAGACTATTTGCATTTTTCTTCTTAGAGCTTTCAGCTTTCCTCTCTTGAATTTAGCGATGTCGTACTGTTTTCTGAGTTTTTTAAGTCTATGTGCACTTTGACTTGAGCCCTCAAGCTTCTTTATTTCTTCGCTCACTTCAGGTGTAATGTTGAAGTATACATGGCCTGCAGTCGGTTTAAGTAATCGAATAAGTGTTTTGCCAAACGTCGTTTTGCCGCATCCTGATTCTCCGACTAAGCCAAAACATTCTCCTCTCATTATGCTTAGGTTAACACAGTCTACAGCTCTGACATCAGCTACCTTTCTTTTGAGAATCCCACCTTTTATGGGGTAATACTTTTTTAAGCTTTCTGCTTCTAGCATGACGCTCAATTTTACACCTCTAATATAAATGACACGCAACGAAATGTTCTTTCTTTACCTCTTTAATCTTTGGCATTTTCTCTTTGCATATGGTCTTGGCGAAGGGGCATCTTGGGTGAAACCTGCAACCTGTGGGAGGATTTATTAGGTTAGGTACCATGCCCACGATGGATTTAAACCCTTCCCCAGGTTTTGGAATGGATTCTAGCAAGGCTATAGTGTACGGATGAATTGGTCTCTTGAAAAGTTCTTTGACTTCTGCGACTTCGCAGACGTTGCCAGCGTACATTACAGCTACACGGTCGGATATCTCGGCGATAACTCCCATGTCGTGAGTTATGTATATAACTGATGATCCTAATCTTTTTTTAAGTCTCCTTATTAGGTCTAGGATTTGAGCTTGAACAGTCACGTCTAAGGAAGTTGTTGGTTCGTCTGCTATTAGGAGCCTTGGGTCACACGCGAGCGCCATGGCTATTACGACACGTTGCTGCATGCCTCCACTAAGCTCGTGGGGATACATCTTTGCAACTCTCTCTGGATCCCCTATCTCCATCTCTTTGAGGATGTTGAGAACCTCCTTTCTAACTTCCTTCTTTAGCCTTTTGCATCTTCCGATAATTGGAATTTTTAAGAAAACCTTAAGGGTGCGTGAGTTGGGGTTTTCCAACATCTTCTTGTAAATCTTTTTTTCCATTCCGTCTTTTTCAATTTGAGCAAGCGTCCTCTCCAATAGTTCCTTTCTTCTGTGGTGCAAAAGGACTTCTGCAATTTGATTCTCAACGGTGTATACGGGATTCAGGGCAGAACCTGGTTCTTGGAAGATCATGGAAATATGTTTTCCTCTAATCATCCTTAAAATACGATCCTCTTGGGCTAAGAGGTCTATGGTTTTTCCATGTCTGGTTTTGAAGAAAACTTTACCGCCTTCTATTTTTCCTGGCGCCGGAGTGATATCTAAGATTGAGAGACCAGTCATGGTTTTCCCGCATCCAGTTTCACCCACGACGCCAAGTGTCTCGCCTTCCTTTACAAATAGGTTAACTCCTTCAAGGGCTTTGACAACTCCATCGTACGTGTAGAATCTTAACACTAGATCTTGAACTTCAATGAGCTTGCCCATTTTATCTTCTCCTCAGCGTTGGATCTAAGATATCTCTGAACGCGTCACCTAGTAGATTCCATCCTAGAACGAAAGTAAATATGAACATGCCTGGTATTATCCACACCCACCAGTTGCCGGCTGGGTTAGCTATGTTCGAGATGATGTAGTTTCTTGACAGGGCTATCAGTTGTCCCCAGTCTGCGTAACCTAGTGGAGCCCCAATCCCAAGGAAGCTTAAGGCTGCGGCGGTCAGGACAATTGCTCCTGTATCTAGAGATGCCATGATCACAATTGGGTATATCGTGTTTGGGAGAATGTGCTTAACGATCACTCTGAGGTCAGAACATCCAACAGCTTTAGCAGCCTCGACGTAATCTTCTTCCTTAACTCTTAATATCTCCCCTCGTATCACTCTAGTGTAGGATGGCCATCCAACTAGGACGAGGGCTAACAGGACTTTGTCCAACTTGTTCAATGTTATGGCGAACTGGGTAAAGCCTAAGTTTATAGTAAGTTGAGGAGGTAAAGCTGTAACCAGTGCCATACAGAGAACCAAACCTGGGAAGGCGATGACGATGTCGGTTAATCGCATCAATATTTCATCGATGATTCCTCCATAGTAGCCAGCAACGCATCCTGTTAGAAGACCGATTATTAAAGCCAGAATTACAACCATCAAGCCTATGCGGAACGCTGTTATGGTTCCCCAAATGCATCCGTAGTACATGTCATAACTCTGTTCTGTGGTTCCGAATGGATGGGTGGGATTTGGAGGGCTCGGTAGATTTCGCTCTCGTGGTGGGATGTTCAGGTCTTTCCATACCATGAATGGATCTAGTTTGCCCATAGGCGGAGGAACCGGGGGTGCCAGTACTGGAGCCAGCACCGCTATAAATGTGAAGAATAGGATTATCGCTAAGCCCATAATTGAGAGAGGGCTTTTTTTTATTCTATGAACGATAAATTTTAGTTCCTTTATTGTTGGCTGCTTCGACTGTTTGAATTCCTTTAATTTCGACATGATGTTTGTCATTCTTTTATACCAGCCTGATTCGTGGATCTATGTAAGCATATAATACGTCCACTATCAAATTCGCCATTACAAAAATTATCCCAGTGAACATAGCGAAACCAAGTACAAATGGTATGTCAAGATGGAGGGCGGCGCGAGCGGCTGCAGACCCTAAACCTTCGATGTGGAAAACAGTTTCCGTTATGACCACGCCTGTCATCATACCTGCAATTAACAGCCCTGACAGAGTAATTGCAGGGATTAAAGCGTTCCTTCTCGCATGTTTATTGATGACTTCGCTTTGGGTTAGACCTTTTGCTCTTGCTGTGATAATGTAACCTTTATTGAGTTCTTCCAGCATGCTAGAGCGCATCACCCTTATAAGAAGCGCTATTTGAACTATCGTCAGGTTTATACATGGAAGTACAAGGTGCATCAGTGCATCCCAGGTTATCCATAGTTGTCCGTTGAGCAATCCGTCAATGGTGTTAAGGCCTGTGTAGGCATTGTATGTGCCAACTCTTGAGCCACGGGATATGAAATCATCGGCGGCGCTTCCTAGCCTACCTGGCGGAAAAATGCCAAAGCCGCCGTAGAAGAATGAAAGCAGTATTATTGCAGACCAAAAGGTTGGGAGAGACCAGCCGATTATTGCGAAAACTCTTGTCATATGGTCGATCGGTTTGTCTCGGTGTACAGCTGATAACATGCCTAGGTATATTCCTAGAACAATGGTGAGCGGCGTGGAAAATAGTGCTATCTCGACGCTGGCAGGGAACTTCCTCATAATACACTGTAAGACGAACATGCGATTTTCTTGTGAGTAACCTAAGTTGCCGTGTATAACTTCGTTAATCCAACGGAAATATCTGACATACACCGGGTCTGAAAAGCCGTACTTTCTGAAGACTGCGTCCCAATCTCTAACTTTGGTCACATCCACGTATAGAGCAGCTCTGGCGTACGGGTCAAAGAATTCTGCCATCGCGAAAATAAGTAATGAAACCCCTATTAGGATAGGAATGAGGAGTAAAAGTCTTCTAACAATGTATGTGCTGAGACCCATTGTAAGCCCTCGCTTTTGGACAGTGATAAAAGAGGTTAATAACTTTTACGCGGGAACTAAGGAACTGGTATGTTGATAAGGACGCTGTGGTTACTGGAAGATTGTTCCATAAAGATTAAATATCGCTGGTAGCTTTATCTTGTAACGTTAAAGGAGAAAGGAAAATGTTCAAAAAAAATTCGTTAGCAATTGTGTTCATTGCTTTACTGTTAGCAACAACGATTCCAATTACATCAGTGTCAGCTAATGGAGTTCCACGCCCGAGTGAGATTGCTGTAGGAACGATTGGTGAACCTGAAACCGTTGATCCTGGATGGCTTTATGATACTGCAAGCGGAGAAATAGTGATGAACGTGTATGACCAGCTAGTAGCCTTCATGGTTGACTATACTGAACCCGACGTTAAGCTTCAGGGTAAAACCGACGAGTTCTCAGCTAACCTTGCAAGCGAATGGTACTTGGATGAAACGGATCCGGATCATCCAGTCTTTTACTTCAAGATAAAAGGCAGCCACAACAACATCATAACAGTGTTTAACCCTTCAATCGATCCGTACTATCCTGTATCCACTCAGTGGACAGAGACAGACCCTGAACCTGGTAATCAGTGGCACATTTGGAAGTGGCATGACAACAACGCTGATGGTTACCTAAGTCCGTGCGACATAGTGAAGATGGATAAGAAAACCTTTCAAGGACCAGACGAAATGCCATGGATTGCCTTCCACGTGCAGGACGTGATAATAGACGAAGGTTATACACTAGTGCTCAAGGAACTGCCGATTCCGTTCCAATGCTGGAGAACAGTAACGCTGCCTGGAGGATTCAACCCAGCAGCACCAGTGGGCAATCAGGTAGTTGAAGTCGGTTACTGTAACATACCAGAAGTAGCCCTCATCACGGATACGGCTGGCCGCCAATATAACATTGACGATTGGGAAGACGGAATGTTCGGTCCCTACGATTATACGCTGAGTGCAGGCGACGTGATTCAGATGACCCGCAAGGACGTGCCGCCCTCAGAATACATCTACGGCTGGACAAGAGACTACATCGTGGAGTCCATCGACACGGAGATAATGGTTGTCAAGCCTTGCCTCACATGCTGGGATATCGAATACAGCTTCGAAAGATGGTTTGTACTAGACCACACCGGTGGTCCTCAATGGATGATCTACGAGCCTCTCACATATCCTGACTACGGATGGCCAGACGAGAACGAGGACCTAATACCTGACCCTGAATTCGCCCCAATAGTAGACGCTGCCATAGAGACCAACTGCACATGGGTTTGGTTCACGTTCGCCTCTCCGTTTCCACCAATGATCTTCCTGCAGTCCATAGCTCAATCATGGGCCAGCATACTCTACATGGACTGGGCCATGGATCAAGGCTGCTGGGACGGAGAATGGACAACCGTTCCAACCTACCATGACCCCATGGTTTCACCGTTGATGGATCCACTGCCAGTGATGTGTGGAACAGGACCCTACCTATATGTCGAATGGATAACTGGAAAGCATTGGAGACTTGAAAGATTTGAAGAGCACTGGCAACAATGGCCTGTTCGCGGCTGCGAAGGCTACGTCGACGTGATCAAAGTGGAGTTCATTAGCGAGTGGCCTACGAGGAAACTGATGTTCCTCGCAGGAGACCTCGACTTCTGCTACGTTCCAACAATGTACAAGGCTGACGTCGAAGGGAAGCCTGGTGTACGCTGCACCTTTCCACTGCCGACCTTGGTGACCGGAGGAAACTTCTTCAACTTCAACGTATCACTGGAAAGCCGCTACCTGTATCCACCGTTCATAACGCACCTAGACTATGGTGTAATAGACGAGACTGGAATCCCGCCGGACTTCTTCAGCGACAAATTCTTGAGAAAAGCCTTCAGTTACTGTGTCAACTACACAGACTTCATTGAAGTAGCGTTCCTAGGTGAGTCAGAATACCCGGCTACCCCAGCTATTTACGGACTGCCCTACAGACGACCAGAAAGTTGGTACGCGGAGAACCAGTACTACCTCAACTTGACCGAGGCTGAATACTACTTCAAACTGGCTTGGGGCGGCTCTGGCGAAAACCCAGGTCACGACCCTGCCATGGTGACACCCGGCCAAGTATGGACTAAAGGCTTCAAGCTACCGCTCTGCTACAACACAGGCAACGTCCCAAGGAGAACCATGGCTGAGGATCAGATCGAAACCCACGTTGAGTCGCTCAACCCTACTAAATTCCACATCGACGTGTACGACGTGGAGTGGGGAACCGTCTACATCCCCGAACTGTTCAGCTACAAATTAACAATGTTCGTCATAGGCTGGCAGGCTGACTATCCAGACCCGCACAACTTCTTCTTCCCGTTCATGCACACAGAAGGAGCATTCTCAGAACCGCAACGCTACAGCGACCCCTACGTTGACGCGCTCATCCAAGAAGGCGGACACAGCACAAACGCGACTAGAAGGCAAGAGATATACTACGAACTGCAAGACATCTACATAACAGACTGTCCAAGCGTATGCACATACCAACCCAGCGGACGCCACTGGGAGAGAACATGGATCTACGGATGGTACTACAACCCAATCTACTCAGGCGGATACTTCAAACACTACTGGAAAGACCTACCTCCAGGCGTAACAACAATGCAGCCAGTAGACTTATCAGTGTGGGACACCATAACCAACGTCACCCAAACGCTCATCACCGACCACGGAGCACCAACAATAAAAATCCTGAAAAGCGACAAAGGCATGTACCCAACCGTTACAATAGAGGTGAACTATTCACGCGTAGACACCAACACCTTGATGGCAGGCTTCCTAGCTAACATACTGTTGACAAGAACAAAGGGCACCGACACATACCCAATAGAAGATGGATACAAAGAATTCCAAGTTTGGGGACCAGGCGACAGCGGAACCGTTCCAGCGTTCTTATGGAACGAAACAGACGCATTCGAGCTAGCGGGCACTTGGACAATAGGAGCAACCACCGGTGTTGTATCAGAAACGGCTTATGATGAGGCCGTGGTGAACAACACGGTTACCGACGGCTACGCTATTGTTTACGGCACAGGCGACATTAACGGCGACGGCATCGTTGACGGCGTCGACTATCAGAAAGTTAAGAAAGCCATACCCTCTGCACCAGGCGACCCCAACTGGAACTGGGCTGCAGACATAAACTGCGACGGCATCGTTGACGGCACGGATTATACGATAGTCAAAGGGCTAGTCCCAACATCATACGTCTAAGACCGCTAACCCGACGAAACACAACTCCCACTTTTTTTTGTTTTCAACCATTCACAGTATACATCACTTTTACGGACTATTCCAAAAAGAGCTAGCTAGAAATAGAATATTCTTCCAGAAACTTTAAATCTGAATGTCACCTTCACCTATTAAGTGTAAAAGAAGAGAAAGGAGAAAGGAAGAAATTGAATTTAAAACTAAAGACCATATTGTCAACGACATTGACTGTTATGACTATTTTAAGCTTGCTCGCTATGTTTCCAACCATAACCTTCGCCATCCTTGACCCCACCGTAGAATTCCTTGACCCGGTGGAAGGAGACCACCTCCTTAACTACACAAACAATGCGCTACCACCAACAGAGCTTGGTTATCCTATGGGATACGTGCTTGTCAACGTGAGCGTGCTCGACGTGGTCGACTTGGCAACTTGGCAGATAAACGTAACCTGGGACCCAACACTGCTAGAAATCGCACGGGTTAATCCCAGCTGCGACCCAGACTACTCTGACATCTACATACCAACAGACAACATATTCAACGGTTGGACAGACCCAACAGGCTTAACTGTAACCTCAAGCAGTGCCTTCTTGGTCTGCGGCATCAAAATGGGCGCACCCTTCGACCACTTCGACGGTTCAGGAACAATGTGCCAGATCAAATTCAACATAACCAAACTGCCATCGAGCGACCTCTCATGTGCCCTACACTTTGTGTTGGCAGGTGAGGATCTATTCTATACGAAACTCATAGACCCAGAAGCTGAACTCATAAGCTACACATCCGAAGATGGCCAATATGAATACAAATGGGAGAAGCCTGAATTGAAAAAACCATACCTAGAAGTTTACCCGCACTTAACTGAGATGGGTAAACCTCTCGGACCATCAATAATAGGCACGCCGAAAGCCTTCTTCACAATTGATATAGTGATAAACGACATAGAAAACGAATCCATGCTCACCCTAATCCAGTTCGCAATGATCTACAAAACAGACCTCTTCAAATTAGTACCAGGCATCCCCTACAACGCAACTGAAGGTAACTTCATGAACAGGGGCGAATGGGCTCCCTACGGAACAGACTTCTTCACAAACTACGGCGGACTTGATCCCAGTGGATACGAAACCCAATACGTGCTGATAATGATCAACCCAAATGACACCTCACACGAGTTCGATTGGGGCAAATTCCCAGACACAACAGGACTACCCATAGGAGATAGAGTTATCTGCTCATTCGACTTCGAAGCAACGGTTCAAGAGGAATATACATGGACTGAGTTTGTCTCAGGAGCCTTCAACATCGAGTACATGTTCCCAAGCATGCCAGAACGAATGTTCTTGAATGCAAATGAAGAATGGATACCTGCCAAGGAACCAGTTGACGGCGACTACTACATACAGGGATGGATCATGGGTCTAATGATAGACGTTTACACGCAATATCCAGACCCATTCGGCGGTCAAGGATTGAACGAGACAAGCGACATGTTTGAACCACAAGCAACAGTAACACTCTTTGCAAAACTAACCTACAACGCAGACCCAGTACAAAACAAGGAAGTAGTCTTCCAAGTAGTCGGCGGCGGCGGAACGTGTGAAGACCCTGAAAATACGACAGGATACGTCAACTTCACAAGAGTTGCCACAACAAACGCAGACGGCGTAGCCTACATAGAATTCGGAATACCGTGGCCATGCAGTCCAGCCGAGTGCGAAGAAATATTTGGAGTATGGACCGTTGTTGCCAAAGCAACAGTAAGAGAAATGACCACAGAAGACTGGCTATGGTTCAAGGTTAACTGGCTTGTAATGGACCTAACGGTAACACCTAAAGCCACAGAATTCAAGAAAGGCGAAGATGCAAACTTCACAGTAACCTTCTGCACATTCAGGCTTCAACCAAAAGACGTGCTAATAACTCTCACAATCTACGACGACCTCGGAGTCCCAGTAGGAACAACCAGCATATGGATCACAGTTGGAAACGAAGACATAGTATGGTGCACTTCAAATTGCACCGAGATAGAGTTGAACATACCACTGCCGAAATGGGCATTCGCCGGCGAGGGAACAATATACGTAAACGCACTAACCGACTGGCCGTTCAACTGCGGCGTCCCGGTCTGTCCAGAAGCATCCGAGACATTCGCCATACTAAAATATACATAGCCTAAACAAAATTAACCCCTAAACCCCCTCCATTTTTTTTTGTGATTATCTGATAAGCATTTATGAGCATAATTCTTTGGTATTACATTTTGATAGTGAGGTACAATTTCAATACTTATTGTGCAGTTTCCAGTAAATAAGTAAATAGAACATATTTCCAGAAGGCTTATTATACCCATGAATAGTAATATTAAAGCGTGAAGAAAATGTGTAGGATTCGAGTGGCTCTTCCTATACTCATAATTACTACTTTACTAAGTATAAGTTCAGTTATCACCTTGCAAGATCAAGTTAAAGGAAAACCCGGGACAACACTAGCCATAGAAACAAATAAATATGAATATTATTTAAGAGAAAAAGTTAACATTCAAGGAAACCTGTCCTCTGATGGAACTCCAATATCAAATGGATTGGTGGCTCTTGAAATAAAGGGCTCAATGGGTTCGATTGCCTTCAGAACCATTCCAACGGGAAATGTAACATCGATCCCCAGTGTAATCGAAATTGTTGATATTGTTCCTTGCGACAGTGGCTACAGTAATAAAAAAGATGTTTTTTACATCCAGCCATATCCAAAACATACATACGCCTACTTCCAAATGCTTTTCAGAAACAACGATACGATTTCTCACGATGCTGTTTTAACGGTATCTCTGTATGACGGAAACACTATTCCCATTGGAACAAGATATATTAAACTTCCAATAGGTCCAGGAGAACATCAATGGCCCATTCAAATAGAAATTCCATACTGGGCTTACATAGGCACCGCGAAAATCTTCGCAAACATATATACAGATTATCCAAGTGATGGTGGAATACCCTATTGTTTAGAAAAGTCAGCATTCATAAAGCTCACAAGAAACACTGAATTCCTAGAATTCCAGCCAGAATTTCCTCAAGAATCTCCACCAATCAGACCTGATGGAACCTTTAATACAACATTTAGGCTTTCTCCAGAGCCTTTCCCTAGTATTTGCTCAATTTACGCAACAGCGAGGAAAGATGTTACACTAACACTGATCGCTGTAGGCGGAAGGACATTTGAAGTAAATCCCACATTTAGCTTTGACGATAGTTATCCTCCTTCACCACCACAAGCCTCCTTTACTTTTATACCACTGCATCCATATAAAAATCAGGAAATAACCTTTGATGCATCAGGCTCATCACCTGAAGGATTGGACGACGAAATAATCAGCTATGAATGGAACTTTGGTGATGGTACACCATCGGTCAACATAACTAATCCTACAATAATCCATACTTTTCCAGAAAATAGAACGTATATTGTAACTTTAAACGTGACCGACAGCGAAGGACTCTGGTCCACGACATCTAAACCTGTGACCGTATGGCCTCCTGACCCACCCAAAGCTTATTTCAGCTGGTTAACTCAGCCAGTAGCAAATGAGACAGCTACATTTGACGCTTCTCAATCAAAACCTGGCTGGAATGGGACTCACGAAATTCCCATAGTCAGTTATCAATGGGATTTTGGTGATGGTAACATCACAACAGTCAGTACAGCCACAATTACTCATATTTACACAGACGCTGGAAATTACACAGTGACTCTAACCGTTACCGATAGCAGCGGTCTAAGTAACGCGACATCAAAAATAGTGAATGTTCTTGAAACTGCACCGCCACCGTTACTTGGCGATGTAAATCGTGATGGCGTGGTTGACGGCCAAGATATGCAATTAGTAAAAAACGCAGTCCCTTCAACCCCTGGGAGTCCAAATTGGAACCCAAACGCTGACCTAAACGACGACGGCGTAATCGATGGTGCAGACTATCAAATTG
>Ga0315533_1000708_pt1 | contig 27421 bp, 22 predicted proteins | sample SalMarSW160130MG_FD_203081 | JGI IMG/M metagenome (GOLD analysis project Ga0315533, IMG submission 203081) | Salt marsh sediment microbial communities from the Plum Island Ecosystem LTER, Massachusetts, United States - Salt Marsh Sediment SW1601-30 ... | reverse complement strand
ATTATGTCTTCAACCAAAGAAGCAGAAGCCCTGCCAGTTCTAATTTTTACTAATTCCCTTTCTAAAAAACTAACAACCTTTTCCATCTCCGGCTTGATTTTATCAATAATCTCTTTATATTCCATAATTCAAGAATATATATTTATACAATAGCGAATCAAGGTTCCCCCGCCAAGGCGGGGGGTTCTTAGACAATGGCTTGCCCGAAGGGCAAACATTCAAGATTCCCCCGCCAAGGCGGGGGGTTCTTATATTTTAATCATAACAAAAAATCTATCCATTGTCGAGAAAAAACCCCAGCAATAAGAGTGCGGGATTCGAACCAAAATCAATTTAGCGGAGCGTATTTTATTCAGATTCAAGACGTGAGGAGTGAAGTGTATCCTCTGCGATACATAAGCGACGAACAACGCAGAAGATGGATAAAATACACCCGCCCGAAGGGAAGGAAAGAATAGGCCAATTTCTTCGTTCTTCCTCCTCGATGTGTCCCAGAGGACACACCTTCGTCGTCACGCCTCGAACTTAGCCTATTCTTTCTCTTCTAAATTGATTCTGGTTCGAATCCCGTACTCTTACGGTAGAATAAAAATGGAAAATTTTTTTAATAATTTAATATTAACCAGAAAAGAAAGGAGATGGATTATGAATAATCAAAATTCTTCTACGGGGTGTGGATGAACTGTGGAAAAGTTTTTTGTTTGATCCCTTGACAAGACCTTTGACTTATAATAATATTACATTATTATAGAATTACGCCATAAAGACTATCTAGAGGAGGAACTAGGTTTAAAATTTTGGTAACTAAAAAGAACAATGTAAAATTTATGTTTTTAAAAGTTCATTTTTTCATTTAGTGAAGCTTAGGCTTCGCTTTTTTTGCGCAAAAAAAGCGAAGCTTGGGCTTCATTTTGAGCCGTGCCTCGAACCGAAAAGGTTTGGAGGATGAGCCCTGGATCAAAAGGATTCGGGGTAGGGTTCAAAGATAAACCCAGGTAAAGTCGGCCGGCCGTATCAGGTTAGACGGCAAACATTAATAAATCAATTAAATAATTAACGAATCAAAGAATTGCGAATTATTGAATTCATAATTCCTGATTCTTAATTCATAAAAAAATGAAAAAAATTGCAATTAGTTTAGGAATAATCGGCGTTGTCGCCGCTATTGTCATCGGTGGAACTATTGCTTATTTCAGCGACACTGAAACCAGCACCGGAAACACCTTTAGCACCGGCGTCATTGACATTGACATTAATAACGAAAATCCTTGGACACAAAGTTGGAATATTGGAGATATGAAACCCTGCGAAACTGGATATATAACTTTTAACATCAATAATCTAGGAGATAATCCGGTTAATGTTTGGAAGACAGTTAAAGTTACTGGAACCGTTGATACTCCCATAAGTGAGCCAGAGTGTGTGTATGGTGGAGGAGCTTGGGATAAGACAGCTCGAACGTGTGATATAAGTGGTTATACGCCAAAATCCAATCTCCAAGGTTGGATGAATTATGACCTTTCTGTAAAGGTTCCTGTTAAAGGTAATCCTAATGACTGGTATCAGACCATCTATAAAGACGAGGACAATGTTAGAATTTCAGATATTAATAACCAAAGTATTTTCTTAGGTATGATTCCAGCAAAGGGAAGTATGGAAGTTACTCAGAGTTATCATCTGGTTTCTGAGACTGGTAACTGGGCACAGGCCGACACAATGACGTTTGACATTGAGATTTATGCTGAACAGCTTAAAGGTGAACTGGTTTTGGAAAACAAAACAGGAGATCCTGACTGGCAGATTGTATCTGAAACTAATGACATCAAAGCTACTTTAACCTACAACCTTACTAGTCCAACTTTTGACTATAGTTTAGTTGGAAAAGCACCCCTAGTGAATACTGATTACTGCTTAATCTACTATGCTGATCCATGGCCAGGAGAAGGTGTTTTAATCGGTTGTGGACGGACAGCTGATACTAACAGAACTATCAGCTTTAGCGGTAGTGTAGATCTCGGAATAGATCTTCCAGATGGGGGTACTTATGCAGACAAGAATCACCCAGAAGGTGCTAAGATTTGGCTTGTGTCAAAGAGTGATTATAGCAATACAAGTAGTACTCCCGGAGCCTCGGGACAAATGACCGCTTGGAATCCTGACGATTATCTCTTTGAGACCGGCCTGATTACTTACGACGATACTGATATTTAATCAAAGTTTTGATTGTTAATGAATTCCCGCCTTCCTTGTAGGCGGGAGTGATTAGCAATGAAAATTTTTAAAATAATATATTATATTGTAATTGCTTTTATTGCTTTGGTTGCAGTTTTGCTGGTTGTTTCGATTTTTCCGATTACTGGTAATTTTAAGATAATGATTGTTCAGTCAGGTTCAATGCAGCCGGTGATAAAAATGGGAAGTATTGTTGCAATTAGACCAGTTGATGATTATAAGATCGGGGATGTGATTACTTTTCAAATAGCAAAGAACAAAGAGCCGGTTACTCACCGAATTTATGATATTAAAGTTGTTGGCGGCGAGCCAAAATATATTACCAAAGGCGATGCCAATAACGCGCCAGACCAGAGAGAGGTTTCCCAGAGAGAAGTTATCGGCAAGGTTCTATTTGATATTCCTTATTTGGGATATGTAGTAAATTTTGCCCAAAAACCTATTGGTTTTAGTTTAATTATTATTATTCCAGCTCTTGTTATTATTTTTGACGAAGCAAGAAAAATTTACAATGAAATCAAAAAGAAAAAAGCAAAAAAAGCAGAGTAGGGAAGTTATGAAAAAATCTATCTTGAGAATAGTTGCGCTTTTGTTAATTATCGGCCTTAACTGGACCGGGCTTTTAGCCATTGGCAGAACTATCGCTTATTTTAGTGATACCGAAAACACCTTAGGGAATACTTATGCAGTTGGTACTTTAGATTTTTCTTTAAGGTCAGGACAGAATAATTTTGTTCCAACAGAAAAGGCGGAGAATATGAAGCCCGGGGATACTGTGGCAAGAGATATTTATATTAAAAAAGAAGGGAGTTTGCCTTTTAAATATACAGCTTCGGCTAAGCCAGTAGATGGTTTTTGCAATTTGGAGTTATATGAATCCTTACAGCTTAAGATTTGGTATAACTGGTATGACGATATTGGCACAAAACATATGGAATTAAAATACCAAGGTTCTTTAGAAGATTTTGACTTGAGGACCTTAGATCCAGATGATCCTGATTTAGAAATTCCAAATTCCCACGAGTATTTTAATAATATCTTTTACGGACCGGATGAGCATTGGTTTTATGCTTCTGAAATTATTTTACCCTCTGAAGTTTCTTTAGAGCTTCAAGATAAATCCTGTCAGTTTGAATTTATTTTTGACGGCTGGCAAACTGATTTTTCTGCTCCTTCTGGCACAGGTTTTTCCGATACAGAATCAATTGTAAGCACGATAGCAACCGGAAGCTGGCTGCCCGAGGTTAATCTTACTTATCCTGTTGGCGGCGAAACTTGGTATTTGGTGCCGGATGATTGCCCGGATGTTGAATGGTGCAGGAATTTCTGTCTTTCCAAAGGAATGAATGATAAATGTGAATATGAAATTACTTGGACAGCCCACAACCAGATTGGTCTAGATAGTGATTTATCTATTAATCTTCAGTTTTCAAACGATAGCGGAACAAGCTGGTTGGCTCAGATTGCGAATGATATTCTCAACACGGGAGCGTTTTTGTGGAAGTTGCCTTATAATACGAGTTATATTACGGATAAAGCCAGAATAAAAGTGACGGCTATTCATAAAGATTATTCTTTTCTTTGGGCAGAGGATATGAGCGAAGATTTCTGTCCGCCGATGCTAACTATATTTGACATAATGAATATGATGAACGACGAAGGAGATGATACGGTAGATACGGGAGATGAAAATTTTGGTGTTAGCGAAGATCCACTTGAAGAACTCCCAGAGGATAGCATTATTGAGACAACCACTCCTTCTACAGAAGAAGTCATAGTTATAGAAGAGGAACCCGAGCAACCGGAGCAGGAAACAGAAGAAATAGAGGAAGAAATTATTCAAGAAGAACCAGCTGTTGAAGAAGAACTGCCTATTGAAGAAGAACCTCCTGCTGAAGAAGAGGAGATTCTTGAAGATGAGCCTGTTGTTGAGGAAGAAGAGCCAGCGATAGAGGAGCCGGTTGAGGAACCATCTCCAGAGGAGGTTCTGACAGAGGACCCTCAGCCAGAGCCATTAAAAGAACCCGAACCTGAACCCGAACCTGATCCTGAATCAGATCCCGAGCCTGAGCCCAAGCCTGAGCCAGAGCCCGAGCCAGAGCCGGAACCTGAGCCAGAGCCTGAACCCGAACCTGAACCCGAACCTGAACCTGAACCCGAACCTGAACCTGAGCCAGAGCCGGAGCCTGAATTAAATAATGATAATATAGAAAATGAATAAAATATTTAGTACAAGTTTAATTGTTTTAGGAATAGCTTTATTTTGCGCTACTCCAGTTTTTGCTAATGGTTTGATTGGTGTTGTTTTTGAGGGGGAGCCGAATCCTTTATTCAATGAAGCTAATTTTCTTCCTGGACAAGAAATTGTCCATTGGGTTGAAGTGACTAATAAAAGCGATCAGACCCTGCCAATAGGCGTAGAGATGACCAGGTTAGTTTGTCCAGGCGATTATTGTTTGGCTGATAAATTGAATCTGATAATTAAAGATGAAGGCTCTAATAAATTATATGAAAATTCTTTAACCGGATTTTTTAGCGACGGCGAGCAAAAAATCACTGATTTGGGGGCAGGCGCTACAGCCAGATACGATTTTTCAATAACTTTTCTGCCTGGAAGCGATGATAATTATCAGGGCCTGGAAGTTGGTTTTGATTTTAGAATCGGTGCCTTAGGCACAGAGTCAATCGGAGATGAAGGAAGCGGCGGAGGCACTGGCGGCGGAGGCGGAGGATATTTTATCCCGGGTTTAGAAATTTTTCACGAAACCGCTTCCGGAGTAGGAAATAACCAGGCAATTATTACTTGGGATACTACTTATGACAGTACGAGTAGGGTGATTTATTCTTCAGGAACTGAATCTCATGTTTTACAATTATATAATCTGCCAAATTACGGCTATGCCCGTTCAACAATAGAAGATACTGCGAAAGTTACTAGTCCGCATTCAGTAACTATTTCTGATTTAATTCCTAACACGACTTATTATTTTCGCTGTGTTTCTCATGGTTCTTTGGCAGTTAGTAAAGAGCATAGTTTTACTACTCTTAGTGTTATAGGCGAGGAGGAAGAAGAGGAGGAAGAAGAGGAAGAAGAAGAGGAAGAAGAAGAAGAGGAAATTATTGTTGTTGAGGGAGAAACAGAAGAAGGAGTTGGCGAAGAAGAGGAGGAAGAACCCGCCTCCTTTGAAACTGAGGCAGGCGAGGAGGAAGAAGAGGTTGTTGAGGGAGAAGAAACGGGACTGGGCTGGCTCCTTGCAGCAATCGGAGACATATTCGGTTCAATAAATCTTTGCTTGATTTTATTTATACTTATACTTATATTGATTATTTTATCTTTATTATCAATAGAAGAAAAAAATAAAGACGATAAAAAGAAAAAGAAATGGTGGATTTTGAATTTTATTATACTTATATTGATTATTTTATATTATTTCATTTGTCCTTTTTCTTTATATCACTGGCTTATAATTCTTGGCTTAGCCGCGTTAATTGTTTTATTATCGTTGTTTAGGAAAAAACGAGAAAAATAGAGTTGTGCTTTTTCGGCGGTATCGTAAAAAGTGGCAGGAGTTTGGATGAGGCGGATTTTAATCCGCTCTTTTTTTATAGGGTTGACAAGATTGTTTATTTTTAGTTAAATTAAAAATAGTCACTAAGAGTTTTTCTCAGTTTTAACAATTAAATAATTCTAGAAAAGAAAGGAAGCGAAAAATGAAAAATACAATGAAAAACAGTTTAATTGGAAAAGGTACTACTGTGAATAAACGAAAAGGATTTACCTTGATAGAGCTTCTGGTAGTGATTGCCATAATAGCGATACTGATGGCAATATTGATGCCGGCACTGCAGCGTGCGAAAAAGCAAGCAAGAGCAATCATTTGTAGAAACAACCTGAAACAGTACGGTCTGGCGTCGAATATGTACTTGGGCGATTGGGACGGCAATTTCCCTTATTCATTCAGTTGGCTATACATAGATGAAGGTCGAGGGTGCCGATGGCATGATGCTAGCAAGAATCTCAACCAGAACCCGGACCTTGCCGGTGGACTTTGGCCATATCTGAAGAGTCAAGAGATTCACCTGTGTCCCGACTTCGACGTCTCAGCCAGAATGATGGGCTGCGGTAATTGTGACGGCATTGCTATACCAGTTGATCCTCAATATGGTTACACTATGAATTCCTACCTCAATGGAGATGCATGGCAATCGGTACCCCAACAATATCGCACTAGTTTAGATAAAATCAGGAATGAATCCGAGGTCAAGAATCCTTCGCGCGTATTTTTTTTCACTGAGGAGAATTCGTGGCGTGTCCCGGAACTGCAGAGTGTCCCAATCAATGACAACAATTTTCGTACTACGCCTGGCACCGGAGACGACCAATTTGCTACATTCCATGATGCTCCGAGTAGGGACCTGAATAAGGGTTACGCCAATGCGGTGTTTGTGGATTATCATGTCGAACGGGTCTCGGCATATCCGGCGGGTAATTCTTTTGTATTAAGCTGGCCGGGCGGATCACCAATACCGGAGTGGTAAAGATTATTAAAAGAAATAAAGAAGCAAAAGGCGGTAGGTTAAAAAATCTCCGCCTTTTTTTGTATCCGAATACTTGGAAACTCGGTTTTCGAGTTAGATAGGAAAATACTACCAACTCTATTTTTTTAATTTGACCCCGTAGCAGAAATTTGACAAACCATCATTGTTTTGATAAAACAAAAATAGAGAGATAGTTTTTTTACAAGTTAATATTGATAGTTAAATGTGTGTTATTGGAAATTAAAATTTTTAGGAGATTTAGCCATGAAAGATGTGAAAAGAAAATTAATGTTGTTGGTGATGATTAGTTTGTTGATGTTAGTTGAACCTATCTTAGCAAGGACGAGTCGTCAAAAGAGCAGGTCAACCTCGAGCAGATCAACTCCGAATAGATCAGCATTGAGCAGATCAGCATTGAGCAGATCAGCCCCGAGCAGATCAACTCCGAGTAGATCAGCATTGAGCAGATCAGCCCCGAGCAGGTCAATAAGTAGGCAGAGTTTAGGAAGTCGATCTATGTCTTCAGTTCAGCGCCCCAGTTCTGTCAGACCTACTCGGTCGCCAGTTTCTCCTCGAATCTCTACCTCAAATAGACCTGTCAGCCGGCCCAGAATCGGAAAAAGGCCATTCACTAGCAGGCCACCCATTAGTAACAGGAGCAGTACTTTATTCAATAGATCCAACAGAGGATCCAGAAAGGTTACCCCTATTCTCCCAAGCCAGAGAAGGGATAGAAATCAATTTCCTAGTAGGTCAAGCAGGCCAGATTTTGAGAGATTATCTCGTTCTAGAAAGCCCAGTGGTTTTTATCGCCACCGATCCCATCAATATTATCTGAATCGTTCTTCTCAGCGGAGAATATTCTATCCCATAACTTGGCCGAGCTATTACCGCCCTATTTATTACAGTTATGGCCCTTACTGGACCTTCGGCTGCCACTGGCCTTACTATCACCGCAAGTACATCTTTGTAAGCCTTGGCGGTTATTGGCCTTCCTATTCATATAGACGTTACTGCTGGTATCCCAGCTATTCTTATAGATGGTACGGAGACTATCCTGTTGAATATGTGGTTCCTGGTGATAACTACAACTACTACTATTACGGTAGTCCTGACCAGCCTATTCCTGCGCCTAGCTACGGTGCTTTAAATGATGCCCGCAAAAAGCTTGAAGAAAAGCCGCTTGAGGAGCCCGCTGAAGTAACCCAAGCTGACCGTTGTTTTGAAGAGGGAGTCAAGACCTTTGAAGCTGGAAACTATGCTGATGCCGCTGCTTGGTTCCGCAATGCTTTTGAGTTAGCTCCTAATGATATTGTTTTACCGTTTGCCTATATTCAGGCCTTGTTTGCAGATGGTCAATATCAAAAAGCTGCTGAGGTTCTTTGTTCAGTCCTAAGTAAGGTACTGCCCCAAGAGCAAGGCGTCTTTTATCCCCGCGGTCTCTACTCTGATGAGAATGTTTTGAAAAAGCAAATAGAGCAACTTGACAGAGCTGTCAGGTTAAATCCTTTTGATTCAGACCTCCAACTTCTCTCGGGTTACCAACTCCTTGGTATGGGTAGATTTGATGAAGCTCTAAAGCCCTTGAAGAATGCTCAGAAGGACCATAAGAACACCCAGGCAGCAACAATGTTGCTGGATTTACTGGAAAAGCTCAAAAAGGTCAAGGAAGACAAAATGAATTGAAACAATATCTTTTTATTTTTATTTCCCTAAACTCGGTCAAATACTTGCGAAGCAAATTTAATCGGGTGAAGGTACGGGTGAAGGCACGGAATGGTATTGATATTCATCAATACCACCGTGCTTTTTTATTATATTTCTAATTTTAGTTTATAAATAGTAGAGCTGTTTAAAAGATAAATTGTTTTACCGTCTGAGGAGATATCAAGATCTTTGAGATTATCAAATTTTTGGCTTTGGAATTGTTTGATAATTTTGCCTTTTTTGTCTATTATAACAACTCTGTTTTTCACTGGCTCCAAAAGATAAAGATAGGGGATATCTATTTTGGTTTTGATTTGAGTAATATTTTCCGGAAATGGGAAAAAATCAGGAATTATAGTTTCTTGAAAAGAACCAGAATAATAGCGAAGAATTGAATTGTCTCCATTTAAAATCCAAACTGAACCGTCAACTATCATTGATTTTGGCTCAGAGCAGAAACCTTTATCTTTTATCCATTTTTTAGGAGAGCCCCAATTTTTACCCCCCAAAAGAGAATATTTAATAATCTCGCAAGTTTTTTTGTCTAAGAAATAAAGATTAGAAAGGTAAGAAGCGGATAAATCAAAATTAAATTCAAATGAAGGCGGCTCAACGAGAGAACTGGAAGGAGAAGAGAATAATTTTGGGTCAGGTTCATTTACAAGTTCGGGATTTTCAATCTTTTCTAATTTATTTAAATTTTCCAAGCTTTCTTCAATTGATTGTTTTAAATCAATTATATCAGAACTTTTTGTTTCGGTTAAAAGTAAGATTTCTTTCCATGCCTCTTTAAAAAGAGCATTGGCTTCTTTTTCATTTTTAAAAATTAAAAAGCTTTCTGCTTGATTAATTTTTTCTTGTATCTCATCTAAGGAGGTTCTAATTTCATTTTCTTTTCTTCCCACCGCTTGTTTAAAAATTAAAAAGCCCAAAAGAAGAACAAAAACTAAGACAAGAATCAGAATTAGCCTTTTCTTGATGTTTGTTTTGGGACGAAGTTTTTCTATTATAGGACCTAGTGTAGGTATTTTTATTTTCGGCAGTTTTATCTTTGGCAAACTCGGCTTTTTGATAATCTTAGGAAGTTTAAAGGGAAATCTAATTTTTGGAAAAGAGAACTTCTTTTCGCTTTGAAAAACAATTGCTCCGTGTTTTTTTGTTGGTTCTGTTTTTACAACAGAGAGGAAACAAATCCCAGAAATTTTTGAGCCCTCGCCCTTAGTAAAAAGAGAAGAGGGTAAAATTTCTTTTATTTTTTTTGAATCAAGATTTTCTGTTTGAGCAATTTTAATCAATAGATTTTGCTGAAGGAAAAATTCAAAAATCTCTTTGGTCAAAACCAAGATTTTATCATCTTGAGTTAATTCGCCCGAAACGACATTAAGAAAAATTTTCAAAGGATAAGGTTCAATCTCCCGGAGGTCTAAGTTTTTACCAATATCAATTATTTGTCCGGCCCTTAACAGCAAAATTTTAATATAGCCGGTTTTAGTAAAAATTAAATTAAAATCTTTTAAAGAAAAAACAGCAAAATTTAAGTTTCCTAACCAGCTGACATTTTCCTTTTTTACTTTTTCGGCTAAATATTCATTTGTTTTTTTTAAACTTTGCGAAAGAGCTTTTTCAGGAAATTTTTGGGAAAAAGTATAATAGTTTTTCTTGATAACTTTAGCAATATCATCTAAAAGTTTTAAATTTTGGGGCAGAGTGTTCCGAAGCTCTCCAACCGCATATAAACTTCCTAATTTCTTCTCGTAAATATTTTCCGGCTCATAAACAAAACTATCAAAGATTTGGTCTTCTTTTACTTTGGGATTGAAGTGTAGTTCAAAAATTTGCATATTAGTATATATTTATTGTAATATATACAAAGCCAATTGACAATTTTGGGCTTGTAGCTCAATTGGTTAGAGCGTTGCATTCACATTGCAAAGGTCACTGGTTCAAGTCCAGTCAAGCCCACCACAGAAAAAAGCTCAGTTTTTTAACTGAGCTTTTTTGTTTTTTCCATATTATTTTCTATCTTTTCACTGAAGCTTTGGTGATATCCCTCTAAACTCTTTACCGAATAACCGATTAAATTCATTCATTTTATTTTCCTTTTTTAATAGCGGGATTTTAGAGGACTGGGTTTGTTAAATCTATTCTATGGGGTATAATATAATAATGAGTATTTTTTTACAAGGATTAATTTGGCAGTTTTTTGATATGCCAAAAGCAATTTTAAAGGGCTGGAAAAATTTTCTTTTGTTTAATTTAAATTATTTTTCAGTTCCTATCCTTTTGAAAACCTTTTTTTCTCATTGGCGTAAATATCATTATCCTTACGGGAGAATATTTGAGGTATGGGAAAACACCGGAGCGTTTATTTTTAATATGATGTCCAGAATTATTGGGGCAATATTAAGAACTGTTTTTATAATTCTCGGTTTAGCAATAGAAATTTTAATAATTTTAGGAGGAACAGTTATATTCTTGGGATGGTTAGTTTTACCATTCCTTTTAATTTTGGGATTAATCTTTGGGATTAATCTTTTATTTTGATGTTTGATTTAAAAAGGGCGAAAATATATCAGGCGGTGAAATGGGAAAAGTTGCCAATCGTGAGATATATTAAAGTTTTAAAGAAACTGTTTTTTGTTTTATTTATTTTAATATTCTTGCTATTTCTATATGGCTTTGCGCTAAAAAATTTCTCAACAGGGACCAACAAAAGTGTGTTAGGGTTTTTAATAATTCTTCTTGTTTTAGCTTTGGGTTCTTTGATTAAAGAAAGTTTTTTTAATTTAAAGCTGAAAAAACCGAAGCTTAAAGTTGTTCTTTCTGAAGTAGTTTTAAATCCTCAAGATTATAACTTAGCTGAATTCTTGAGCTTTGAAGTTGCTAAAGTGATTGGTAGATCTGGAAAGAGCTCAACTCGTCTTTTTTACTTTCTTTTGAGGGATAATCCGAAATTAGATTTTATTTTCTCTCGCGCCCTTTTGGATTTAAGCGAGATTAAAAAAATATTAAAGAAAGAGTCAAAGACCGAAGAATCCGAGAATTTTCAAAGAATTATTCTTGAGGCCTTGGAAATAGCCCGGGAAAAAAATCATCTCAGAATTGAAATAGGGGATGTCTTGTCTGCTCTTGCCAAGCATAACCTAATTTTTAAAAGAATTTTGGTTGAACATAAACTAAAAACTGAGGATATTGAGAATTTAACCTGGTGGTTAGAAAACATTGAAGAAAAAATCAAAAAGAGGAAAAGGTTCTGGGAATACGAAAATTTAGCTAAAAGAGGAACATTGGCTAAAGAATGGACAGCCGGTTATACAATAACTTTAGATAGATATTCCAAAGATTTAACTAATTCAGTCGGGAAGAAAGATTTAGAATTTATTGGCCATAAAAAAGAAATGGAGATGCTGGGAAGAATTTTAGCTCGAGAAGAAATTAATAATGTTTTGCTAATTGGAGAGCCGGGCACCGGGAAGCGAAGCATAATTTATGCTTTAACCCAAAAGAGTTTATTGGGCAAAAGTTTAACCGGGGTGAATTATAAAAGGGTGGTTGAATTAGATATGCCGGCTTTGTTAGCTCAGCTTGAAAACATAGAAGATGTTGAATCTACTTTAGATAAAATTTTCCAAGAAGTAGTTTCAGCTGGTAATATTATTTTGGTAATTGATGGATTCCATAATTATATTGGTCAAGTTTTCAGACCAGGAATAATTGATATTTCAGGAGTTATCGCGCCCTATTTAGGTTTTCCTCAATTTCAAATTATAGCTATCACTACTTATGAGGGCCTCCATCGGTATATTGAAAAAAATTCTTCTATCTTATCTCTTTTTGGGAAAATAGAGGTTTCAGAAATCTCTCAAAGGGAGACGCTTGTGCTTTTAGGTTATTTAACTTTTTTTCTTGAGAAGAAACACAAAATCTTTATTTCCTATCCGGCCCTTCGGGAGATAATTTCTTTGACTGACCGCTATCTTCCTTCTCTTTATTTTCCTGAGAAAGCCATGAACATTTTAGATGAAGCAGCAGTTTATGTTGCAAGCTCAGTAAGAGAAAAAGTAGTTTTGCCAAAGCATATAAATAAGATTATTACCGAAAAGACCGAGATTCCGGTAGGAGAGATAGAAAGCAAAGAAAGAGAAGTTTTGCTCAATTTAGAAAATTTAATTCATCAAAGAATTATTAATCAAAACGAAGCGGTAAAAGAAGTTTCAACTGCCCTTCGGAGGGCTAGGTCAGAAGTTACAGTAAGAAAAGGTTCAATAGGTTGTTTTTTGTTTTTAGGACCTACTGGGGTTGGTAAAACAGAAACCTCAAAAGCCCTAGCAGAATATTATTTTGGTTCAGAAAAGAGGATGATAAGATTAGATATGTCAGAGTTTCAAGACATAAAAGACATCCCTAGGTTAATTGGTTCTGCAACCGAGCCAGGGCTTTTAACAACTCCAGTTAGAGAAAATCCCTTTTCTTTAATTCTTTTGGATGAAATTGAAAAAGCTAATCACAATATCTTGAATTTATTTTTGCAGGTTCTTGACGAAGGTCATTTAACAGATGGTCTTGGAAGAAAGGTTGATTTTAAAAATTCAATAATTATTGCTACCAGTAATGCCGGCTATAAGATAATTTTGGAAGCTTTAAAAAGAAAAACCGAATGGTCAGAAGTAAAACAAAAACTTTTAGATTATCTTTTTGAGAAAAGAATATTTAGACCAGAATTTATTAATCGTTTTGATGCAGTTGTCGTTTTTTGGCCTTTGAGTAAAGAAAATCTTTTAGATATTGCTCAACTTATGCTGGGTGGTTTAAAGAAAAATCTTCAAGAAAAAGGCATTGAATTTATAATTAACGAGTCCCTCAAAGAAAAAATAGTTGAATTAGGTTACAGCCCGGTTTTTGGAGCAAGAGAAATGAGAAGGGTTATTCAAGATAAAGTAGAAAACGTTTTGGCATCAGCTTTACTCTCGGGTGAATTAAAAAAGGGGAACAAAGCAAAAATTGATTCAAAAGAATTTAAATTGATTATTAATCCCTAATATTACGAGAACGGTTCTCGTAGAGCAATAAAATAGGCCGAATGGTTTAATACCATTCGGTTTTTTGGTTTTTTGTGGGTGTGAATTACTTGTGGAAAAAAACGGGTTGACTTGACCCTATGAAGTGGGGTATAAAGAAGATGCAGTGGATAATTGTGGAAAACTATGGGAAAACCCTTGTTTTCTGGGGATAAGTCCGAGCTGAGTGTTAACGAAGCGAGGACCCCGCCCTCTATGCCCTATGTATTATGTTTATATTTTGGACAGAAATAAGAAGTTTTATATAGGATATACGGTAGATTTACAAAAAAGAATAAAACAACATCAAAGAGGGAGTAGGGTATTTCTAATATACTACGAAGCTTATAAATTAGAAAAAGCAGCAAGAGACAGAGAAAGAAAATTAAAACATTACGGTAGTGCTTGGAGAGCCCTGAGAAAAAGAATAACGGCTTAGAGGGCGGGGTAATTGTCCCCAGCCCTACGGGCTGAATCCAATCATGTTCATAGGAGAATACAAACATACAATTGATACTAAAAAGCGATTATCTCTCCCGTATAAATTTAGAAGAGAGCTTGGCAGGGGAGTCATAGTTACTAGAGGCTTTGAAAAGTGTTTAGTTGTTTATCCTCAAAAAGAATGGAAAGAAGTAATAGAAGAATTAAAAAAATTACCAACAAGTAGAGCAGAGAGTAGAAAATTTAATAGAGTTGTTTTGGGGGGAGCCGTAGAAATTAATTTAGACAAATTGGGCAGAATTCTCATTCCCGATTATTTAAAAAAATATGCTGGTTTGAAAAAAAATATAACTGTTTGCGGACTTTCTAATAAATTAGAAATTTGGGATGTTCAAAAATGGGAAATATATAGAAAGAAAGCTGAACAAGATATTGATAAAGTTGCTGAGAAATTACCGGAGTTTGGAATTTGAAAATTAATGATACATATACCTGTTCTTCAAAAAGAAGTTTTACAATATTTAGATCCGAAGCCAAATGAAAATTTTATTGATGCAACGATTGATGGCGGGGGACATACGGCCGCAATTCTCGGGAAAATTAAGCCAAATGGGGAAACATTGGGGATTGAAATTGACCCAGAAATTTATCAGGAATTGAAGTCAAAGAATTTGGAAAGATTAATTCTTGTCAATGATTCTTATACTAACTTAAAAAAGATTATTGAAAAGTATAAATTTGGACTTGTTTCGGGGATATTATTTGACCTCGGAATGTCATCTTGGCACTTGGAAGAATCGGGCAGGGGATTCTCGTTTATGAGGAATGAGCCGCTTGATATGAGATATAGTTTAGAGAATAATCTAACTGCTGAAAAAATTATAAATAATTATTCCCAAGAAGAGATTGAAAAAATATTAAAAGAATACGGAGAGGAGAGATTTGCCAGAAGAATTACTAAAAGAATTATAAAAGAAAGGCCCGTTAAGACAACTCTTCAACTGGTAGAGATTATTAAAAGAGTAGTCACGGGGAGAACAAAGATTAACCCAGCCACCCGAACATTTCAGGCATTAAGGATTGCTGTTAATGACGAGCTGAATAACTTAAGGAAAGTTTTGCCCCAGACAATAGAAGTTTTAGCGCCGGGGGGAAAGATTGTCATAATTTCCTTTCATTCTTTAGAAGACAGAATTGTTAAAAAATTTTTTAAAGGAGAATTTAAAAAAGGTTCATTAGAAATATTAACAAAAAAACCGGTAAGGCCTTCAAAAGAAGAAATTAAAATTAACTCACGCTCGCACAGCGCGAAGCTCCGGGCAGCGATGAAACAATAAACAATGAACAATACTTTGACATTAAACCATTCATTGATTATAAAGCCCCTAAAAAAACTAATTACTTTGAGGTTGTTTTGGTTTTTAGCCGTTTTATCGGCAGCCGCTCTTTTGGTTTTTTATGTTTTCCAAATTAATGCAGCAGTTTCAGAAAGATATTCAATTCAAAAATACGAAAAAAGAATAAGCGAAGTTTCAAGAGAAAATCAAAATTTAGAAATTAGTTCGGCCCAGACGAATTCTTTAGATAATATCACAGCGTTCTTAGGGGAACTTAATTTTGAGAAAGTAGATAAAATTCATTACATCCAAGTTTTAGATACTCAAGTTATCGGGCTTGCAAAATAAAGATAGCGAGCTATTTATATTAATCGCTTCGCTCGGTTACCCCGCATTCTAAGCTGAACGAAACACGTATATATGCATAGAAGGCGGGGTTTCCTCTCTTGCAATTATGAAGAAGTGGAGGATAAATTTAATCTTTATCGTGATTATCTTATTTGGGGCGGCTATTATTAGTCGCTTGGTTTATCTTCAAATTATTAAGCATGACCTTTATAAAGCATTAGCCCAAGGACAACAAGAACCTTTCCAAATCATGAAAGGAGAACGAGGGGAAATTTTTTTTAGCGGAGGGGAAATTTTGGCTACAAATATAAAAGAGAAGTATGTTTTTGTTTCTCCTCAAGAAATTAAAGAAAAAGAAAAAATAGCAGAGGTGCTTTCTCAAATTTTTAATTCAGACCACAACCCACCCGCTACCCCGCAAGGAAAAACTGAATATGAAGTGATTTTAGAAAAACTTAAAAAAGATAATTTGTTTGAAAAAATAAAAAGCAAAATAACAGAAGAGGAAGAGCAGGCCCTAAAAGAGATAAATTTAACCGGGGTTTACTTAGGAGAAGCGGTTTTTAGAGAATATCCTCAAGGAACCATGGTTTCTCAAACCATTGGATTTTTCGGGGGCGGAGAAAAAGGACAGTATGGGATAGAAGGTTATTATGATAATGTTCTTCAGGGGGAGGAAGGAATTCAAGAATTTGACAAAGGTTCTGATATTTTTCTAACCATTGACTATAATATTCAATTTATGGCTGAGAAGTTATTGGAGAGCGCCAAAGAAAATTTAAATATTAAAGGAGGTCAAATTATAGTTTTAGACCCCAATTCAGGAAAAATTTTAGCTTTAGCTAATTTTCCAAACTTTAATCCAAATAATTATTCAGAAGTTGATTTTGAGCTTTTTCAAAATTCGGTAGTTCAAAAACCTTTTGAGCCAGGTTCGGCTTTTAAACCAATTACTATGGCAGCTGCCCTGGAGCAAGGGAAAATAACACCCCAAACTACTTATATTGATACCGGGAAAGTAGAAATCGGAGAGTACACCATTCGTAATTATGGTGAAAACGTTTGGGGAAAACAAACTATGACCGGGGTTTTGGAAAAATCAATTAATACAGGAGCGGTATTTGCTGAAAGACAGTTGGGGCACGAGCTTTTTTTGGAATACATAGACCTGTTTGGTTTTTTTGAGCTAACCGGAATTGACCTACAGGCAGAGTTTTTTTCTGAAAATAGAGAATTTAAAAAAGGCTATGAGATAAATTTTGCCACTGCCTCTTATGGTCAAGGAATTGAAATGACACCCATTCAATTGGTTAGAGCTTTTTGTGCGATTGCTAATGGAGGGAAATTAGTCAGGCCTTATATAGTAGAAAAAATTGTTGATAATGGTATAATCATTGAAACTCAGCCTGAGATATCTTCAGAACGAGTCATTTCTCAAAAAACTTCTTCTCAGTTAACGGCAATGTTAACCAGCGTAGTTGAAAATGGTTTTGCCAAAGCAGCTGGAGTCCCAGATTATTATATTGCCGGGAAAACCGGTACCGCTCAGATTCCTTGGTCAATTCTTGGTGTAGATAAAAGAGGTTATTCTCAAGAAACCTGGCAAAGTTTTATTGGATTTGCTCCTGCTTTTAGTCCCAGGTTTTTAATTTTAATAAAACTTGATAATCCCAGATCCAAAACCGCTGAATATTCAGCGGTTCCAATTTTCAAAGAATTAGCTAAATATATAATTGACTATATGCAGATACCACCGGATTACGAGTGAATAATTATATGAATATCTTTAAAAAATTCATTTTTCTTTTCAAAAGGTCTCCTGTTATCCTTATTACTGGCGAGGGGCGTTTTTGTGCAATGGAAGCTGTTTCCGAAGTGTTAAAATTTGATTCCGCGAAAAGGAAAGTTTTAATTTTTGAGTCAGCTCTATCAGAATTTAAAGAACTAAAAAAATTTAATTTTTTGTTAAGAAAATCCGAGTTGCCAATTTTAATAGTGACTCATATTGGAGATATCCCGGCAGATAAAGATTTTTTTGCCGGAGATAGAAGGGAAACCCTTCAGATAAGAAAATTAGCTAAAGTTTTGCCGGACCGGGCTTTTCTAATTTTAAATTTTGACGATGAAACTGTTCGGGAATTAGAAAATGATTCTTTAGCTCACTCTTTAACTTATGGTTTTCAAGAAAGAGCAAATTTTCGAGCGAGCGATATAAATCTCAATTTAACCGGAACAAACTTTAAAATGAATTATGAGGGAAATATTGTTCCTTTTTGGCTAAAAAACCTTTTTGGAAAAGAGCAAATATATAGTGCCTTGGCAGGGATTTGTCTGGGAGTAGCAAAGAATATGAATTTGGTTGAAATATCTCAGGCATTAGGGAGCTATAAATCGCTTCCCGGAAAAATGAGATTGATAAAGGGCATAAAAAATTCTTCAGTTCTTGATGATAGTGAAAATGCTACCCTTCTTTCAATGATTGAAGGCTTGAAGATTTTAGGAAAGATTGAAGCAGAAGGAAAAAAAATTGCTGTCTTAGGAGATATTTTAGGAATTGGGAAATATACGATTGAAGCCCATGAAATGATTGGGGAGAGAGTAGTCAGAGTTAGTGATTTACTTTTTGCGGTTGGTTCAAGGGCCAGATTTATCGCCCAGGGAGTTAAAAACAAAGGAATGCTGGAGCAAAAAATTTTTCAGTTTAATGATGTTGAAGAAGCGAAAAAGGTTCTTCAAAAAGAAATAAAAAAAGGCGACTTAATTTTAATAGACGGCTCAAAAGAAATGAAAATGGGGGAGATAGTGAAAGAGATTAAAGCGTAATAGTTTTTGTAAATCGACAAAATCTAAATTTTCTGATATATTATAAATAATGCTCCCATCGTCTAGTGGTTAGGACGCATGATTCTCAATCATGTAACACCAGTTCAACTCTGGTTGGGAGCGCATTTAAAGGCAGGTGATTACCTCATCTGCTTTTTTTGCTTGTTTATTTTTTGGCTTGCCCTCACACCAAAATTGAAAACTTCTGGTAGTGAGGGTATAATAAAATAATGGCAAAAGAAATTTTATGGCATAATCTTTCTTGGGGAGAGGTGGTTAAAAAGCTTAAATCAGATTCTAAGGATGGCTTAGGTGAAAAAGAGATAAAAGCTCAGCGAGATAAATTTGGCAGGAATTTGCTTCCAGAAGAAAAGCCCTTCTCCAAATTGAAGATATTTTTAGAGCAATTCAAAAGTCCCTTAATTTATATTTTAGTGATAGCTGGAATTGTGGTTTTGTTTTTTAAAGAATTTACTGACGCCATTGTTATTTTCGGCGCTGTTTTTTTAAACACTATTATTGGTTTTTTTCAGGAGAATAAAGCCGGTGATGCTTTGAGAAAGTTAAAAAAAATAGTCAAGATTAAAGCCCAGGTAACAAGAGAAGGAAATACAAAAATTATTGACTCTAGAGAATTGGTTCCTGGTGATATTTTTAATTTAAGTCCCGGAGATAAAGTGCCAGCTGATGGGAGAATTATTGAAAGTTATAGTTTAAAAATTAATGAAATGGCTTTAACCGGTGAGTGGCTGTCAGCTGAGAAAAAATTAGATGTCTTTCCGGAAAAAACACCATTGGCAGATAGAGACAATATGGTCTATATGGGAACGGTTGTAGAAAATGGGAAGGCAAAAGTTGTTGTTGTCTCAACTGGTTTAGAGACGGAAATAGGCAAGGTAGCTCAGATGGTCAGAGAAGCCAAAGAAGAAAAGACACCTTTGCAAAAAAAGTTAGCGAGATTTTCTAAAATTGTTGGTGGAGTTATCGTAGCGATTTGTATTGTTATTTTCATTGAAGGAGTGATTACCGGAAACACTATCTTGGAAATGTTTGAAGTGGCGGTAGCTGTGGCAGTAGCTGCTATTCCCGAGGGTTTGCCTGTAGCTATGACAGTCATTTTGGCTTTAGGGATGCAGAGAATTTTAAAAAAGAAGGGATTGGTTAGAAAATTAGCTTCAGCTGAAACCTTAGGGAGCACCAGTATTATAGCAACCGATAAGACAGCCACCTTAACGGAGGGAAAAATGAAAGTAACCGAAATTTTAGCGGGAACAAAAGCAGGTCGCCATTTAGCCCTTAAGATTGCAACTTTGTGCAACGAAGCGTTTATTGAGAACCCGGAGGAGCCAATGGAAAAATGGGTTATTCAAGGCAGACCAACAGATAAAGCTTTACTTTTGGCAGGAGTACAAGCTGGAATTAATAAAAAAGAATTGGAAAGAAAAATGCTGAAAACTGCCGAACTTCCATTTAGCTCGGTAAATAAATATTTAGCTCGGGCATTTGCCTTGAGTAAAAAAGAAGATATTCTTTATGTTTCCGGGGCTCCCGAAAGATTATTGGAAATGTCAAAGTATTTGAGAAAAGGCAATAAAGAAATAGCTCTGACGTCTAAAATGGAAGGTAAAATAAAATCCCAATTAGAAGATTTAACTGGAAGAGGTTTAAGAGTAATAGCCGTTGGTTATAAAAAAATTAAAAGTTTGAACGATTTATTTGATAATTTGATTTTTGTTAGTTTAATAGCTCTAAAAGACCCGGTTAGGAAAGAGGTAAAAAAAACAATAAAGATCTGCCGACAGGCAGGAATGAGACCAATTATTGTTACTGGCGACCACAGATTAACTGCAAAGGCAGTAGCTCAGGAATTAGGATTTAAAGTGAAAGAAGAAAATATTATGGAAGGAAAAGAACTAGATCAGCTTTCAGATAAAGAATTTGAAAAGAGAGTAAAAGATATTCAGATTTATGCCCGAGTTGAACCGAAGCATAAAATGAGAATTATTCAGGCCTGGCAGGAGAAAGGGGAAGTAATAGCAATGACTGGAGATGGAATTAATGATGCCCCGGCTTTAAAAAAAGCTGATATTGGAATAGCCATTGGGTCGGGTACCGAAGTTGCCAAAGAGGTTTCTGACTTAGTTTTGCTTACTGATAATTTCAATATCATTGTGGCTGCAGTGGAAGAGGGGAGAGCGATTATTGATAATGTCCGCAAGGTAATTACCTATCTGCTTTCCGATTCTTTTACTGAAACAATTTTAATTGGAGTAGGTCTTTTCTTTGGTTGTTTACCAATTACTGCTGTTCAAATTTTATGGGTAAATCTTATTGAAGACGGTCTTCCTGACATTGCTTTGGCCTTTGAACCGAAAGAAAAAGATTTAATGAAGCAAAAACCCCAGGGCCATGATATACCACTTTTGAACCGAGAAATGAAAATGTTGATTTTTGTTATCGGATTAATAACTGATTTTTTGCTCTTAGGGTTGTTTTTTTGGCTTTTAAAATATTCTAATTATGAAATTCCCCATATTAGAACAATAATTTTTGCAGGATTAGCCATAGATTCGCTTTTTTATGTTTTTTCTTGCAAAAGTTTAAGAAGGAATATCTGGCATATAAATCCGTTTTCTAATAAGTTTTTAGTTTTTGCCTGGGTTTTCGGCGCTCTAACTCTTATCGGAGCCATTTATCTATCTCCGCTTCAAACTCTTTTGAAAACCATACCTCTAAATCTTTTTGATTGGGGATTACTTTTAGGCCTCGGCCTTTTTAATTTAATTCTAATTGAAGCTACGAAATATTATTTCATTGTAAGGCATCAAACTAACATTTAATTTTATGATTTGGTTATTCATTTTTATAATCTCTTGTTTTCTCTTATTTTGGTCAGGTTCCAGATTAGTTAAGGGTTTAATGAGAATAGCTAAGTATCTGGCTTTACGGGAGTTTGTCATAGCTTTTTTTGTTATGGCTTTTGCTGGTACTCTCCCTAATCTATTTGTTGGAATTAATTCAGCTTTACACGGAATTCCAGAACTTTCTTTTGGAGAAGTTGTCGGTGGGAATGTTGTTGATTTAACACTAGCTGTAGGTTTGGCGGTTTTAATCGGTGGCACTGCTTTGCCGGTTAGAAGCAAGATGGTTCAAACCAGCACTATTTTTACTGCTGCAGTCGCCATTTTACCTTTAATTTTAATCTTGGATGGAAATTTAGGAAGAGGCGATGGTTTAATTTTGCTTTTAGCTTTTGGTCTATATATCTTTTGGATTTTTTCAAAAGAAGAAAGATTTAGGAAAATTTACAAAGGTAAAGGAAATAAAAACGAACAAGGACACGGTCTACGATTTATAGATTTTTTAAGGAACAGAAAAGAGCCCAAAAGCATTAGACGGTTTAAGACCTTTTTAAAAGATTTAAGAAAGGTAATAGTGGCTTTAATTTTACTTTTAGCAGCTTCCTGGGGAGTGGTCCAAAGCGCTCAGGTTTTTTCTGATGCTTTGAGTGTCAGTCTCCCAATAGTCGGGATTTTAATTGTTGGATTAGGAAACGCGCTTCCAGAAACTTATTTTGCTGTTATCTCTGCCAGAAAAAAGCAAACCTGGCTGGTTTTAGGGAATTTAATGGGTTCGGTTATTGTTTGCGCTACTCTTGTTTTAGGAATTGTTGTTTTAATCTCCCCAATTAAAAATATAGATTTTTCTCCTTTTGCCATTGCCAGAATTTTTCTGATAATTTCAGCTGTGTTTTTCTTGATAATTGTTAGAACTGACAAAAAAATCACTAAAAAAGAAGGATTACTTTTGCTGGGAATTTACTTTCTCTTTCTTGTAACTGAAATAATTTTCAGATAAACGAAGGTTGATTTTTTCTCCGAACTATTATAATATATATTTATATAATGGAGCAGATGATAATTGGTATTTTAATAGTATTTGTAATAGGTTTAGTGGTAGGTATTTTTTTATTATCGAAGAAGAAACCAGAAAAGCAGTCGGACGCATTGGTTATACTTCAGCAGCAAATGAATCACATTACGCAGGTTTTGGACAGCAAGCTATCTGAGTCAACCAAAGCTATTCAAACTCAATTTGGTCAAAGCGCTAAAATCATTCAAGATGTTACTGAAAAACTGACTCGGCTTGACGAGACCAATAAACAGGTTGTGGGTTTTGCCGACCAGCTTCAGAGTCTTCAGGATATTTTAAAAAATCCTAAACAGCGCGGAGTTTTGGGAGAATATTATTTAGAAACTGTTTTGAAAAATGTTTTGCCGCCCGGTTCTTATAAAATGCAGTATCCATTTAAGGATGGTAGTATAGTTGATGCGGTGGTGTTTGTTGATAAACGGATTATTCCGATTGACTCAAAATTCAGTTTGGAAAACTATAATCGTATATTGGAAACGCGTGACCCTGTAGAAAAAAAGAGATATGAGGCGGCTTTTATTGCTGACCTTAAAGCCCGAATTGATGAAACAGCTAAATATGTAAAACCAGAAGAAAATACAATGGATTTCGCTTTTATGTTTATTCCTTCTGAGGCCGTTTATTATGATTTGCTTATCAATAAAGTGGGGGCAGTTACAGATGATACTAATAGTTTAATCTACTATGCTGGAAATAAAAAAGTTATAGTTATTTCTCCAACCTCTTTTCTGGCTTATTTGCAGACCGTTTTGCAGGGACTTCGTAACCAAAAGATTTCCGAACAGGCGCACGAAGTGATAAAACAAGTTGAACGATTAGGCAAACATCTCTGGACTTATAGTGAATATATGGAAAAACTTGGAACTCATTTGGGCACAACCATAAATACTTACAAAAAAGCCCATAAGGAGTTTGCCAAAGTTGATAAAGATGTGGTAAAAATAACTGGTCAGAAGTCAAAAGTAAAATTTAAAGAGCCAAACATAGATCCGCCACTTTTAGAAGAGTAAAAAATAGCATTAAAAATTAAAAATTATTTATCGTATGTTAGCAGTTATTAAAACCGGGGGAAAGCAATATCTTGTTAAGCCCGGGGATAAAATAAAAATTGAGAAAATTGATAAAAAAGAAGGCAGTGAAATAACCTTTAAAGAGGTTTTGTTGGTGGAGAAAAATAGAAAATTAGAGATTGGAACCCCTTTGGTAAAAAACGCTAAAGTTATTGGCAAGATTTTATCACAGGGAAAAGGCAAAAAAGTAATTATTTTCAAATACAAAGCAAAAACCCGCTATAAGAAAAAAGCGGGCCATAGGCAACTCTTTACTGAAGTCGAAATTATTAAAATAGAAACCGAATAAAATGTCCGCAAAACCAAAAAGCCCTTCAGGGGCTTTTTTTTATTTCATACTGCTCACTATTTTTATTTCAAGATTATATGTTTATACAATAGCGAATCAAGGTTCTCCCGCCTTGGCGGGGAACCTTATTTTCTTCCTTCAAAGGCGGAAGAAAGGGTGTCTTCGTCAGCATATTCTAATTCGCCGCCAACAGGAAGGCCCCGTCCGAGGCGAGTAGTTTTAATATTAAAAGATTTCAGCTCTCTTTCTATATATAAAGCAGTGGCTTCGCCCTCGGTAGTGGGGTTGATAGCAATAATGATTTCTTTGAAACCGTTATTTTCAATTCTTTGTTTTAATTCCTCAATTTTAATATTGTTTTTATTATTTTTTTTTAAGTTGATTGTTCCGCCCAAAATAAAATAAAGACCCTTATATTTTTTGGTTTTTTCAATTGAAATTAAATCAATTTCTTTTTCTATCACACAAAGTAATGTTTTGTTCCGCGAATTATCTCTACAAATAGAACATAAGGTCTCTCCTGAATCCTCGAATGGGTTAAAGCAAAATGAACAAATTTTTATTGATTTTTTTAAGTTTGTTATTGAATTTAAAAGTTCATCAAAGCTATCTTGAGGTAATTTTATTAAATAAAAAACAAATCGGGCAGCGGTTCGCGGTCCAACGGTAGGAAACTTAGAAAACAAGTCAATAAGTTTTTGAATTGCGTGTGGATACATTTTGAAAATTGAAAATTACTCCGTATATTCTTCTTTTTCTAAATTTCTAAAAGATACTATCCTGTCATCAAAATATAATTCTACTTTTCCTATAGGTCCATTTCTATGTTTGGCAATAATAATATCAGCAATATTTTTTCTGGCAGTATCGGAGCGATATCTATCCTCGCGAAATATAAAGAGCACAACATCCGCATCCTGCTCTAGTCCGCCGCTCTCACGTAAATCTGACAATCTGGGAATTTGGGGGGAACGTTGTTCTACTGCTCGGGAGAGCTGGGACAAAGCAAGGACCGGGATATTAAGTTCTCTAGCTAAACCCTTAAGTGCCCGGGAAATTTCAGTTACTTGTTGGACCATAGTGGTTGCTGGATTTCTAGGTTCCATCAGTTGCAAATAATCAATAATAATAAGCCCTAATCCGCGTTCTGCTTGCAACCTTCTTGCCATTGCTCTCATCTGGAGAACGTTAGAGGAAGCGGCATCATCAACATAAATTGGGGCTTCGGATAATAGACCCATTGCATCTTGAATTCTGGAAAAATCATTATCTTCGCCTTCGCTTGAAAGCCGGCCAGTCCGTAACTTCCATAAGTCAACATTAGATAAACTGGCAATCAATCTGTCTACCACCTGGTCTTTTGACATTTCTAAACTAAATAGTCCTATTGGGATTTTTTGATTGATTGCAATATTAGTTGCAATATTTACAGCTAGCGAGGACTTTCCCATAGATGGCCTGGATGCTAAAATTACCAAGTCGGATTTTTGGAGGCCAGCTAAAGTATTATCTAAATTAGTAAAGCCAGTTGGAAGCCCTCGAAGACCTCCTTCGTGTTTAGAGAGTTTATCAATTCTTTCAAAAGCTTCTTCTAAGCCATCTTTAACTGGGATGAATCGTTGGGTTAAACTTTTTTGGGCAATACTGAAGATTCTTTGTTCGGCCTGGTCCAAAAGCACGTCAATGTCTTCTTTTTCGTTATAACCCATTGAATTAATCTCCTGGCTGGCTCCGATTAAGTCCCTTAAAATTCTTTTTCTTTGGACGGTTTTGGCGTAATTTGAGATATGGGCAGCAGTAGGAACAGTATTAATAAGTTCGGTTAAATAACTATTTCTGCCAATTTCTTCAAAGAGTTTTTTTTCTTTGAGGCGGGTAGAAACTGCAAGTAAGTCAACCGGTTCTCCTTTTTCAAAAAGCTCTACAATTACTTGATAAATTTGCTGATGGTCTCGCTTATAAAAATCTCTTGGTTGTAAAAAATCAGCTACCTTGATAATGGCATTTTTATCTAACATCAAAGAGCCTAATAATGATTTTTCTACCTCAATGTTCTGAGGTGGCAGTTTTTCAGGCCCGCCCAAACTTTGATTTTCCTTAATCATCAATTTCAGCATAGCAAAGATGAGAAATGCTGGCAAGAGCTTGATGTTCTATTATTATACCCACAAAACATTGACATATTTAAATAATAGGTCTATAAAATAATATAGGTCTTAAAATACAAAATAAATGTAGAATATGGGAAATTTTGAAAGGGAATATTAATGACGAACGAAGATAAACCAGTTAGATTAGGGGACATAGATCCTGACAGAAAGCTGAAGGTGGTGGAAACAAGAAGTTTTGTGCAGCGAACAGGACCCTTGCAGCAAAAAAGAGATTCTATTGATTTCGCAATAGAAGGACGTCATCCTTCTGAGGAGAGAATATTCGATGACAAAGTGCTAATTCCGTTTTTAACAACTGTAGGGTTATTACCTGAACACTAATTGCTCTTTGAAATACTTTGAATGGCTCATTAGCAAAAAAACCTTCAATGCTATACGTATTGGGGGTTTTTTATTTTATTAAAAATTAGAAATTAGGTATTAGAAATTTTTTTAATAAGTGGTCCTTTTTTTGTGTCTTTAACCTGATAGTCCGTTTGCTTGATTTTTTTTCTGATTTCATCAGCTAATTTCCAGTTCTTTTTCTGGCGTGCTTTTTCTCTTTCTCTGACCATTTTTTTAATAAAAGAGGGGATTTTAACAGCTTCTTTTTTATCCCAAAAGATAAAATTGAAAACTTTATCAGCTTCCTTCAAAAATTTTAAAATATCTCTGGCATCAGCCGGAGTTAATTTATTTTTATCAAATAAAGCATTTCCTTTGCTTATTATTTCAAAGATTACAGCAACTGCTTTTGGAGTGTTAAAATCATTATCTATTGCTTTTTCAAATTCTTTTTTGCTTTTTTCAATTAGTTTTCCAGCCTTCGGCTGGTCAGCCGCAGGCTGAGAGCTTTGAGCTTTGAGCTTTTCTATAAACTCATCTATTCTTTCTAATTGTTTTTTAACTTGGTCAATCTCTTTTTCGCTATAATTGATAGGGGAGAGGTAATGAGTTTTAAGAACAAACAGGCGGAGAATTCTAGGAGAGTATTTTTCTAAGAAATCTCTGATAGTAATAAAATTTCCAAGAGATTTCGACATTTTTTTATCGGAGACGGTCAGAAAACCAGCGTGGATCCAGTATCTTACCATTGGGCTTTTGCCGGAGATAGCTTCCATCTGGGCAATCTCCGCCTCGTGGTGAGGGAAGATTAAATCTCTTGCTCCGCCGTGAATATCATACTGGAGCCCAAAATATTTTTCAGTAATAGCGGTATCTTCAATATGCCAGCCAGGACGGCCTTGCTGGCCGGACCCCCAAGGACTGGGCCAGCTTGGTTCGCCGTGCTTGGAGAACTTCCATAAGCAAAAATCCCCTTTATTCTTTTTATCTTTTGCCTCATCAATTCTGGAAATCCCGTCTTCAGCTTGCAAAACTGTTCTTCTTGATAGTTTCCCATAATTTTTGAATTTGGAAATATCATAATAAATCCCATCTTTTATCTGGTAAGCAAAACCCTTTTCCAACAATCTTTTAACCTGACTGATGATTT
>Ga0315533_1000706_pt1 | contig 27438 bp, 25 predicted proteins | sample SalMarSW160130MG_FD_203081 | JGI IMG/M metagenome (GOLD analysis project Ga0315533, IMG submission 203081) | Salt marsh sediment microbial communities from the Plum Island Ecosystem LTER, Massachusetts, United States - Salt Marsh Sediment SW1601-30 ... | reverse complement strand
AAGCGTTCTGCTCGATCATTTTTGATGACGTATTCATCATTCACAGCGTGAAGGTGATCCAGGGGAAGGAACACCTGTTCGTCGCCATGCCCAGTCGCGAGGTTAAGAACGGCGAGTTCCGCGACACGGCTCATCCAATCGACAACGAGTTTCGGTTGAGATTAGAACAGGTGGTCCTTGCGAAATACCGCGAGGCTGTGGACGAGGAAAAGACAATCTTTGCTCAGGAAATCCCCACGGAGGACCTGATATTTTAGGGCGTAGCCAAGCGGTAAGGCAGCGGCCTTTGGAGCCGTGATCGGAGGTTCGAATCCTCCCGCCCTAAATCCTTTCGCCAAGCGACGGCGGTAGCGGCTTATGGGTCAGAGTGCAACAGAATTGTAATTGTGTTACATAGAACGGGCTAGTTCGAGTCCCCTAGGCTCCACAATGGAGATGTGGACACCTGTCCCCGCCGCACTGCATCCGCGAAGTCATTCCACCTGTCACAACAGACACGGATCGGGGAGGGGCTAGGAACTACGCTGCCCAGCGATTGCTTTCCCTACTACCTCTTCGAGAGTCATGTCGCCTCTCGGGTCGTGTGAGTAGCGAATTCGCACTCCGGACACAATCTTCTCGGGATCTCGCACAAGCACTGGCTTGTTGTCCATCCCTCTGATCCTTTCAGCTGCAGCCAGTAGGTTGCCTTCCTTCACGCTGTCGCGTCCAAGCCAGCGAAGAGTGCCATCGTGTCGGTACAGCCGAATCCACACGTACGACGGAAACCGCTTCGTACACCGCCGAGTGGCGAAACGGCCTGGGTTGTCCTTGACCAGGCGGCGGGAGTATCTGCGGCAAAACGGCACCAACAAAGCATCCATCTCCTCGGACGTCACATCGCGATCCGGCTCCTCCAGAACCAGCACTACCTCAACTCGGGCGATCGGGCGGACACTTGCATTCCGGATGCTCTTCACGATGACTCGCAACGCTTCCACCGGTCGTAGGCTACGTCTGACAGACATGAGCGCTGCGGAGAGTTGAGTCCGCGCAATCAAAGGATATGCTTTGCAGCGAGTTGCGAACTGTGATTCGTCCTCCCACACCATCGGCTTATCACCCAGGGACTCCATGAGGCGATCGACAGATGCATCCTCATCCATGAGTCGCTGCAGCCTTGATGGAGAAACGGAAACCAAAGATGGGGTTCCCCATGGATGATGCGACTCAATCAGAAATCGCGAAAAGCCCGTAGCTCCTGCCTCTTGGAGACGTCTTGTGAGGCGTAACGCATCGAGGATCACCATCGCGCGCGCCTTGAGCGAGTTCTCAGTGACAATATTCAACTGCCGTCCTATCCTCGGAACCTCGGACGCGAAGGTGCCTGTAACGCGAAAGCCGGGGCGCTCTACCGCCCCGGATGCAAGAATCCCGCAGACAGATGGCGGAGTCGAGACGTTCACACTCGCAAGAACGCCATTATTCCGGGCGATGAATAGCAAGACTCCGAGCGCGAGCGCTAACGATGAACGCCACAGAAAGTCGAAGGAGGCAAGGAACTCATCGGGAAGAAACACCGGACTCCTGGCGTGGCTCCCGTACCGAGTGCCGGTGGCTGTGAAGCACACCTCACCATGTGCTATTGAGTTCCGAATCTCATCTACGTATCCGCGAACCAAGATAGCTTCAGCCGAGCCATCGAACAGGCTCACTGCGTTCTTCACGACGTAGTTGCCTGAGATGTCGCCGCGCTTCCTGATCGACCAGTAGATGGAGAGGAGATTCCCGAACACGTGTTCGCTCTTCCTCAAGTACTCGGGATGAAAGATGGTTGCCAGTTCAACAGCCTTTCGCCCATCTCCCATCAGGAGAGACTTCTGCCGGAGATCCGCCTCTGCGAGAACGAGAAGGCTCGAAAGGCCTAGGTCGAAGAGGTTCCCGCGTTCACGAATCGCATTGCACGTCCTGGTTGGATTCTCCTCAAGCACTGAGACCGCGCATTCCACGCTCTCGTCATCCCAGAAGGCAAACGGGGCAGTCCCAGTGAATCGCGCTAGGGCGGCTGCCCACTGATTGGATAGCCCCGGTACAAGCCTCCGAAAGCGGTCATGACCGGCCCATTGACGCATCTGAAGAGCAGCTCTTCCCAGAGGATCATCAGCTAGCAGTTCCCGAAGTCCCAAGGTCACACCCCCAATCACTCCAGGGTGACACTACTGCGATCCCGGCATCAAGGGCAAACCCATCGGAAAGATAATTGCCTCCTACAAACGCCCCTGGATGCCGTGCCCGGACCGACTCGATGGACAACCCGCGTTGATCAGCACGCAACGGCTAACGAACGCATTTTACATTCAGTCCCCCAGGCTCCAATTGCCCGTTCTAGCCAAGGTTCGGGCGTTTCTCAGTCGTGGTTACCTACTCGACTCCACTCTACGAGACTAACATCTGCCCGACGTACACGACTGTTGGATTGTGGACCAATGTGGATGACCCTCAGCATAGCAACCTGAGAGGTGCTGTATCTCGTCGTGCTAAGGTGCCTCTTCTCCTGCCTGTGCCACTGCGATCCCTTTCTTCATCTGGGCGATGAGTTCACCGATGGAAGGCTCGAACATCTCTGGTGCTAGGCCCGGTGGAAGAGTTGGTTTTAATAGCTTGAAGCGCTGGTGCAGATGCAGAGCGTTTACAACGCTCTGCCCGAGGTGACAGTTGTTGTTGAAGACGTAGCACTTCTTAGCTGTTCTTGACGCCTCCTCGATTCTTACTGCCCATTCTTCCAACTGCTCGTCATTGTACAGATAGTCGTAGCGGTGGCTAGGTGTTGGATGGTGCCACCACATCTTCGCGTTCCGGCCATGAAACCGGTAGTAGGCAATCTCGGAAGTAAGAACGTTGCTCGCTCCGGGAAGACCCGACAAGGAGGGGAGATCCACATTGACGAACCCCAAGCCAAGCCCTTTCAATTCGCTGTAGACGCTCTCGTCATACCAGCTCGTGTGTCGGAACTCGACATTGATGGGAACACCACGGTGGACAAATGCTTCTGCAAGGTGCTTGAGATGATCGACCGTTTGCGGATTGGCCTTGAAAGAGTAGGGGAACTGAGCGAGCAGGCCTCCCAGTTGGCTGGCTTCGACGAGTGGTGCAACTCCCGCAACGAAGGGTTGAAGAACGCTGTCGAACTTCTCTCTTTCGTGGGTCATCTCCTTGGGAACCTTAACCACGAAAGTGAAGTTGTCTGGAACCTTCTTCAGCATGTTGATGAACATACCCGGGGAAGGGACCCGGTAGTAGGTGGAGTTTATCTCCACGGTGTCGAACATCTTGGCGTAGTAGGGAAGGAAGTCCTCTGACTTCATCCCCTTGGGGTAGACTGTGCCGAGCCAGTCTTTGAAACTGTAGCCTGAAGTACCGACCTGGATCGCTGCTGTCATTCTTCCATCTTAGTGAACACCGAGTGACGTGACAACTGTTAGAACTCCCCCATGATTTGAGTCATGGGGATTTGCTGCGTGGGCTTGATCCCATTCCCACCAGAAGCCCAACTGCAAGCGCAGCCTCTGTAGCCGCCCCGATGGGAAGGCATGTCTCATCGATGTCAAACGCAGGGTGGTGATTTGGCGGTGCCTTCTCGGCACTGCGACTGCCAAGAAAAAGGTACAAAAGGGGGGCTTCCGCAAGCCATGAGATGTCCTCCGACCCCATGACCGGGGGCGAAGAATGGATCACTTCAGTACCAAGGAGAGCCCTAAGGATAGGGAAAGCGGACTCCACAAGCTCATGGGAATTGTGAGTTACGGGGAATGATCGCTTGATCGTGAAGGAGCCGGTCAGCTGGGAAGATGCACCGAGATGATTCACCGACTCAGAAAGGCGTCTTCGTAGTCGGATCAGCGATTTCTGGTCAAACGAACGTATGGAACCTTGGGCGAAGGCTTCACTGGGGATCACGTTTTCATTCACTCCTGAATGGATGCTGGTCACGGTCAGGACGCAGGGATCCAGAGGAGATGTCTCGGCAGGGACTAGCTCCGAAGACGCTAGCACCCAGCGCGCACAGGGCTGAATGGGATTGACGGCTAGGTGGGGTTGGGCACCATGTCCACCTCTTCCTACAAAACGGGCCTCAAAGAAATCGGCCCCGGCGAGTGCTGGACCTCTTGCGATGCCGATTTCGCCAACTCTGTATCCACCCAGGCCGACGTGCAATGCAAGCAATCCATCTAGCGAGGGAATGGCAGCAGCCTTCGCCATTGCCCGGGCACCTTCACCCGTTTCTTCTGCAGGCTGAAAGATAAGAACGATCTCACCGCGAATCTCCTCCTGATGCTGGGATAGGATTCTTGCAGCACCGAGTAGCATGGCTACGTGCGCATCATGTCCGCATGCATGCATGACGCCGTCGGTTATTGACCGATAAGAACAGGTATTTGCCTCCATGATGGGCAGGGCATCCATGTCGGCCCGCAGGCCTACGATTCTACCTGGACTTGCCCCCTTGATTCTCGAGACGATTCCAGTGCCGCCGATGCCGACAGTGTGAGGTATTCCAAGCTGGTCCAGTTCTGCGCTGACAAGAGCTGCTGTCTGATGCTCTCTGAAGGCGAGTTCGGGATGTGCATGAATCGATCTTCGAATTGACGTCATCCACTGAGTCAGCCCTTGAGCAGATTCTCTGATAGAGGATAGCAGTCGTTGCTTCACAGGTAACAGCTCCTTTGGCGTGGTGTTACGCCTTCGCCCGACCGCAAGTCACACTTGACAAGCTTGCACGCATATAGTATAACATTATCATCAATATTCAAGTGAGGTCCAGTCGTGGCAGAGACCCTGCAGAACCGAATCTGGAATGACCTATCGAACAAGATCCACTCTGGCATCCTAAAGGTGGGAGAGCGGCTGTCGACCGAAAGCGAGCTTGAGTCGATGTACGGAACAAGCCGTGCCCCCGTGCGGCATGCGTTGCGCAGGCTTGCTGAAGAGGGACTCCTCGAACGAAGGCGGGGGAGCGGGACTTTCGTGAAGAGAGCCCACGTCACGAAGGTCAATCCCACGCTCTCACCGTTTGCATACTACTACCTTCATCATCTGTCGCAGATCAGTGTGAGGACCATATCCGTCAAGACCGAAGCCGTAGATCCTGATGTTGCCCAGGCCTTGCAGATTCCGGACGGGGACCAGGTGACTGTCGTGGAGCGCATAAGGCACATGGACGACAAACCAGTTATCTACTTCACCACTTGGTTCCGAACGGGAATCCCCGAAGAACCGTTTCACGATCACCGAGACTTCTCTCGGACGGTCAACTTCCTGAGGAAGCAGTTTGGCATTCGCTGCTCGCATGCGGATGAAGTTCTGGATGCTACGATGCCCACCTCTACTCAGCGCGAGCTCCTTGAGCTGGAGGAAGAGATCCCAGTCATTCGGGTTGAGAGAACAGTGCTCAACTGGGAAGGGCAGCCAGTGGCTTTCCATCGATATCTTGTGAATACGGAGATCTGGCGCTATCGGGTTTCCATCACCGTTTGAGTCTACGAAAGGAGGAATCAACGTTGCCAGGGAAGGAATGGCACCAGAAGCACTGGAAGGTCGTCCACCGGATCGAGCGGCCATCGAATGAGCTTGTTAAGAGGTTCGCGCTGCTGGCAACGGCCCAGATTGCGGACTCAATGGGGCGGCATGGCGTGATGCACCACGAGATCAAGCCTCTCTGTCCCGACATGCACGTGGCTGGGCCAGCAATAACGGTTCTTACGAGACCCGGCGATGCCCTTTTTGTTCAGAAGGCTATAGAAGTCTGCCAGGAGGGCGATGTCGTCGTCATCGATGCAAGTGGATATAGGGACGTAGCTGCTCTTGGAGAGCGCCTTGCGTATTACTTCCAGAGAAGGGGGATTGGTGGGATCGTATGTGATGGTGCCATCCGTGACTCGCAGGGGATTGTCGATCGTGGGATACCGACGTTCTCAAGAGGGGTTTGCATCAAGATCTTCGGATCAGAGGGGCCGGGAGCCATCAATGTCCCGATCCCGTGCGGTGGCATCGTGGTTAACCCGGGCGACATCGTAGTTGGAGACCGCGATGGTGTTGTGATCGTTCCCCGCGAGGATTCGCCTCGAGTCGTCGAGCTTGCTGAGAAGCACTTGGCCGATGAGCTGGAGCGGGTGAAGCGGATTGAAGCTGGCGAATCGATGGAGGTGGTCTACGGAGTCGATACAAAAATCAACAAGTGGTCATGAGCAACCGGACTTGCGCAAGTTAAGGAGGAAGGACATGAGAAGATCAAGAAGTTCAAAGCTATTGACGTTGTGCGCATGCGTCATTCTGGCGGCACTTTCGTTTGTGCTGTCCTTCGAAGTCGTGGCGCAGAACAGTGCATCGATTGTCATAGCGCAGACTACGGATGCATCCACGCTTGACCCAGCGTTCAGAGTGGATACAACAACCGGGAACAACATTCTGCATATCTACGACCCCCTCATGATGCGGGGGCCCGACATGGAGGTTGTCCCGTGGCTGGCAGAATCCGTTGAGAAGATCAGTGACTACGTTTGGGAAGTTCAGCTTAAAAGGGGTGTCTTCTTCACGAACGGCGAAGCGCTAAATGCTGCGGCTGTCCGTTTCTCGTTGGAGCGCATTTTGGATCCCGAGATGCAGTCACCCATGAAACGCTGGTTTGTGACGATCGCAAGCATTGACGATGTGGAAATTGTCGATGACTACACACTGCGCTTCACTACCAGTTCCCTCGATCCCCTTTTCACGGTTCGCATGACATTCCTGTTCCCTGTTCCGCCGCTCTATGTACAACGGGTAGGCGATTCCTACTTCGGTCTACACCCAATTGGCACGGGGCCGTACGAGCTCGTGGAATGGGTACGCGATGATCACATCACCCTTCGAGCGAAGTCAGACTACTGGACGGGGATCCCTCCCATCCAAGATGTGACATTCCGGGTTGTTCCTGAGGAGCTGTCGCGCGTTGCTGCCCTTCTGAATGGCGAAGCGGATCTCATCACTAGCATATCGCCCTACCAAGCGGAGTTCTTGCGTGGGGTTTCCGGTATGCGGATTGAGAGTGCTGCTGGTTCGCGGGTCATCACAGTTGATTTCGACATCGATGTGGGTCCTGCAGATCAACTCAAGTTCCGGCAGCTCGTCTCGTATGCCATCGATCGCGATGAGATAATCGAGGGCTTGCTTCGTGGTTTTGCACAGCCTGTGACTGCCTCCCTCAGCCCGGGCACTCCAGGTTGGGTGAAGGACGCGGACGACTACACGTATCCGTACGATCCCGTAATGGCCCGGCAGCTTGCCGAAGAACTGGGCTTAACAGGCCAGGAGATCCTCATGCGGGCAAGCACGTCGGACCCCGACCACCAGGACATCGTCCTCGCCATCGCATCGCAGCTAGCCGATGTTGGCATTACAGTCAAGATCAGCATGGAAGAGTGGGGATCCTGGTTCGCCGATCTCAAGAATCACGACCAGTCGGCGCTCTACTTGAACAGCCAAGGAAACGTGTGGATTGACCCGTACCCACAGCTCGACGCCTTCTATCACAGTCAAGGGTTCATCTCCTGCTACAGAAACACCGAAGTCGACGCTCTCTTGGCAGCCTCGAACGAAGTCCTTGGGGAGGCTCGTGCCGCGATCTTTGGCCAGATCCTCAAAATCCTGGAGGATGACGCAGCGGGAGTTCCATTGTTCGCCCGTGTTTTCACGTACGGTGTGAGCAATCGTCTCTCGTGGTCTCCACGCTCCGATGACGTGATTCGCGTCATGGAGATGTCGCTCCAAGACTAGATCGACCAGGCGTACGTAGGAGGAGAAGGCGAAGACCTGGCACGCCTTCTCCTCCTACACGACTTCGCTGCACGCAGGACAAAAGAGGCGTTAGTTGTTTCTGGACGCTGTTGCACTGCTCCCAGACCGTCGGCATGCAGCCTTCTGCAAGTAGCTAAGCCCGAAGAGTTCTGAATGGAGGTGAAGCCATGCCTGGCGAGAGGAGAAACGCCCATGCTCTCATACATCGCGCGCCGCATTGCGCTCATTGTCTTGGTACTATGGGGGGTTCTGACCATTGTCTTCGTCCTACAACATCTATCTGGTGATCCGACAGATCTTCTCCTTCCAGTCGATACACCTGAGTACTTGCGGCAAGAGCTACGCCACCACATGGGTCTTGACTTACCACTTCCCGTTCAGTACCTGCGCTTCGTGACAAGTCTGCTCCGGGGCAATGTGGGTGATTCATACAAACATCGTATTCCCGCGCTTGCGCTTGTCTTCGAACGCTTGCCGAAGACCATGCTCTTGACCGGTGTATCATTAGCGGTGGCGATTCTTCTCTCAATACCTCTCGGTGTCATCGCCGCCATCTACCGGAACTCGTGGATTGATGCATTGGCCACCGGGTTCAGTCTGATTGGCCAGGCCACACCCGTTTACTGGCTTGGGCTTCTTCTCATCATGCTGTTTAGTGTGAAGCTACACTGGCTGCCTTCCATGGGTGGAGGATCGGCCAAAGCGCTCATCCTGCCAGCCGCCACTCTTGCCGTGTACTCGATGGCGAGGATCATGCGAACGACGCGGGCGGCAGTACTCGAGGTCCTGAATGAGGAGCACGTCCGAGTGGCGCGCGGAAAGGGTCTCACCGAACGAGTGGTGCTAGTCAAGCATGTCCTGAGGAACGCGGCGGTTCCCATAGTCACGATCATCGGCCTTCAGATGGGAGGACTGCTTGGAGGAGCAGTGATTACTGAGACGGTTTTCTCCTGGCCGGGAGTTGGACGGCTCGCAGTGAATGCTGTCTACAGTAGAGACTTTCCAGTCGTTCAAGCAGTTACGCTAGTAGTAGCGTTCCTGTTCTCGGGAATCAACCTTGTACTCGACGTTCTCTATGCGGTTCTTAACCCGCGGATTCGACTGAACTAGGGCAGTTTTTTTATGAAGCACAAACGTAAGCTGCGACTTGGGGCGAAGGGTGCGACTGGATTTGCCATCCTGGGTGTCGTTGTCTTTGTGGCAGTGTTTGCCCCATATGTCTCACCGCATGATCCGAATCAACAGGATCTTCGAAACGGACTGAGGCCGCCTGCTTGGGAGGTGCAAGGAGAAATGTCACACCTCCTAGGAACAGATCGGCTGGGGAGGGACATCCTAAGTCGCATCATTTTCGGCTCGCGGGTTTCCTTGATGGTTGCTGTCGTCTCAGTCGTGTTCTCAGGAGTGCTTGGCACGGTTCTTGGTCTCTTTGCAGGCTATCTGGGAAGAGTAGTTGAGAACGTGGTTATGCGCACAGTTGACATTGTGCTCGCTGTGCCCTTCATGCTGCTAGCACTCGTTGTGATGAGTGTTCTAGGGAAGAGCCTAACGAACCTAATCCTAGTTTTCGTGGTCGTAACCTGGGTTCAATACGCCAGAGTGGCATTTGCCCAGACATTGGAGGTGAGAGAGAAGGAGTTCGTCTTGGCAAGTCGAGCCATTGGGGCATTCGGGCTAAGAACGATGTTCCTACACATCCTGCCAAACATCCAGAGTCCTCTCATTGTAGTAGCGACCCTTAATCTGGGGTTGGTAATTCTGATGGAATCCGGACTGTCGTTTCTGGGACTGGGAACTCCGCCCGAAATTCCCTCCTGGGGAGGAATGCTGCAGGACGGCAGGAGCTACCTCAACTTTGCGTGGTGGCTCACGACATTCCCCGGAGTTGCCATTGTCCTCACAGTGATGGGTTTCAACCTCGTGGGAGACTGGCTCCGAGATAGGCTTGACCCCAAGATCTAGGTGAGGATTCGCTGGCTAGCTGCAAAGATGCCGTAGCCAAACGGTACAACTTGGGAAAGGGGTCCGCCTTGAGAAGCGAAAGCAAAGCATGCAGAAATGGGATGGTTGTTGCAGCACACGCGCTAACCGCTGAAACTGGCGTACGAGTACTGCAAGATGGGGGCAACGCAATTGACGCCGCCGTTGGAGCAGCCATTATCAACTGCGTGGTCAAGCCTGACATGAACGGCTTCGGAGGGTCGCGTGGATCGGCTCTGCTACACCTCACCACGGAGAACAGAACCGTCGCCATCGACTTCAGCCCAGTCGCGCCGAAGGATGCTCACGACGATCTCTTCAGGCCGATCCTTGATGAGATGGTGCAAGCTGATTCGCGGCAGCGAACGAAGCAGGGAGGCATGCTGCTTTCTGGCTACGCAGCATTCGATGATGCTAACCTCACCGGGCCTCTCGCGGTGGCCACGCCACCGCTGCTCGCCGGGTGGGCATTGGCACTCGAGGTTGGCGGAACAATGGATCTTCGGGACCTGCTGGAACTTGCAATCCCCTATGCAGCCCACGGTTTCGCTCTCGATGTCGACACAGCTCTCTCCATCCAGGAGGAGTACCACAGAATACAGGCCTACCCGGCGACAACAAGCATTCTGACGCCACAGGGGCGGCCGCTCAAAGCGGGGGAACGCCTAGTTCAGTCGGATCTCGCTCGAACGATCAGGAGGCTAATCGAAGATGGGCCGGAGGTCTTCTACAGTGGCGGGCTTGCGCACGAAATCGTGGAGTATGTGCAATCCCAGGATGGTGTGCTGTCCATGGAGGACATGGAGGGATACAGAGCCCGTCTGGAGCCCTCCCCGCTTTCAGTCAGATATCGTGGTTTCGATGTCTTCTCCCCTGGTATGTCGTCGAGTGGTGGTGTCACGGTCCTACAAATCCTGAGAATCTTGGAACGCCTGCCCATTCGCAGGCTGACCGCGAACAGCGCCCAGTTCATCCACGTTGTCTCTGAGGCGATGAAGCTTGCCTGGAAGGATAGACTTGCCCTCATGGGGGATCCAGAAGCCATGGCAGTTGGACCATCGTATTTCTTGTCTGAGAGACGGGCAGAGTCATACGCACGACAAGTGCGATCTGCAATGGAAGAGAGAGTAGTTCCAAGGAGCGACGTGCCACCTTCGGGATTCGGCAATACTACACACATCTGCGTGGTCGATAGGTCGCGGAATGTTGTCTCCCTGACACAGACACTAGGATGGCCTTTTGGCTCTCTTCTAACGGTTCCGGGGACCGGGATCATCCTCGGCAACGCTGTCATGAGTTCCTTTGATCCAACCCCGGGTCACTCCAATTCGGTTGGCCCGAGGAAGCGTCCGATCCAGCGAGCATGCCCTGTCATCGCATTCAAGGCGGGAGCGCCAGTGATGGCTGTTGGCGGAGCAGGGGGACGCCGCATTCCGAATGTCGTGCTTCAATTACTCATTGATCTTCTCGAGTATCAGCTTCCCTGCGAGACCATCTTCTCCGCTCCACGCTTTCACTGTGAAGCGGATGAACCGTTGCTTCTGGAACATGGCTCTTCTATCGATTGGGGTTATCCTGACGAGACGGTGGCAGAGCTTGTTCGCCTTGGGCACAAAGTGGTCTCCGTGGCTGATAACCCGGAAAACCGATGGCCTCGTGTGGCGAGAGCGTTTGGCATTGTCTGTGATCCCGTTCGTGACACCCTTCATGGCGGAGTCCAAGGACGACCCCTCACCATAGGACAGGCGAGGGGATACTAACCACGCAGTGGTATGGTGCTGCCGAATGACTTTCCAGGAGTGCCTGAAAGGACTCGAACCAACTGTCCCACAATTGCATCAGGAGGGCGTCCACAGGCCGAGCAGATTGACCCTGCCCCCAGCAAGCGGCCAGCGCCCAAGCTACCGATCGGCGGGATGATCCAGATCCGAAAGCTCGAACCTATCTACCCTGGAGCGGTTCCTCTCCGCAATGCTGTGAATGGTTTCCGTCTCGAGAAAGCCAATCAGGGAATCCCGGATCGTGTGCCACGTCGCAGACAGGCGGCATGACTTCGTTCCATCACAAGCTGTTGAATCGAGGAGACACTGCTGTCGGACAGCACGTCCATCAACGGCTTGGATAACAGCACTCAAGGACAGTGTTTGCAAACTGCGTGCAAGTTGATATCCACCACTTCTTCCCGGTCTCGCTCGAACGAGCCCAGCTCTTGTCAGCCGATTCAGCACCTGCTTCAGAAACGGCACTTCAGTATCGATTCTTCGACCCAACTCTGCGGCTTTCATCCACTCCTGCGATCCCTGCTCCGTCAGCTCGACCAGTACTTCGACTGCCAATCTACTTGTCCGTCCCATCAGCATTCCAAGCACCTTCCTTGATACGTTGATCAACATATCATCGTTTACAGAGGCCCCTAAAGGCAAGAATCAACCATTCCGATTTACAGGGAAGAGTGCTTAAATACTGGCCTTTGGCTTCTTTTTGACGGAGTCTACCAGGCCGTAGCCACGACTTGAGTTCTACATTCAGTCCCCCAGGCTCCACAGAAATCTAGGACTCCGGTTGTAGTCAGCACTTCCGCGCACGCCTGCGGCACTCCCGAAAAAGAAGGCATCCCGAAAGGCCCACGCCATCAGCACTTTGTGGTTCGAGTCTCCTAGGCTCTCCAGACTGCTACACTGTAGATAGAAGGAAGGTTCTGCCTACAATTACGCAGGCTCCATATCCTCCTTTTCCCTCCGTGTCGTTAAATGAGCAACCAGCACTGGCAAGTCCTCATAATGGGATAGATGATGGGGTCCCTCCGCCACCGTCACCAACCCTGTCGCCAGCCAGTGCACAGCTTGATCTGTCTCAACACGCCACCGGTTGACTCTCCCACTCCCGTAACGGAAGTTCCGAATCGTGTTCTCAATCATATTCGTGCTCAAGAAACTCACGTGCAGGATTGATGGTCTGTCCAACAGATGTACACGGATCAAATCCAACCCTGCTTCGTGCAGGCTCTGGTGCGCCGCTGCATTATTCCTGCGCTCCAGGAAACTATCCAACTTTCGAGCTCAGCATCCTATCTCCCGCGCAGGTTCAGTCACATCATAAGGTTTCTCCGTGGCTACCTTAATGTGCGCTACTATCAAGTCGGCGGGTGATCTCAGTATAGAAGACCACTGGGTCTGAAATACACAGGGACAAAGCCTCCATACGGCAGAACCCTCCGTCGTTACGTCGAACACGATCAATGACTCGTACAGCTTCCAGCGGGATACCTGCCTCTTGGAGGATATCTACAGCTGGTTTCGAGGCAACCGGAGTAAGAACTTTCCTTACTCGAGCGTAGACAAGTAGCTTCGCAGCCGCTCCACCAAGCATCTTATCAATAACGGCAGCACCCTGGAATGCTTGGCCCAGTACCATAATTGCTTGCAAGAGGGGTTCAAGCCGCCTACCATGCGAGGCAAATAAGGTACAATCTCCCTTTTCCACCAGTAGACTCAAGTTTTGCGATGCAAATTCCGCTAGCTTCCGTTTGGATCTTACTATCACAGGTACCTCCAAGATGAGACTGCATCCATTCTAAATAACTACCTTTTCAATTTCTATAGATGCGAAGTGATTCTGAACGGTAGCGACTAACCAGGCCAGTCTTCACAACTGCCGCTGCCCTAATCAGCGTGTTCATATCTCGTTAACGCTCATCTGTTCCTTGCCATTCGTGAAACTGTGCGAGGACTTGTTCCGGCGTCGCCGTCCCTGTAGTTCCTACTTGCTTAATTGTAATGGAGGCGATTAAGCAAGCCATGACGGCGGCCTCTTCGAGGCTTGCCCCTCGACATAGGGCGACCAAAAGACCTGTCGTGACTGCATCTCCAGCCCCTACGACATCGATCGGTCCCTCCACTGGAATCGCTGGTACATGCAGGACATCATCGCCGTTTGGAAAAACGAAGATCCCCTGCTCGGCAGCAGTGATGAACACAGGTTTGCCGCTGATGCGCTGGATCTCCTTTCCCCAGCGGCAAAGTGCTGTCCGATTGGCTCGCTCCTCTGGATCTGCTCCCACTGCTAGAGCGGTCTCGTAATCGTTCGGCTTAGAGATGACGTTCCGGAAAAGGTCAATCCGTGCTCGTGAGTCGACGATAAAAATCTTCTCCGGGTATTCGGCTGCCAACTGGCTTAACTCGTCTCTCACCCGATCGGTGATGACGCCACAGTTTCGTTCCTCCACTTGGTCACAGATTGCTACGCCATCGACTCGCGGGATGATCTGTCGTAGTGCCGCGATTATGAGTTCTTCAACCTCAGGCGGCATCACCTCACGGTTCTTAATATCGATGCGATTGAGTTCATGTTTCTCTCTCATCTGTTCCTGCATCATAGGTTTAATGTACGTGGGTGTGTACCGTGTTGGTGTGACGATCAGTCCGTCAATATTCACGCCTAACATCTGCAGAGCCCGCTTGAGTTCGTATCCCTCACCATCGTCGCCGATGACAGCGAGCATGGAGACCATCATTCCAAGAGCACACAGATCCTTAGCTACGGTACCGGCTGCTCCGGGAAGCAGGTGCAGGCGCACAGCTTGATAAGCTTCAAGGCCTGTTTCCCGTGATACTTCAGACAGTTCCTTTCTGAGGATGAGGTACTTGTCCAAGAAGAGATCACCCACAACCAAGATGTGAACATCAGATAGTCTTGAGAGTATGTCCAAGAGACGGTTTTCATCCATACTCAAAATTCCTCCAGGATCAATCGATGTAAGTTGGGTAGGGTAATCTGGTGATCGCCACAAACATAAAAGCTTTTCCCATTCTTCTCTACGGCGCGAACGAGGATGGTCTTGTAAGGGCGGAAGTAGTAACTGGCCTTATCCTTGGGGGCCTCACGGTGGATATCTGGGCCCAGGTCAATAAGATCGAAGACAGCCGTGGCGAAGTGTTCGATTCGTTTTCCCTTCTGGTGGGCAATGTTTCGTGCCATGGATAGGGCCTTTTGAAACACTTCAGGGCCCATTACAGCAGTACCGTAGTTTAGAAATATACCTCCTTCTAAATCCAAAAGCGCGTGGGCAAAGGTCAGAAAGTCTCTGTAGGAGGCCAAAGCGGCTGCAGCAGGATCAAAATTGGGATGCGTATGAATGATGTCCTGCCCAATCCCGATATGAATTGTCACGGGCAGCTTCAGTCGATAGCCCGCAGCAAGGATCGAGACATCGCGGTGAGGAAACTCTCCATCTTCGATTGCTTGTCCTACTGCTTCGCCGAACCCAAATCCCTGTTCAATCCTACTGCTTATTGCTTCGTTGATACCCCCTGTTTCTTGCCAAAGACCAAACCGCCCGTTTTTCAGGTAGCGTACCACAGATTCAGTTGTTGCTCCGATGAGAGCCAGTTCGTAGTCATGGATACAGCAGGCTCCGTTCCCTCCTACGTGCGTAACGAGGTTGCGTTCCATCAGGTCAATCACGTAGCGAGAAAGCCCGCGTTTAATCACGTGCGCGCCCATCATGAGAATAACTGGTCTTCCATTCTTCCGGGCTTGAACGATTCGATCAGCGATTTGCTCAAGCTGCGGATCATTAAGTGGTGGAGCCTCCCAATCAAGGGAAAGAATATCCTGCAGATTCATATCGTGGGTGCGCTCGGATAGAGGTAGAAGATGTAAACGCTTTCGATCAAACCGGGGGTAAGGCACTTATTCCTCCTCATTCATTTATTGTACCTTCTGTTAAGAAGTGAAAAATCCGTGCATATTCGTGAAAATTAGGAATGATAATGTCTGCTCCTGCTTTAATCAACTGTTTCCGTTTCCTTTCATCAATATCCTGGCAGTCAATTTCGTCAGACGCGACCCCAACCGCGATCCCTCCAACAGCTTTTGTCTCCTCTATCTCTACGAATCCATCTCCGAATGAGAAGAATTCTTCACCGCGCAAGTGGTTTGCCTGAACGATTTGCCGAATCACTTTGCGTTTCGAGAAACTTTTCCAATCGTCGAGGGCTCCGTAGATTTCCGTGAAGTAGTGACCGATATGCAGGCTGCGAACCTCATCTTCCACAAAGATCTCATCTGTACCCGAGGCAAGATAGCAAGCAATTCCTCGTTCACGGAGAGCCTCAAGAAGCTCGCGTGCTCCTGGGACCAGCAGAAGATCTGGCGAGACCTCTTTTTCTTTCAGCGCGTGGATTCTCCCTTTGATAAGCTCGTGCAAGTGGTCGTAATACCGATGCTTGTACTCGATCGGAGGCAAAGGGGACCCATTCCTTTTCTTGACTTCTTCGGCCAACTGGATCATTTGGTAAATAGTTTGCTTCCCAGTAAGGCGAGTGACGTAATCCGCAACGAGCTGCTTTAGCGCTCCCCTCGGTTCGTTCCGTCCCATCGGGGTGTCTTGAAGGATATCAACCATCATAAGGATCATTACGTCCTGCCACCCGGCACGAATGAGGGAGAGAGTTCCGTCAAAATCGAAAAGAATGTATTTTGCGTAACCGAGTCTTGCTTTTCTGTTGATGATCTCAATCGTATGATACATTGTTATCCTTCCGTTAACTGAGTCTCCGCCAATGCCAATGCGCCCCAAAGCGGCGCTTCGTCCCCCAGAGCAGATAGGACAATATCAGCCGTAAGAGCGGAGACCAGGTTCAGCTGCGCCTCATTCCGCACCCACCTTAAATACTCCGCTCCCGCCTTGGTCACACCTCCCCCCAGAACAACTCGGTCCGGGTTCATCAGTGATATGACACAAGCGATTCCCCTCCCCAAGGCCTCGGCCGCCTCTCGGAGGATCTTGGTTGCCAACTCATCTCCAGCAGCAGCACCCTGAGCCACCGCCTCAGCCGTAAGTACCATCGAGTCGTGGCCAGAAATGGTCCGCAAAGACGTCTCAATTGCTGGTTGTGCGGTCATGATTTCATTGGCATGACGAGCAATCGCTTGCCCTGAGGAGAGCGCTTCCACACATCCTCGCCGCCCGCACGTACAGAGTGGTCCGTCCTTCAAAATCGGCATGTGTCCGATCTCTCCAGCAAGGCCATCCCGTCCATGATGGATCTGCCCTCCAAGGATCCACCCGCCGCCCACCCCGGTACTGACAGTGACATACAAGAGTGTCTGACTTTCCTTTCCAGCCCCAAACTGCCACTCCCCAAACGCCGCAACATTAGCATCATTGTCCACTACCACCGGAACCTTGAACCGACTCTCTAGCCACTCCTGCAATGGGAAACCTTCCCAACCACTAACATGGTGGGATCGCACCACTTTTCCTTGCTTGTGTTGAACCAGCCCTCCGAAGCTTACGCCCACAGCAGCAGGAGCCTCCCCTGCCAGAACCTCGTCGCACATCTCCAACATCAGTTCCCGATCTGCGGTTGCATCACTCGTTGGTGGAGAAAGAACGGAAGCCACACAGGTGAACCCTTTGCTTTGGGCCCCCTCACGCCGCCAAGTTGCCACCGCTAGCTTTGTTCCACCAAAATCAAGCGCGAGAAGGACGGGTTTCATAAGCTATAGAAACTCCTTGAATATCGCGTGAAAGATAATGTGGTGGGCATCCTCAATGTGCTGCATGTCTTCCGATGGGATGATAATGCATAAATCGACCTTGTTCTTGAGTTTTCCACCTTGGGATCCAGTAAGCCCCACTGTTTGCATGTTCAGTTCATGTGCGATGTCCATTGCTTGAAGTACGTTCTCGGAGTTTCCTGAACAAGAGACCCCGATAGCAATGTCTCCTGGTCGTCCCAGTGATTTTAGCGGCTCTGCAAACACCGATTCGTATCCACTATCATTCCCATAAGCCGTGAAGGTAGCCAAGTCATGCAGCGTCATCACGCGAAATGAGGGCTCGCCTTTACGGACTGTACCCTTCAGCAAATCACATGCAAAGTGAGAGGCCGTAGTGGCAGAGCCCCCGTTACCGAAGACGAACACTGTTCCCCCTCGATCTCTAACGTCTTGGAGAAGCTGAGCGAGTTCTTCTATCTGTTGTCCTGGTAGGTTTTCTAGGAGTTCTGATGACTCTCGTAAGTATTCCTTGATCATGTTTACCTCACCTTATTTTTACTACAAAATTAATCTTTGATATCAGACCGGCGCATCAAACGTTTTGCCCTAACTCAGCTCCCTGCTGCACTAGTCTTTCCTGCAGATGTCTAACGTTTAACGACTTAGGTTTTGTGTTCTGTCTAGCGGAGAGGGCTGCAGCCGTTCCTGCCGCTTCTCCCAAAGCCATACCGATTGGAATAACCCGAGTAGAAGCCTCAACTTCGTGAGTAGCTGAAATACAACGACCTGCTACCAAAACGTTATCCAATTCCTGGGGCAACAACGATCTATATGGAATAGTATAGGTAGGTGGCTGCACAAATGGGGAAAGTCCCGTGTGGTCAGGAGAGTGGATGTCCACATGATAAGCCCCAAGCGCGATGACATCATCAAACCGCTTCCCTTGGAGTAAGTCCTCCACGGTCAATTTGTACTCGCCAACTATGTGTCTAGTCTCACGAATTCCTATTTGGTGTCCGGTCCCAACCAGCCTGGCATTCTTTCCACCTGGCATGTAGTTATGGATAAACTTCATGATCTCCTTGACTTGCAACTGTCCAAGTTTCTCGGATTGGGAGTACTCTGTTACATTGTTGGGATCTACATTCTCAACACGACTCGCTACGATAAGAGCCTCTCTCTCTTCAGGTTGCCAAATACCACACACCCTGTCTCTTGGGAAATCAATCCCGTCTTCGATAGCCTTAGCAACCAAATCAGCGAATCCGCCCGTGATGAACGGCGCTGAACGCATTTGGAGAAGCAAATCATCGAGAACATGTTTCTCAAGGTTAAATGGACGGATTTGGTCAGGATGTTCAGAGAAATACTTCAAGATCTCTCCGAAGTCCAGATTCCCCACGCGGAAACAATATGATGACACCTGAACCTTGTGATCACCTTCCCTGCCTACCACATAGTCAGCGCCCGACATGACGGCTATATCGGCGGTGTCGGTCGCATCAACGAAAGCCTTTGCCCGCAATTCCTGACAGCCCTGCTTGTTGACTATGTAGATTGCATCTATGGTCTTGTTTCTAGATTGGACTTGCAGAGCCAAGCTTCGAAGATGTAGATTAACACCAGATTCAGCGATCATTTCCATCATGACGATCTTCATCCAATTCCCGTTGATGGCAACAAGATCGGACGTAATCGGATCAAAATAGAACTCGGATGCTCCCCCGAGACTCTGCAATCGTTGAATCATCTCAAGCGCGATCCCACGCACGACGAATTGCTTCTGCTTGTTGTGAAATCCTAGAAAGCCCATTCCGTTCGCATTTGCAGCGTTACCACCGAGGAAACTGTTATATTCAACTAGTGCTGTCCTTACTCCATTCCTCGCTGCAGCAATAGCGGCAGCAAATCCAGTAGTGCCTCCACCAATTACTATAACATCATAGGTGTGCGCCTCTTGTACACACAAACGAATAGTAGTTTGTCTATTCTTCTCTTCACAGCCCACTGTTTCCCCCTTTCGTAGTTAAGTTCTTACATGAGCTCCATGCAACTATGATATCTGCTCTGTTTTCCAAGGCGAGAAACATCTCTTCCAACCCCATCACCTATCCCGTGCTCGACGCAAAGCAAGACCTTGCTCTAAGCGCTACGGAATGCCAATTGAGCAATCGAAGAACAGGGTTTTCCAGGCATTCTATGATCGTTAATGAGGAATTATCTATGGACAATTGACGATATGCTGTCAAAGGCATTCCTAGCAAACTGCACACCATGACACCAATAACTACTTTGTGAGTCACGACGAGCACAGTTGCGTTTGGATATTGCTTCTTTAAGCATTGGATGCCTACTATCGCGCGTCTTCGAACCTCATGAAGCGTTTCGGCCTCTGGTAACTTCAATTGCCTGGGATCGCTCAGATATACCTTGTATGAATCTGGGAAACTCTTCTCAATCTCCGTCAGCGTTAGCCCCTCCCAGATGGGGATGTTCCATTCAGCGAAACGCTCATCCTTGGTCACTGGCTGGTTCAGGCTTAAGCTATCTTTGAGAATATTTGCCGTGTCAAGGGCTCGTTGCTGGGGACTACTGACAATAGCCACGTAATCTTGAAAAGTCAACGAATCACCTAGTGCTGCGGTTTCCTTGAGACCTTCAACGCTCAATCCGATTCCAGGAAGGCGTCCTTGATGCCTCTGCTCCTTATTCCATTGGGTAATCCCATGTCTAACTAAATGTAGATTTAATCCCATGAATACTTCCCTCTGCGCTCTGTTTCTAAGACCTGTTTGAATTGACTTGTCGCTCCAAAGAAGATTTCCAAAGCAAGATTTCTTCCTTGGTCCCTTCAGTTTCCATACTCAAACAGCCCATGTAGCCTACCCCCTTTAAGGTCTGAATGATTGAGGTGAAATCTACAACCCCTTTTCCTAATCCCAAATGACTTCGTTCTCCATCGGAGTCGTGCACATGTACGTGGACAATGTACGGAGCAAACTGCCGAATGAACGCTACTGGGCTGCCGAATGCAGTGTAGGCAGGGCTCGAGAAATCATGCACTGGAATTGCAGGCGGAGTGGTCCGATGAATATGGCCCAAGTCAAGTGTCAATCTGATACGGTCCAAATCCAGGCGCCGCAGCAGCTCGCAGTACTCCAGCGGGAGGAAATAGTCAAGAGTCTCCATGCCCAGTAAGACCTGATGTTCTTCTGCCAGAATGTTCAGTCGGCGCAATGCGTCAGCAAGGCATTTCTCTCTTTCTTCCGCGCTCTTCCCATGGATCAACCACCCGCTGTGGCACGTGACCACGTGAGCATCAAGAAACGCCGCCAGTTTCATTGCCCATTCGATCTCATCGATATACACTTCTTGACATAGCGGGTGGTACGTGACATAGGATGGATCATAGGCATGATTGAAACTGGCATGAACTGTAAGCTGTTTGACAGCTTTTAGTTTGCTCCGCAGTATCTTCCAGTACTCTACATCACGATCCCACCGATGAGCCCATAACCCCTCAAACCTAGGAGGGGCCGTATGCCAACAAGAAAGCTCAAGAGAACCGAATCCGTTCCGCTTCGCCCACTCAATCTGAGAGACAAGACTGTCCTCCCAGCGCATCATCGCCGTTACGATTCCTATTTCCATCACATATGCCTACCTTTGAGACATGTGGGGATCGAAGGCATCTCGCAATCCATCCCCAATGAAGTTGATGCTCAGAACGCAGATGATGATTGCCAGGCCAGGGGAGAGCCACAACCACGGTAGAGACTCCAGGATTCTCATAGTCCGAGCATCCTGCAGCATGTTCCCCCAACTAGAAGTAGGCGCAGGAATCCCCAACCCCAAGAAGGACATGGTCGCTTCCAATAGGATGGCTGAAGCCACCTGTAGAGTCGCCGCGACGATGATCGGTGATAAAGCGTTCGGTAGGACATGTCGAATGAGGATTCTGAGTGGTGATGTTCCTAATGCCCTGGCAGCCGTCACAAAGTCCCGCTCACGAAGGGAAAGCACTTGTCCGCGGATTATGCGCGCTGGCCCCGGCCAAGACATCAGCCCAATGGCCAATATGATATTTCGTAGCCCAGGTCCCGTTATAGAGACAAGGGCGATCAAGAGCACCAACGGCGGGACGCTCAGGACCACATCGGCGAATCTCATTGTCAGAAGATCAAACCAACCGCACAAGAAACCGGACAGTCCTCCGAGAAGAATCGCAACTACTGTAGAAATGGCGATAGAAGTCAGTGCTACAGTAAGAGACACGCGCCCGCCGTAAAGGACCCTAGACCAGACATCGCGTCCCACGCCGTCGGTTCCAAGCCAGTGAGAAGAAGATGGCGACAGATTCCGATTGGCCAGGTTAATGGCATCAGGAGAATAGCGGCCAACGATCGGCGCCAGGACCGCCAGGAGCACCCATACGGTCAGCACAATCACTCCAGCCATAGCCAACTTGTGCCGGCGGAACCGCTTCCAAGTCTCTCTCGAAAGGCTCTGAACTTTCTCTTCTTTAGCAGGTACTGGCGTCGAGGATGTCGAACTTGCTCTGCTAATCATACCGGAGCCTTGGGTCAACAAGTGCATACGTGATATCGACACTGAGATTGCTCGCAAAGACCACTATGGCAGACATGAGCGCCAACCCCATGATGAGGGGGTGATCTCTTTGCCCTATAGCAGTCATGTACAACAGCCCGATCCCCGGCCACTGAAAGACTGTTTCAATGATCACGGCACCGGCGAATATGACGGGAATGTTCAGGCCAATAACTGTAATGATGGGGATTAGAGCATTGCGAGCCGCATGGTGGAGAACCAACCGCTTCTCCGACACTCCTTTTGCCCTCGCCACGAGAAGGTACTCGTTCTGCAAGACATCAAGAAAGCTTGATCGTGTATAGCGCATGAAGACGGTGATGCGCATTATACTTAACGACAAGAGCGGCAGTGCCAGGTGACTCAGATTGTCCGCTAGGGAAAATGGGCGACCTGGGGTCGCAATCCCCGATACAGGAAACCATTCGACGCGTAGGCTGAACAGGTAAATCAGGGCTAGTCCCATGAAAAAGACTGGAATGGACTGTCCAATGAACCCTAGCACGGTAAGGAACATGTCTACAGCAGTATACTTCTTCAGTGCCGAGATGATGCCCAGCACTACTCCCATACTGATCGAGAGCAATAGCGATGCTCCCATGAGCTCGAACGTGGCGGGTAGGCGGGAGGCGATGGTCTTGCTGATGGGCTGGAAGTTACTGTAAGAGTACCCCAAGTTACCGCGCAAGAGCTGTGCCAACCAGAGGCCGTAGCGGATGGGCCAAGGCTTGTCAAGCCCCAGAGTAGCCTTCATTTCTTCCAACGCGTGTCGCGAAGTCGGCGCATCCGGAGTCACCATGGCCGTGATCGCATCCCCAGGCATCATCTCGGCCAATAAGAACAGAAGCAGGGTCACTCCGAGTAGGACCGGAATACTAACTAGTATTCGTCGCAGAAGATATTGAAGCAAGGAAGCATCACCTCAAAAGGAATGGCCTCTTTGTGGACAAGGAGGAGGATTTCCCCTCCTCCTTGTCCTATCCACTCCCTTAAGGATCCTATTCCGTGCCTGGTTTTATATACCACTTCTCGATCTCGTTGTAAACGGGCATATTGAAATAGATAATGCCCTGCTCGCTGTAATGCTCGTATGGCCCCCATACACGGAGATTGAACCCAAGTGGCCGCGGAGCATACCAAAGCCACACACAGGGTTGTTCCTCGTTGGCTATGGCAGCGATCTCATGATAGTAGCTCTGCCGATCCTCATTGGATTCATACTGCAGGGCTTCATCGAACAGCTCCAAAGCTCTTGGACTGTTGTACCCGCCCGACTGATAGGTTTCACCGTTGAAGATCGCGACTGCGAGTTGCGGATCCACCCCCATACCGAATCCGTAGTATCCCATGTCGAAGTCCCCGGTTTCCCACAAGGACACACTGGTTGCGGCATCGACCTTTCGCAGGTTGACCTTCATGCCTACTTGAGCAAGATCAGCTTGTATGGCAAGCAGCTGATTCTGCGTGTCAAGATCACCGTACTCGTAGACAAAATCCACCTCACGGTTTGAATCCCAACCGGCTTCCTCGAGCAGCTGGCGTGCCTTTCCCGGATTGTACTCATACTTATTGAGCCCATCAGGGATTGCCCAGGCCTGTGGGAATGCAGTGTATGCCGGCAAGCCGTAGCCGCTCATCAGATTCTCCATGATGCCGTCTACATTGATGGCATAGCGAATGGCCTGGCGAATCCTGATATCGCTCCATTCTGGGCGATTATGGTTGAATCTGATGAAATTCGGCATCCCCTTACTCATGACGACGACATCCACACCCGAGGCCTTGCTCACTCTCTGCACATCGTCGAGGTTGATAAGAGTACCTTCGTACGCAGTCATATCGATCTCGCCCCGTTCAAGGGCCGCGACGTGAGAAGCTGCATCGCTGTAGAACCGATAGATAAGGTGTTCGATCTGAGGTGCACCCAAGAAGTAGTTCTCGTTGCGTACGAGTTCAATATACTGATCTGGTACGTACTTCACCCACTTGAACGGCCCCGTTCCGACGCGATTCATCCAGTAAGAGTCCCCAATCACCTCTTCAGGCGACACGTCTCCCAGGATGTGTTCCGGGAAGATCACAATGTATGTAGCAGAGAGCTTCACCCAGAGCGGTAGTGCTTCTTTCAGCTCAACACGAACTGTGTACTCATCGAGCACCTGGACTCCTGCGAGGCTGTCTGCCGTGCCTGCCCGAAACTCATCGTATCCCAGCACATTCGCCAGCCAGTAGTGCCGACGGGAGTTCACCTTGGGATCTACGTACGTATTGAAGCTGAAGACCACATCCTCTGCTGTGAACTGAACACCGTCATCCCACTCTACACCGTTGCGCAGGTGGAAGATCCAAACTTTCCCCTCCGCGTCTTTCTCCCAGCTTTCTGCTAGAAGGGGTTGGAGTCCCCCCTTCCAGTCAATTGCCACCAATGGCTGATTGACCGTAATATCGAGACGATGCTCCGACCCAGTCGTCAACGAGCACAACGCCCCGCCGGAGATCCAGCCTTCGGTGTATGTATTGTCGTCTGCTACAACCACCAGACCGGATGCAATGATGAGGAGCAACAGCGCACATACCCCTTTCCAAACGGTTTTGATATTCACAGTTGATACCTCCTTTAGTATGGACTACCTTTCCCCCGACAAAGAACACGTTCCGTCAAGCAAGATGTTGTTTCGCCTTCACACACCTCCTTACGCTGCAATTGTGCCTTATGTTGGAATAACGAAATCCGCACTGGGCTGTTAGTCTGCATATGGACCTTACACATCTGGCGCACTCCTTTACCCACTCGAAACCAGATCCAGTCCAGCCCTACTCATCGTTTGACGCACTGATTCCACCTGTTCCTCGGTCAATGGCTCAAAAGGAGTCGATGCGGTTGCATCACAGATGCCCAATTGACTCACAGCCGTCTTCAATCCTGCCAGCCAGGACTTGTGGCTCTGAACATCACGCAGCTCGATTAACCTATCCTGCAATTCCCACAGCCTGGGCAATTCACCGGCTCTTGCGGCCTTGTACAGACTGAAACACAGCTCAGGCGCCAGGTTTGCAAGCCCCAGTACGACACCGTCTGCTCCACGCACCAAACTCACAGCTGCAACCGGCTCTGCTCCCTGGTAAACGGCAAAACCTGGATGAGCACGCTTGATGTGCAAGTAGTCCTGAAACATCTCCATATGTCCTGCACTGTCTTTTAGGCCAACTATGTTCTCCACATTGGCCAGTTCGGCGACCGTTTCCGGAGCAAGCGTGTGATTCACCAGTTCAGGAATGTTGTAGAGGATGACAGGCACCTTGCTCGCTTCCGCGATGGTGGTGAAGTGTGTGATGAGTTCATTCTGAGTGTACTGGTAGTAGAAAGGAGCAGAGGCCACCACTGTATCCGCTCCTGCTTCCACAACCTTCTCAGACAAGACCACTGCCCGTCGTGTCTTAGTCTCTCCCACCCCCACCAAGATAGGAACACGCCCCTGCGCATGCCTCTTGGTCAGTTTGACCACTTGGGCCTTCTCCTCTGTTGTCAAAGCCGGAAATTCTCCACATGACCCAAGCACGAAGATCGCTGACACCCCGCCCTTTATAACATACTCTACAAGCTGAGCTAGTCCCTTCTCATCTATCCCTCCATTTGCTAAGAGGGGGGTGATAAGTGGAACAATCACGCCGTTAATCAATGCCATTTTCTCCGCCTTCCTTGAGGTGAACGTCCCGCTGTGAACGAACCTTGCGTATGCGTTCCATAACGTGGCTGTTGCTCTTCAAGATGGCCTTTCGGGCACCCTTTTCATCATGCTTGAGCACAGCCTCGTAGATGGCACGGTGCTCTTCCCACGTCTCCATTGGCGCGGGATCTCTCCGAATATCTTCGATGCCGATGTTCTCAAAAACAGTCCAGAAAACGGCTAACAGGCGTAGCAATGTTTGGTTTCCCAAAATCTTATACAAAGAGCGATGGAACCGCTGGTCATCTTTCGTGCGCAAGACACCTTCTTTGAGATCTTTCTCCCATTCGCTGAGGGAGAGAATAATCTCGTTGAGATGTAACTCGCTGGTTTTCTTTATCACGTCTCCGATCACAGCAGTTTCCAGCCAGGTACGAAGTTCGAGCAGCTCAGCGAGCAAAGAAGGGTCAAAGTGGGACCCGAAGGTGAAAATCTCTAGTAGAGGATCAAGGTTTGTGTCCCGGACGAATAAGCCCTCGCCGTGTCGAACTTCCAAAATTCCCAAGGACTCAAGAGCTTTCACTGCCTCGCGGACTGATCCACGGCTGATCGCTAGCTCCTGGGCAATCTTGGTTTCGGGAGGGAGTAGATCTCCCGAGGACAGGTGGTGGTCAATAATCCAGTTCTTGAGGTAGTTGCGGACAACCCTCGTCCGAGTATCTCTCTCCACTACTGCGCTCCCTTCACGGTCTTAGTTCTTAGATATCTGACATCCGACATCCGACATCCGACATCCACAATATCACTTCACCTCGCGTTTGTCAAGGCCAAGAACTTTCTACGCCAGGAAATCGTTACCAAACTGGCGAGCTAGCCAGGAAACAACCCCTTCACAGGCAAAGAAATCCATGCCATAAGCCCAAGATAGCTCGTAGGAGTAGTTTCAGTTGGATTCTGAGAAATGTGTCGGAAATCGCCCTGACGACCCGATCCTCTCCGAGCTTGCCGACAGCCTCGTCGCGGTCCTCCAGTTTCTGTCGAGGACGAAGATCCCGGTGCCTACCACTGGTGATCAAGGATGGCGCCTACCGCCGTTCGTCGGACGCCATACCGCCCCGACGCTGAGGACCGGTTCAGTGCATCCACGGAGATCGCGACCCGCTCGGGAACGTTCATTGATCCGATCTTGGAGATGAGGATCGTTGGACAGCGCGGTGGTGAAGCTCCAACAAGTAGCGTACCTCCTGGTGCTTGTAGATGGCGACTGCTGTGGTCAAGAACCCCAGGCCGTTTTCTGCTTCCTTGTAGAGCTTATCCATTGGCTTGCACGTAGTGAGCGACTGACCTTCGCCCCGTAAGATGAACCACGGATAGTGTGAAGACCTACCTTGCTTTACGTTTCGAGGAGAAGATCGACATGCGACAGTCACGGCTCGCAGCCCGAGATCATGTTCGCGGCGAGATCGAGATGCTCTTCTCCGTCACTATGTTGATAAACTGATCAACTTATCATCCTTTAGGAGGGGTCTTGGAGGCAGGAAGCAGCTCGAACCAGAGTGCTGTGAAGAGCTCTTCAACAGAGGGCTTGCGCTGCTGTCTTGAGCGTCGCTACCAAACAGCAGCCAATACTCGAGTTCCAGGTACAGTCCCCCAGGCTCCAAACTACCAGACTGCAGACAGAACGAAAGTTCTTCCTACAGTCATATAGGCTCCCCAGCCTGAGCTCGCAAACTCAAGCTGCAGTGAGAGCTGCGCTCTGGATGCTGTCCTGGCTTGTGGGAGGGCGTCCATTTGTCCCGCGAGCTGACTTGACGAGCCGCTCTGTCCCCTTCCGATCTGCCCACTTCAAGAACTGCCTCCATCC
>Ga0315533_1000700_pt1 | contig 27531 bp, 20 predicted proteins | sample SalMarSW160130MG_FD_203081 | JGI IMG/M metagenome (GOLD analysis project Ga0315533, IMG submission 203081) | Salt marsh sediment microbial communities from the Plum Island Ecosystem LTER, Massachusetts, United States - Salt Marsh Sediment SW1601-30 ... | reverse complement strand
CCGCCACTTTTAGGAAGGATTTTTACCTGTTGGGTGGAGTCTGTGGTTGTCACAGGTATCCTGACTACCCTATGCCCAGGGAGGCCGGTGATTGTACCGCGCTCCTCATCCCCACCAATCAGCTTACCTATCTCATCCAATAGCCTTTGATATTGGTCCCAGTCCAGCACCGTATAGCCTTGCTGTTGAGCAATAAGGATTACCTGGGAAACTGTCGTTTTATATTCCTTGGCCAATGTCCGTGCTAGTAGCCGCCTCTTTCGCGTTCAAGGCTTCAAGGACATCATTTTGACTTGCCATCTCTGTCTTCCGGAGGAGACGGCCTGAAAAGGAAAAGGGGCAGACATGAACTCCCAGACAGTCAGCCCCCTTTTACGATATTATATAACTTATCCCGCCAGAAGCCAAAGTAGAATGGCTTTAGCCTGTTCCAGACAGGTCTGGGATAAAGGCCAGACTTTGTGCCAGACAATAGGCCATACAGTTTGAGTTTTTTGTCTGTCTGGCTTTTTTATAGCTGGAACGGAAAATGCTCAAGACATGTCTGTCTGGTTGTCTTATAGCTAAAAAAACAGGTGCTCAAGACAAGTCTTGACTTTATCAAGACTTGTCTGTCTATTTGTCTTGCGTTTTTGTCTTGTTGTCTTGCGAAGCTTGGACTGCTGGACGGAAACTGGAAACCGGTTGGACTGAGCTGGACTGAGGTGGACTACTGATAGGCATGAGCGATAGCCTGTGCGCATGCGAGAGATTCGGCTTCCCAGGTACCTGCTGAACAACTCGATGGTTTGTTTGACCCAACTAATTCTTTAAAGTAACATACAGCCATGAAGCAACGCTATATTGCCATATTAGTCCTCATTTTGCTTGTTGTATCAGCTTGTGCTCCCTCTGTACCAACACGAACCCCAGAACCTATTCTACCCCCTGCTCTAGCACCGACACCACCTCCAACTACTCAAGAATTGAAGGTTCACTTCATAGATGTTGGTCAAGGAGATTCAATCTTAATAGATTTTGGGGATACAGAGATTCTGATCGATGGTGGAGACAAATCGCCAGGTGTAATTGCATATCTTAATGATTACATAGACGGAGCACTTGAGGCAATAGCGGCTACACACCCGCACGCAGACCACATTGGTGGTCTCATTGCAGTTTTGAATAAGTTTGAAGTTAAGGAAATTTGGCATAACGGCGAGTCAAGCATTTCCAAAACCTATGCTGAGTTCACAGCTGCTGTCCAAGCAGAAGGTGCTGTTGTCAACATAGCAAAGCGAGGAGACAAGATAAATATAGGAGAATTATCTTTTACAATTCTCAATCCCGCTACGCTAGACAGCACTATAAATAACAACAGCATCGTCCTGTCTCTAAGCTATGGAAATATCGACTTTCTGTTTACCGGAGATGCTGAGAAGGAAGCAGAAGCCTCAATGCTCGTCTCGTCAGTAGTTCCTGTTCCAGACGTGGAAATATTGAAAGTGGGGCATCATGGGTCTAGGACAGCTTCCTCTCACGATTTCTTAGCCACTACAAGCCCCGAAGTCGCCATTTACATGGCTGGAGAAGGTAATAGTTATGGTCATCCACACGAAGAGACAATTATTGCTCTTACTAGCATAGGTGCTGAAATATATGGCACGGATATTCACGGAACTATCATAGTAACTACCGATGGGGACACATATACACTGCAGCTGGGAAAGGAAGCTACACCTAGTGCACCACCTGTTGTTATGCCAGCACCAACGGGAGCTAGCAATATTCAAATAACTCGTATATTTTATGATGGTGCTGTCCCACGTGTAGAATCCGACGAGTATGTTGAAATCACTAATCTAGGAACTGAGCTGCAAGACCTAGCTGGCTGGATGCTCAAAGACATATCTGAGGGCTACCCTTCCTTTACGTTCCCTCATTATATTCTGGAGCCTGGCGCAACTGTCCGGGTCTACACTAATGAAATTCATCCCGAATGGGGAGGCTTCAGTTTTGGCTATGGTAAGGCTATCTGGAATAATACAGAGCCTGACATAGCTGCGTTATATAATGCCCAGGGACAGGAGGTATCTAGAAAAAGCTACTGAAGAGCCAAATCCCTTATCAAAGGTTCATCATAGCCTCGAGCTGCTTACTCCTGCGTTAGATTTTCTCTGGTTAATGAATAGTATATAATAGGGCTGGTATCCACTAGGGAGACGCGTTTTTAAGAGGAAGGGCTAAATGAACGACACTCAAAATCTAGGTAACCTAATCAAGCAGCAAAGAATAAGGATAGGCCTTACACTACAAGTCCTCGCTGCTAAATCAGGGGTATCCCCAGGTCACCTTGGTCACATAGAGAAGGCCCAGCGATATCCTTCTGCCAAAGTCTTACGCAAGATTGCCAAACCTTTAGGACTTGACGAGGACGAGTTGTTTACCCTCGCTGGCTACCTAGCAACAAAGCACTCAATGTCACCCGACAAGGAGAAGCACAAGTTACGAGCCGAACTCGATATCCTCTTGAACCGGGTAATAGCTGACACAAATCGCATTAAGAAAATCATTCAACAGCTAAAAGGTAAACCTTAATGCAGTGGACTAAAAGAGGCCTGCCGAAAAGGGATTTATAGCCAAACCGCGTAGCCACCTCATCTGAAAGATGCTTCACAAATGTGTCGAATATTGGATATAATACTATGAAAGTTAGAGAAGAGAGCAGTATGAGAGGAACTATTTGTTCTGCAATAGACTCAAAACAAGTTATCAAGTTTTACTATCATGGCGGTTTCCGGTTAGTGGAACCATTCTGCTACGGAGTGAGCACCGCCGGTAACGAAGCGCTAAGAGGCTATCAAATCAGCGGGTATAGTGAATCCGGTGATCCGGTTGGGTGGAAGCTCTTTCGAATCCCTGAAATATCCAGCCTAGCCGCCACTGGTCAACATTTTACTGGTGTAAGACCTGGCTACAATCCAAACGACTCAGCAATGGCGACTATCTACTGTCATGTCTGATTGTAAAGGACCGTGTGAAAACGCACTTCGCACATGTGTCAAACACTCTGCATAAGGCCTAAACAAGATGGCTTATTGTTGAATTTCCTGACATCTCTGGCTAGAAATGTGACGACATTATTTGCTCCTTACATGCTTTAGCTTCTTCACAGCCCAAAATTTGTGTCGACTGGGGGTTGACAAACTGTGCAACCCATGTTAAAATAGGGCAAACCCTTAGAGCAGGTAATTCGATGGAAAAAAGTAGCAGAAGTAGTTATCCATCTGAGCCGAGAAACAACGAGAATTCTTTCGGAGCGAAGATCAGGGAGATGAGATATCAAAGGGGAATTGGGATAAAGAAGTTAGCCCCCGAACTCGGCGTAGATTATAGTTACCTTAGTAGGATAGAAAATAATAAGGTGTTGCCTTCAGCAGAGATCATTGAGCGATTCGCGAAATATTTCAATCAGGATAAGGACGAGCTGATGATCCTAGCAGACAGAGTGCCTGAAGATGTAATGCGGATTCTGCGAGAAAGACCGAAGGAAACTCTAGCTCTACTTAGGGAGAGTTTCAAGGCAAATGTCAACCGAACCTAATTTGAGAGAAGTTTTCATCTCCATCATCGAGCAACACAGTGCAAACACCGGAATAAATGGCAGATATCACAATGCGACTCGGATTGATAACGATGCTGGGCAGGGTAAATTCTCGCTGGTATTTAAAGCTAGTGACATAAAGACTGGTAATTGGGTAGCGCTGAAGTTCTTTAACCCTATTAAAAATGACGACCTTTATAGAAGATTATGTTTTTGCAGGGAGTCAGAGATCTTACAATTGCTTTGTGGTCAGCCGAACATCATTAAACTGGTGGAAGCGAGAAGTCAATGTGTCATCAGTATCCCTTTACCCACGGGTCAGAACTTTCCGTTGCAATTGGAATTCATAGCGATGGAACTCGCCCATTCAAATGTTAAACAATATATCTATGAAGGAAAACCGAATGTTCTCAAGAGCTTGGTTTATTTTAGAGAGATGTGTAAGGCGGTGCAACGTGTACATGCCAATCAAATACGACATCGGGATTTGAAACTGGACCAATTCTTTATAATTGGTCGTGGTAATATCTCTTTGGGCGACTTTGGTAGTGCAAGGTTCTTTGGAGGCAGTGCGCTACCATTAAGCGATACTTATCCTGCCCCATTCTGGAGGGGTGAAACTTTCTATACGGCGCCTGAGATGTTTGGGTTGGTTACAGAGGATTCTGAATCATTTCGGCGTGCCGATATCTACTGTCTTGGTGCGATACTGTTTGAAATGTTTGCTAAGCAGCAATTGTATCCATACGTTTTTAACGAGCGATTCAATTCACAGATATTGCAAATAATGCACTATGGCGCAACAGGTTCACTGCTTGTTGGCGAAAGCCTAGCGCAGACAGTAAGAGAGTTAGTCAGGGATGTTCGGTTACCTGAAATATATGATTTCAACAACGATGTGCCATTAGTCATTAGGGAGAGGCTAAATCGTCTATGCAAAGGTATGGCTAATTTAGATCACAATAAGAGGAAGTGTGATTTTCAAGATGTGTTTAGCGAAATCAATCGCTGTATTGAAGTGTTACAGAATCGAAGGAAGTATGAGAGATGGATAGAGCTCAGGAAGTTATGGAATGAGAGACGGAAACAACACCTTGCAAGCATGGTCGATATGGGTGACCACACACAAGGATAAAATCGTCGGAGAGGATAAATGAACGATACAAGTTCTTTGCTTAAAGACAGAGAGGAATTGGTAAAGGAAAGTGCCAAATTCCCTATAGAATTTGAGAGTGGCAGCATAGGAAGTGTCTTTGACAGGATAACTATACACTCTAAAGAGAAGAAAGCGAAGGTCGAACCTTCCTTGAACGAACTAATCGGAGACGCCGGGATATTGGCGTCATTGGCACCCGACATCGGCAGGTCAATTGATAGGCAAATACAGCGTTTGCTTAACGATCTGAAAAGGAGTCCTAATAACATCTATATACTTAACAATCTGGGAAGAACCTATTTAAGTGTAGGCAAGTTGAACGAAGCTGTGGAGTGCTTTGAGCGTGCATTGGAAATCGATGGCAACTTCCGTTTGGCTATGCTAAATCTTGCTAAGTCATATATGATACAGGACAGAACTGCCGAGGCTCTAGATGTCTATCTTGAATATGTCAAGAGATACCCCAACGATGACAAAGCACTCATCGATTTGGCTCACGTTTACCTTAGACTTGAAAAACTGGATGAAGCAAGGGAAATCATAGACAAGTCATTATCATTAAAGCCGGACAGCCCTAATGCCAACCATACATTGGGTATTTTATATCTCTTGAATGGAGAGATTGATAGAGGCATTTCAGCATTTCGTAGAGCTACATCTTTGGACGCCCGCTTTGCACCTAGCTATACTGCTCTGGGTGTTTGTTATGCAATCAAGGGCAATTACGCAAAGGCAATAAAATACTTGAAGATAGCTTATGCGATAGAACCTCGGGCTGGACACACAGCCAAAAATCTAGTGCAAGTCTATCAGGATAAAGGCGATTTTGAAGCTACAGTCGCATTACTGATGGAGTATCTACGAAGATATCCTAGAGATTGGGAAGCGCAAAACAAACTGGCTTACTCCTACTTCAAGCTAGGGGACTACAGGCATAGTTTGGAATGTCTACAAGCTATTTTGGGGAGTCCTATCAGAGAGTCGAGGAGTGCAAATAGACGTGCTGCCACATTCAACAACATCGGGGTAGTCTATCTGCATATGGGATTGATTCCTCAAGCGGAAAGCATGTTTATCAAATCGCTGGAGAGTGCCGAGAAACCAAATCCAGTGACATATTTCAATCTTACTAGAATGCTTACCGATTTAGGTAGAAGAGAAGAAGCTAAGAAGTTGATTAAGGAATACATGACCATAGCACCAGAAGACCAGACACCCCTAACCTTGCTTTCCCAAAATTATATCCATGAAGGGCAATATGACAAGGCGAGAGAGATCTTGCATAGCACCTTAGATAGATACCCTGATTCTAGAGACGCTTCCATGTTACTGTGTTTGTTAAACTCTGAAACCTTTGATGACTATGACACTGCAATAGATATACTGAAGCGAATTAAGAGCAAAGCTACCGATCAAGCCATACTGAATAACCTATCATATTGTTACATAAAGGAGGGACTCATAGAGGAAGCCAGTAGCATCTTAAGTGGTATCGATTGGGGGAAAGCTAACTTCCCACTGTATGCTACCAAAGGATTGCTTCAAATAGCAAAAGGAAAGCTGGCAGAGGGTATCCGTCTTTATAACGCGGCAGTGGGCAAAGCCCCCAACAATGAACTAAAGAACATGGTCCGGCAGAAAAGGGATATCGAGGTAGGACGGCACTTCTACCTGCAGGGGCGGAGAGACCAAGCCCTCAGACGCTTAAACAGTGCACTCACTATTAAGACAAGATCAAAACTCTACCAAGATCAAGCAAGGAGATTGCTGGCACAGATAGAGAGAATGCCAGCCCAAGGGCGATTGCCTATGTCAAAAACTAGAAATGAAGATGAAGAGTGACTCAGTTAGAAAGCAACTTTGAGGCGCACCGCACGATCTGACGTTCTGTTCAATCCGTGGCTGTTTGGCTAAATTCCCTAACCGATAGGGTTCAATCTTGAGCTAGCTCACTATGTTTCCTTCCCTCTCACGATGGCTATTTCCTCCTCGGTAAGCCCGTAGAGCCTGTAGACTATCTGGTCAATGAGGCTATCGGTTGCCTTGATGTGAGCCTTCAGGGGAGTGAGGACAGTCATAACAGCGGTAAATTCGCTAGCTATGGTATCTCGAGTATTGGATGGGCATGGGTCCGGGACAGTCTTGTTTTTCTTGAGAACATCAAGTAAGTCCTCGAAGGTGCTTTTGTGGAAGTCCCTGATTTTGGTCTTGTTCTTCTGGTCTTCAACAGAGCCTTTCAGTATCTCTTTCTCCAGCCAAGTAAGAAAGCCCTTAATCTCTGCTTGCTTATCCTTGTTGAGGCGGGTCATCTCCTCAGCTAGGAAAGCCAGCAGGTCATGCACCACGTCTGACTGCTCGTGTTCCATATCTGGGGCACCATCTGGTTTCTGAGGTAAGCGCTGGGCTACAAAAGTAAGAACCTTATCCCAATCCTGGCTCTGGAGGTATTCCTGATATAGTCTTTTACCTTGCTCTAGCAATTGCTTCCGTTCCTTTTGTGGGGTGGTAAAGTTGATGCGCCGGATAGGCAAACGATCTAACTCATTAGTGGACACGTTGTTATTCGTGCTTGTTAGCTTAAAACGCCAATTGAAAAAACGGGAATTGATCAAGGTAAGCAGAAAAAGCAGCTTTGTTGCGTCACCACTTGCTATCGAGTTGGTCGAGTCGGCAAAGTAGACAGGTCTACTGAAATAGGTAGCGATTAGCCTTATTCTATCATCAATCCCGGTAATCCGCTGTACTCCTATACGGAAAGCCGGTATCGCTTTGGGGTTTTTCGTCTTCTGAGAATATAGTTGCTCGTCAAACCACTGCTTCTCTCCCTGGCTGAGATACCAGTGTTCGGCATATCGGTCAATCTCTACCCCTTTAATCATCTCATGATGCGATGGATTCTCTGTTATGAAGCTCGAGAAGATGGTTTGATTTATCTCACCGCGGGTTAGCGTAGCAAGTTCAGTAAGGCGACAGACAGGCAAGCAGGAGTGAACTTTGACAGCAAGGTTCCAATCGGCTTGCGTCACCAATGGAATTGGGAGTACATCTGGGTCGACAGTCTGTATTTCGTCGAGTGAAACACAAACTTGCTTTGGGTTGTCTGTAAAGTATTTACCAGGATATATCCTAACCATGAACTCTGTTGTAGAACCAGGTTTTCTAACAACCAGTATGCACGTGGACAACTTCGCATCTTGGAAGATCCTATCCCTAGGGTCATCCTTTTGTGGAAAACACTCTAGCTGAAGTAGACTTAACACTTTCAGAATATGCGCGCGGGTTCTTGTACAGCTAAAATCATTGGCGACAGCAAGGGGCACAATTTTCCCGAGCAGTCCCCCATCTCGTAACAAGCGACACTCCTGAATGAGGAATGGCCTAAATAAATTCACCTTACCACCAAGTGCTGGGTGGTAAGCAGGATTAGATTCAAGATATTTAGCAAGCTCCGCATGCGGGTTTTCTGTGCCCAAGCGTTCCCTCTCCAATACATCATACGGTGGATTCCCAATCACAGCGTCAAAGCCGGGGTTGTTTTTGAGGTTGCCCTGCCCATCGTAGAACACCTCGGGAAACTCAAGCTCCCAGTGGAAGAAATAGTGCTGGTCTCGCACAGCTAAAGCTTTTTTAACAGTCTCTTTATGTAAGAGCTTGTCCCACTCTGACTGGGGTGACTGAAGGTTCTCCACCAAAGTATTGTATTCATCCCACGCGACCTTGTTCCCAAAATAGGTACTAACCCAGAGGTCGGCAAGGGTGCGGAAACGCTCCGCATCATGCTCAAAATCATGTTCCCATTTCTCTTTATTGTGGATATCCTCCAGCGTTTCGGTAGGCAGTTGGGCAATGAGGGCTCGGTTCTGGAGCAAATCATACAGTTTCTTATTGAAAGCTTCCTGGAAAAGTCCTAGCTGCACTGGTGCTCGGCTGAGGTCAAGCGATTTGCCCTTCTTTCCTTTTGCCTTTGGTATCTCATCCAGGTCAGCCACTTTAGCCCCAATAAGACTGTTACCCACCCGCAGGTGATGGTTTAGAAACGAGAGCGGCTTGGACTTGGCCATAGTGCCCAGCCACAGCGTAAGCTTGGCAAGCTCAACAGCCAAGGGATTCAGGTCAACACCATAGATGCAACTCTCCACTACTCGGCGACGGTAGTAAGTGAGTTCCGATTCTTCAGTAAGCCCTGTTGGTGACTCAATAGATGGGTCAGCGGCAATAGCCTCAGCCAGAAAGTCCATAGTCCGCACCAGGAAATGGCCGCTACCCATAGCTGGGTCAAGCACTTTCAAGGAAAGATAGGGTTCAAGAAGCCGCTGGTACTCCTCGGCTATTTTGTGGTCATATTTATCCGTTGGCTCTAAGCCCTGCTTTTGTTCCTTCAGCTTCTGCCACTCGGCAATTGCCTTATCAACCTCTGGCTTTAGAGCTTTGAGCTTATCCTGGGCTTCCTTCACCAGTGGGTCAAGTGTATTCTTCACAATGTAATTAACGATATACTCCGGGGTATAGTAAGAGCCGCTGGCCTTTCGCTCGCCCTTGTCATTGGCAAGATACAGTTCATTCTTCTTATAAGCTATTTTCTTATCAGGATGTTTATCAGCCGGGGTATATTTTATGCTGTCCTTATCCTTCATGATTACTAAATCGTGAGGAGCAATGCGCGGCTTAAACTCCAGGAGACCTTCATAGATACTGCCCAAATGGCGCTCACTCAGAGTATTATAGTCAACCACAACCACTCGCTTCAGTTCCTTATCATGTACCTGAGCAAGCTGCTGAATCGCTGGAGCCAAGTGAGCATCGGCAATAGCATGTTCCTCAAGGAAAGGATGTTCTGCTGGGTCAAAAAGCCCACCATTGTACTCTGGAACACCTAAGTCAGGGGCACCTGTATTTATCAAACGAAATAGGCTACCAATCCTCTGATAGTAAATAGTTGATTGTGAGGTGAGCTGTTGCCCTTTCCTGATTACCTCGTCAATATCGTGAGCTATTTTGCGCATGCTGTAGTTATCACGGTAACTCACACTGGTGGTCAGGGGCAGAAGTTCCCTTGCTTCAGCGTAGAAGGCAAAAAGCAGGCGGTAAAGGAGGGTTAAAGAATTATCATAAATATCTTTCAGAGCCAGTTCAGTAAGCTGCTTTTTTGAAAAACCAGCAGCAAAGCCACGGCACAGGACCTCTACCACCTCGTAAGCGCGCTCCTTAATATCGGCTTCCAGTTCGACCGCATACTGGTTGCTTTCCTCGAGCACACGGTCTAAGAACGACTTGCCATCAACCTGGATTAGAGCAGCTTTGCGGAAGAAGAGGTAGAAATACTTGAGATTCTCTTCAGGAGCTTTTTCAAGAAGTTGAACGAGGTCAACTTGATAGTAGTTACCGAGAGGTAAATGGGACTTGGCGCAGTACAATCTCCATAATCGGCCGTTGGTGAGAATGCCCCATGTCTGTTTTGTGCCGGTGAGATAACTGGCAATCTGGAACGAAGGATTCTGGTTGGTGAAAGTGTCGCGGTCGCTGGACTTGGCTAAATCAAGCTCCCGCTCCCAGTATTTAGCATCAGCAACGCCGATGCACAGCGTATAATCATTGTTTTTGAGCTTCTCATACGCCTTGTTCTTGACTGCGTGGTCTGGAAACAGGGCATAATCAGGACGGTTTGTATGCTCGCCTACCTGGGTAGGGGCTTGGACGATATAGCTGTTGGCATACCCTAACAGGTCAAGCACAGGCTGGACAAATTCCCTCTCTGTTTGAGGTTCGTTTAAAAAGGGTAGTATCGGTTTTGTCGACTCGTAGAGGGACAATAGTTGCTTGCGAAAAGTAGCCAGCTCCCCGTTCGTCTGCCACTCTTTCCATTGAGGCAGCCGTGCTTTAAGGAAATGGTCAGAAAACAAGCCGCGATTCAGAAACCATGAACTCGGCTGGTCAGGCAAACCTTCATTCTTCTGCTCAGTCATTGATTCAGCCCTTCCGGCGCACACTTAGTTATTATATTACTCCTAAATGCGGAAGGCTGTCACGTCACACTTTCTAGCGCTCTGAGCCATGCTCTGGACTACCATTGCACATAACTGACTTTCGTTCAATTAACAAATCTTTGCCTTCGTTATTGCCACATGCGCACCGTTAGGAGAGGTGTTCAGTATCGTCACGGGAGGCAGCATTATCATGAGCTGGAGCTTGCCTAAGCCGGTCACATGAGTGTAAACTCGGGATATGATCCACATAACCCGTACCATCGTGATTGACGAAGGCGAGATCCAAGAGTACTTTGTTCGCGCCTCAGGACCGGGCGGGCAGAACGTCAACAAAGTCGCCACCGCTGTGCAGCTTCGCTTTGATGTGGCTAACTCACCTTCCCTGCCCGAGGAAGTCCGCAAACGTCTCATTTCGCTGGCTGGCAACCGGATTACCGAAGATGGCATACTTATCATCGACGCCCGACGGTTCCGTACCCAGGGAGGGAATCGTGAAGATGCAACCGATCGGCTTGTGGAGCTGATCCGTAACGCAGCCCAAAGACCAAAAATCCGTCGCAAGACAAGGCCGACACTGGCATCAAAGATGCGTCGGTTAGAGAGCAAGCGTCGCGGTGCCGAGACCAAACGCGTACGGGGGCCTGTTCAGCCTTCCAATGAGTAACCGCTAGGTGCTGAAATCATTTACCAATTAGGTCAGCTAAACCAAGGGGGGATGGGGGAATTTGCAATACTAAGGCCTTGTGAATAGGCGCTCAACAAATGGCCGTGAGACGTTGGACCAATGTTTGCGAAACAATTCTTAGATTTAGGTAAGGGACAGCATAAGAAGAAGATAACGTTTTTGTGTTGCCCAGCAACGTTGCTGTTCTGGTCAAACCCGGCGCTCAATTGAGTTAGCACCTTGCCAACAATTACTCATTTTGTTAAGCCAAAGCTCCACAACTTTTAGGCAGGTAACACTAGCAGTGCACGACTAGCGAATTATGTCCTTGACTGGGTATCCGAAAGGAGCTTAAGCCAGTTTGGCTTGTTGATTTTGGCGACACCCTGAACCTAAGTCAGGGTATTCACAATAGGGGATAGTAAATCCACCAAGTTCTTACACGCTTGAGTGATGATTGACCTACGGGCGGTGGTCCATAACTTCGAACCCTACTCGCGCCTAACATGGTGGTTTTTCGAAATCGGTATTGAGAAGAATGCCGAGCTTCATGTCCGGCCCAATCCCTATCTCGAAGGGTAGACTACGAACGTTTCCTAGCACCTGCAGGAGTGAAGGCTTGTAATCCTTTCATTGCATGCTTTGGTACGATCCCCTACAGTGGTATAATAAATAATATATGGTGAGTAGAGTCTACTTGGCAGATGCTCATGAATGACAGCCTATATTTTGACTTAGAAACACAAAAGTATGCTGAAGAGGTCGGAGGATGGAACAATGCCCGCGACATGCGTATGTCCGTCAGCGTCACATATTCTGACCGGGATGGCCTATACAGAGTATACGAGGAAAGTGACGTCCAAGCGCTAATTGAGGAGCTAAAGTCAGCACAAATAGTGATAGGATATAATATTGATTCTTTCGACCTAGCAGTTCTAAGAGGCTACGGTGATGTGACTAATATCAGAACGCTCGATTTACTTCGCGATATAGAAAGGTCACTGGGATTTCGCATATCTCTTGAAAATATAGCACAGGCCACGCTTGGCAGAGGTAAAGTGGCAACCGGGGCAGATGCAGTTCGGTGGTATAGAGCTGGAGAAATGTTCAAGCTGGTGGAATATTGCCATCAAGATGTCACAATTACTCGCGATGTGCACCGTTATGGAATCGAGCATGGGCACGTATGCTACCTAGATGCAGCAAATGGCGAGCTGTGCCAGATAGGAGTGCAATGGCACCTGCCTCCAAGTGAAACATCTTCAGGCGAGCGAGGTTAACATTATGTTTGAAAAGGCGAACGGCCAAGCTCGAAAGTCTTTAATCCCCATTTCTCTAATTGGAGAGCTAATTCCGTTATTGCCATCAGGTAAAGACTACCGTGGCAGTTGCCCATTTCATGATGAAGAATCTAAGTCTCTGTCTTTGTATGTGTCTGAGGATATCCAACAATTCAAATGCTTCGGCTGCGGGATTTCTGGAGACATTATTGACTTCCTCTCGCGATACTACGCAAAGCCGAGGTTAGAAGCGGAGCAGCTGGCAAAAAGGTTGGCAGAGAGTGTTACGGCATATCTACCACCAGCAGTTGAGGCCAAATCCATTGTTCAAGACGTTTGGTTGGTTCTTACGTGCAAAGCACCGGTTGAAGACCAGCAGATCGCAGAATATCCTCAATTTGTACTAGGGCAAGACCTCTTTACACCTGAACCCACAACAATTGCACTGAGGCTAGGGCTCCGATCCGTAGACGAATACATTGATTTTGCTATGTCTCTTGAGGCAGAGGTATGCATCTTAACTCCTCGTTTCGATTGCACTGCCAATTTCGTTGCTGATATTGTCCGACGTTTTATTGGCCAGCACCAAATTCCTTACATCAAAGTGCTTGAAAGCTCTATTGAAACAGTCGACAGTTCACTTATAGGTAAAATCTCTAAGGAAGCGACCGACCCGTTCACTTCCCTTTATCAGTGTGAGCGCGAACTCGGGAATATATCCGATTTAAACTGGCGTGAGAAAATGCTTGACGCTCTTCTTTCACTAACTCTATGCATATCAGACATCAATAAAGTAAGACTGGATTCGTGTCTGGCGAAGATTTCAGAGTTACTGCCGTGGTTCGAGCGCACTACTATTATTGAGCGCAGAAACAAGCTGCTAACGGCCGTGATAACTGCAGATCAAGCCACTTTTACAGCTTACACTGATGATCAGAAGGCGGGAAGAGTACCACTCTACGGCGAAGTGCCGATTCGAGAGTTTGATCAAGTATTTTCCCTGGACAACATGCGCTTAGCTTGGCGCAAGATCTATAAATATGCAAAGAATACCGAGGCGTACTACGATTGCATAACATATGAGAGGTACAATAAGCGTGCCGATGAGTATCTCATGGTATTGCAGCATAAAATAATGGAGGATCGGGATTACAAACCCGCTCCTTTTCACCTCTTAAACGTTAGTCGTGAAGGGGGGACAGAGGAAAAGCCTAAAGTACGCCCCATCGTCAGAATCGAGCTTGAGGATCAGGTAGTTATCCAAAGCATCATGAACGTCATAGCTCCACGAGCACAACTATCCTTTTACGAGCATAGCTATGGTCACTATCTGAGTGAAAGCTTCGCCAGTGGTGATGATATATTTGCTCCATGGAGCATTGCATACTATCACAAATATTATGGCGCATTACAGCGCATTCTGAGAGCTCCCAATGATTTCTTTTACTTAAAGGCAGATCTCACAACATTCTACGAGAATATAGACAGACAGAGGCTATTGTCCGGCAGGGGAGGAATCAATTCACTAGTCCGAGACGGCGAAATACTCAGGATCATTCATTATTTCCTAAACTACCGAATTTGGGATGCAAATGGTGGGATCATTGAAACAGAAAAGGGGCTACCACAGGGCCCAGCGTACGCTCATTTCCTAGCTAATCTTTACCTCAACGAATTCGACTTGTGGATAATCCACGAGGTCACAAAGTGGGCTGATAGTTATAAAAATCCCTATGAAGATCTGAAGCGACAGCTCCAGATTATTGATCCGGAAGCCTATGACCCTACAAAGGTCAGATACATAAGGTATGTTGACGATATGTTTGTTCTGTTTCCGAGCGAAGAAGAAGCTGTAGCTGGTCAGCAAGCTATGGAGGCCTATCTGCGAGAAATGGGGCTGGAATTTAGCCCATACCCAAAGACCGGCATTTACTCTGTGACAGAAACGAAACCCGTTGTAGATGAAATGAAACGGCGTAGATATTTACTAGGCAAAGCACTAGAGAACGAAGAGCTGACACTGCAGCAGCAAGAGGTTCTTTTTCAGATAATCGATGAGGATATATTCCACCTGAAAGAACCCTCTGTCAGTGCAGTTGAAGTTGTAGAATGGGTGAAGCTTGCTGTACATCGTCTTGAAGGATCACAGGTGTTCAGCGAAGATGAGGAAACTTATATCTGGTTAATAATGCAACTGCTTTTCTCAGAATCCTTGAAGTATATTTACAATGAAAGCATTTTTGAAGTATTGCTACCGAGGCTCATCGGCGATGGCTATGAAAAGATATTTCTTAAAAATATTGGCCAATCAGAGCCCTATAAGAAAATTATCTTTCTGTCGACCGTTCAAACACACAGGCTTTACGACAAGTTACCACCATCTGTTCAAGCCTTTATTCTTGACTGTCTTCGCGATGAAAACTACTTGGTACGATACGCGGCTGTTAACTGTCTTGTGGACAACTGTATATCTACGTCGGTGAAGCAGATCAAACAGGCCTTTGAGGACGAACCAGTACGAGCAATAGCCCATAGATACCTGTCTCTTTTCGCTTATACCAGTGACTCGGAATCATTTCCTTTAATTCTACCAGCAATTTTCGCCCAAGGGACTTCAGCTATTACTGAACTATGCTGGGTGCTTGATGAAATAGATCTCTACAATGCGTACAATCTTCTAAATCCCTTGTCGAACAACAGACTTACGGTTGAATGTTTCGTGGATCTTCTGTATTTGGTTATTCACCTTGCTAGTCCCGATGCTTTTGCCTTGCTCAATGCTATCGTCGCCCAGAACACGGCGGAAGAGGACTTGTTAGAAAGGCTTCTGCGTTCAATCCTTAGCAAGGTGTACTCGCTCTACGAACATGAGCGGCGGGCAACTGATAGCCGCAGGTATCTTTCACTAATCTCGATCATAAACATGCTACTCAAAAATGCATCGATTACTAACCTCAAGTTTAGAGCCATCATACGTAACGAGGTTGCACAGCGTATATCTGCCACCTTGATGACCTCTTCTGAGGTGGAAAGCGAGCACCGAGATGAGATAATGAAGGCAGCTAGGCAAGCTACTACTGAAAGAGGCGAAAACCTTCTTCTAAATATGTTTACTCAAGAAAGCCGTTATAAACCGCTCAATACTGACTTCCTGCACAGTGGTGAACTACGCGTACACTCCTTTCACGACCTTGAAGAAAATGCACGACTCATATATGAGTCACTACCAACCAGTTTACTTGTTAGCTCCAAAGAGAAAGCACAAGACCAAGCCGACAAGAGTGTTCAAAAATTGCTTGCTGCACTCAGGTCTATTGAGGACCTTTCATGCATCGAAGACTGCGATGTTACTAGAGGTGAGGATGGGATTGAGCGTGTTTTCGTCCTATACAAGTACCCTGAATCCTATCAATCCATAGCCGATCGACTCACATCATCTGTATTCGAAGAAAAGGCAATAGCACAAGTGCTAGCCGATTTGCATGAGGTAATTCTATCCCTGTCTGTAAAGGGCCTGGTAGAATTGAAACCAATGTCACATACCGTACTCGTCAACACATCAGGTGTTATTAAAATTATAGGATTGCTACGGTGCCTTTTGCCTCCCAAGTACGTGTCGGTCAGACAGCGTTCATTAGCAGATGAGACAGCCACTTGGTTATCCTTATTCATGGGGTGGCTTGCTTTTGAGATGGCAACGGGTCTTTGTCCTAGAGAGGAACTATCCAGGATATCAAGGCAGAATCCGAGCAATCGTCGATACCTGACATTTTCAGAATCACTGTCTAAAACGAGCTCTCTGTTTCAGCGACTTCTACGTCGTATGACATATGAACATTCCGAACATAGGTTTAAAATACCTAATGATCCATCTTTTGTACGCAATATCGAGAAGTATAGACTTGCTATAACGCAACTTGAGCACATGAAAGCGGATGGATTGCCAGATCGCATCCTTGTGGCCTTTGAACTATTGTCATACCTTGACCATCGGGTATCAGACATAGCATATGTAATGCAATCCCAAAGTGCTCACGTCACGACGATGGCAAGCCGTATTCTAAGGCAAATATTCGACGAGCTCGACCATATTCAAACAGTACGAAAAATCAATTTCATGGGTTTCCTAAGCTGGGTACCGGCTCTCCCATCCTATCAGATCACCTTCCCAGATGATCTCCTTATTAGCACTAAAAACGCACTTGACTATGCCGAAGCTTTTCGTAACTTGGCAGCTTTTGTAGCTTACAAGGCTAACGTAGTAGTTAGAAACCGACTTCCTCAAGTCTTTCTATACTCAGCCTTGCGAGCGGAAGTAGCCGCCCTAGTCAGGGCAACTTTTTTCTCTATAACAGATACTGAACAAAGAAACGAAGCCAAGTCTGAACTAGTAAATAACAAAGGGAAGCCTTGTGAGTCCTTGAGTGTTTTTGGGGTAACAACACCATTATCTCAAGTCTGGCTTAAGCCGTCGTATTTAGATGATCTCTTCAATGCTCTCTCTCCGTATGACGAGGCATCAGATTGTCTTCTCCCTAGGGTAGACATTGGCACACTGGTACTTCTGCCTTTGCTAATTGATGAGAAGGCTAGCTTCGAGTTGCAACAACGAGGGCAAATATCAAGCCTAGCGTGGGACTCTTCTCCCGATACTATTTCTGTCCTGGCGATAGAGATACCTGACCTTGAGCAGAGACTTGGGAAAGCCATTAAAGAAGGCCTTTCTTCAGCAGCTTCAGATGTCGCTAGTCTGCAAAACGAGCTAGCGTCCTGTTTGATGAGAATAAAACAAATGAACCCTTGTGTCAGACAAATTGCTCGCTTCGATGAGTTTTGGAGCGCATTTCGAGGCAAATTTGTTAGGATAAAAGACAAGGACGGCACTACTATACATGAGTCTGACATTTATTGTGAGATTACATTAGATGGCGGTGAGGATCAATCAGTACATAACGAAGGAGATACGGTTAGTATTGACCTGCTGAATAGCAGGGTCATTTCATTTTCTACGTCGCTATCTTTCATTGAAGGGGTAATCTCACGCGGGAAACGATTCCCAACCATAAGCAGGAAAGAGCCAACAAACCTTGACGACTTTCATGAATTAGTTGGTGAGTTGGTTCAGATATTCAAGAATGCGGTTGAGAATGAAAGGCTTTGGGAAAACCTGTGGGTAGATGGCCGGCCTTTGTTGGAGAGGAAAGTGCAAAATTTCTTTGGGTCGCTTCTGCGTCAATGGGTAAAACCAATGAACATCGATGTTAGCAGGGAAGTTGAAACAGGTAGTGGGCCCGTCGATTTCAAGTTTTCGCACGGTTTCAACTGCAAGACCCACTTGGAAGTGAAACGCTCACATAATCACAAGCTAAGGCAAGGGCTGAGGTCTCAGTTGCCAGCATATCTGAGAAGCGAGCAGGTCGAGAGTGGATACTATATCATAGTTGACTTTGGCAAGGTTAGAAATCTTGACACATTGCTGTTAGAACTGAGACAAGAGGCTGCTAGTCTCGAACGAGAGCTTGGAGTACGGCTGCAATTAGTATTTGTTGATGCAACACCAAAGAAATCGGCATCTCGGTTATCTTAAGGCCATGGTCATACAATAACAAGCTTGAAATGGAATACGCGCCACGTAGAGAGTATAAGAACGTGAATTTTGTTTATCTTATATAAGACAAAATGCACAAGCTTAACTGCGCCAAGTCTATGTGGGTAGCAAACCACGAATAGATTTAAAAGGCAAGTTGATATCTCAATAGAGAAGCTATAAAATCAGGGTGTCGGTTCACCCGGTGTTTTGACACCCTGATTCTTTTCAAACTACCTCAATCGGCTTAGTTTTCCAGGCTTGGTAGGCCGTGCAGGAATCGAACCTGCGACACCCTGATTAAAAGTAAACGGCACACGTGCCCAGGCTCAACAATTACCTAGAGCGTTATTTACTGCAAGAAAGCTTGAATCCTTACCTCATTGCACGATTTAGCGCCCTGTGTGATGCCGAATTATCGTTGCACATTACTGACATTTGTGCAATCTCGCTCATCCCACAAAGAGTCATGAAGTTACATCAGAAGAACCAATGTCAGCCATCCCGCTTATGCCTTTACCTGCCTCGGGATTCGCTCTTTCAAGTGCACTTTTTTGTTGAGTCTCTCTAAGGTATTGATTGGGATTGAATGCAGATTCGTTTTCGTGGGCTTGCGGCTCTTGACAGCTTCCCAAGCAACCAATCCGGGTCCGTTAAACACTTCTGTGAATGTGCCGTCAGCGTGAATCTTGATACCCAGGTAATAATCGGGTACATGATCCGCAGGGAAGGTTAGTGAATTCTGCATGGTTGCTTTTATTTGCACTTGTCTGCCATCTGACGTCCTCCCATCGTGATGTCTCTGAAGACCCTCGTGTAGCTCAATGTCATATGCAGCTTCCACAAGCACCTCACCGAGATCACCAACAAGGCGACCGTCAAGAGTAAACCTTTTCTTGGGGTATGTACTTCGCAGCTGATTCACAATTTGAAGCAACCGCTTTACGGCATCTGGAATAGTGATCTCCACAATCATCTCCTGCAGGTAAACAATTGGTTCCCCGGCAAGTTGAGATGTTTGTGCACATTCTACTACTCTCAGGGAATATCGGTCAACCGAGTCGGGCACATTAAACATTCACTCAATTTGTGTGGTTGCGGCCTTGACACCATTCTCGGGGAGAACTAGACTCTGGGAAAATAGACTTAAAGGGGGTAAACATGGCTAAAACTGCTGTATTCGTTATTGGCAAAGCCAAACCTGGACAGCGTGATGAATTGCGCAAGCTATATATGGAGCATATTAGGCCTCGCGCGGAGGCTGAGAAGAAACAAGAAATGGCTGTATACTGCTACTCCGATGACGATGAAGATACAATATGCCTGTTTGAACTTTTCTCAGACCCGGCAGTCGCTAGAGAAGAAATGGAGTCTGGCTGGTTCGAAGCCTACATGGAGAAGGTAGGTCCGCTAATGGCAGGGCCAGCTACGGTCAAACTGGCAACTCCTCTCTGGGCGAAAGGTGTTTCCGTCTAAACAGATTCCAAACTGCTTTTATGACTTACTCATCGTAGAGAGCATCTTTTCAACGAATGTAAGAGGGTTATAACTTAAACATTCATGCTGTGAGATTCAGCAGTCCTTACTTCAAAAGTAGTGCCGATGACGCTACCTTTTGCACCTTCTAGCGAAACGTGAAATATTGGACCATCTTAGTGTCTTACATTTGCCGCTACATAATAAGCAGTGTAAAATGGGTACTGCATAACGGTAATAAGAGTATTTGTATAGCACCGCCCTTGGATATTGAATGTGACGGTGCAGCTTACCATTTGGAGGCAGGTCGGCAGAGGCGGCAAGATATGGTGCGCGATGCTCGCATTCGACAGCTAGGCTGGGAAGTCCTGCGATTACCTGCGTGGAAGATATTTGATGACCTGAGTGATTGCCTAAACCAGATAGAGAACCTTATAAGAAAGAAAACAACCGGCGGCTCCTAGAATTTCTAATCTCCACTACCTTCACCGAATTATATAGGTCCGCAACATGGACAATGTTGTTTCCCTCGTAGATTGGTTCTAGGACCTTTGGAACTGGAAGCTGGTTGAGTGGACCTACTTTGACGGGGTTGCTCAGGGCACTTTTCAATTTAAGGGTCTCAAATCTTTGTTCAGCGGTGATAAGCTGATCTTCTTCGAGTTTCTTTGCAAGTTTTACACTGACATTGGAGCGCGACGCACAAAAATCCCAGTTGCTGCAAACTAAATCTGCATAACTCCCCTGAATGACCGGATCGCGTTATCTCCAGACAGTGCATTTGTGCCTGCCAGGACTTTGATTTGGCCGTGTCGGGCAGTTTTCTATTTCCAAGCTACTTTTTAGGAAATGGTAAAGAAGGTAGGCGATGTTGTAAGATTGCCTAGACAACTATTAAACAGATGTTACATATACTATCAAAATCCAGGTACCTAGTCGGCCTCCAGTGCCCCAAATACCTATGGATTCAACTACATGAGCCAGAGAGAATCCCTGAAACTGACAATGTTACCCAGTATCTCCTTGACCAGGGGCATATGGTTGGTGAATTGGCAAAGAAGCTGTTTCCAGATGGTATTGATGTACCCTTTGATGATTTCACAGAGAGCATAAAGCAGACAGGGAAGCTCCTCCGGAATCGAAAACCGCTTTTCGAAGCCAGCATCACTGCCAGCGGAGTCTATTCAAGAGTGGATATCCTGAATCCAGTCGGTAAGGATGAGTGGGATATCGTTGAGGTAAAGAGCTCTACCAGTGTCAAGGACGTACATATTGACGATGTGTCTTTCCAGAAGCATTGCTGTAACAGGCGAGGAGTAAAGGTAAGAAATTGCTTCCTTTTGCATATTAATAATGAATACATTAAGGATGGAGAAATTGATCCAGAGCAACTCTTCACAATGCAGGATATTACTGATGAAGTTGGAGAAGCAACTATCGGTATTGAAGACCGAATTGATAACTTGTTCGAGGTCATTTCAGCAAACGAGTGTCCCGAGATTACCATTGGGAGGCACTGTGCAGATCCTTATGGTTGCCCGCTAACAGAATGCTGGGAGTTTTTACCTGAGGGCCATATTTTTAGCCTTTACCGGGGAGGTGCCAAGAGCTTTGAACTCTTTGAGGAGGGAATACTGGCCATCGGGGAAATCCCAGATGACTACAAACTATCAGGTGCTCAGCAAATACAGAAAAGGTGCGAAGTAACGGGGCAGCCATATGTTAACCGAGCAGGCATCGCAGATTTTTTAAGCAATCTTAAGTACCCACTCTATTATCTTGACTTCGAAACCTTTGGTCCTGCCATACCGATGTTCGATGGCACCAGGCCGTATCAAAATATTCCTTTCCAGTTTTCGCTCCATATTGTTAAAGATGAAGAATCAACACCTGAGCACTTTTCTTTTCTGGCAGACGGTATGGATGATCCCAGGCCAGTGTTACTAAGCGAATTAAGGAAGGCGCTTGGTGATTCCGGCAGCATCGTTGTCTACAACCAAGGTTTCGAGGAAGGGATCTTGAGGGATTTGGGAAGGACATTCCCGGAGTACGATGGCTGGGTAAACGAGGTTTGTGACAGGCTGGTTGACCTACTAAAACCTTTCAGTAGATTTGAATATTACCATCCTTTACAGAGAGGCAGTGCATCGTTAAAGAGCGTACTACCAGCTTTAACCGGCAGAGGTTACGAAGACATGGATATAGCCAACGGACAGGAAGCCAGCATTACCTTCCAAGTGGTTACTTATGGTGAGGTACTGGAAGAAGTACGAGAGAAGGTAAGGGCAGACCTTGAGAAGTACTGCGCTCTGGATACCGAGGGTATGATATGGATTGTGGATACGTTAAAAGAGATTATCAAATAGAACAGGGGTTAGCGATGAACTACAAGAATATATTATTCGTGTGTACCGGGAATATATGCCGGAGCCCGATGGCTAAGGCGATCTTTGAAGATATGGTAGTGAAGTCACCTGAACTCAGATCTGCTGGTACAGCTGTAAAAAGTGCCGGAACACTTAATATGGAACATCATGAGGCTAGTGATAAAGCAATCCAAGTGATGAAAGAGCGGGGGTTAGATATCACTTCACACAGATCGAGATATATCGACCAAGATCTAGTAGGCTGGTCAGATATCATCTTAGTTATGGAAGACGATCACAGGGAATATATACTGGACCAATTTACACATGCTCAAAATAAAGTACAAATGCTAACTGAATTTGCTGGAGAAAAAGGAGACGTTCCTGACCCTATTGGCCAGGGAATAGAAGTATACCGCCAGTGTGCAGAACAACTTACCAGTTTATTAAGGGCGATATCAGAGAAAATGGCCAAGGGATTAGTTAGAGAATAAGCAGGCTCAATTCTATGGTACATAATCTAGCTCTCTTTGACCTGCCCCCAAAATCGGTCCAGTGTTAGTGTTAGACTAGAGATCAAGAAGGGGCTATGAGCCCGACAATTCTTCGCAACCACAAATGAACTGCACAAAATAGCGGATTGTGCAGGAACGTCTTAGGGCAGGTAAGAGCCTGCTTCTATACCGATTCTTAGGGCTTGGGTGCGGAGCATATCTGGCTCCAACCAGATATGCTTGCTTTACCCACATTGCAGATTGAAGTACCATGTTGCAGTGTTCCGCCAAGGTCGATGTCGTAGAATGACAATCATGGTACGCAACAGCCGGTCTTTCCGGGCAACCCTGAATCAGGGTACCTCTGCAATAAAGGATAACCTGGCAGACTTCCTTACCATGAGTTGGGCTGTCATCGGCCTGATAATCCTGTCGCTTAGCTTTATAGGAAAGGATGCCTACAGTGAGGGGTTGGCCCAGAACGCTGATAACATTGGAGTAAGATACATTCTCGGGCTAGAGGGCGGTACCGTGGTTAGGCATAATATTGCAGGAATTTGCAGCGATAAAAATAATTTCAATAATTCTGTCCGGTTTTGGCTGCCTCAAGCATTATATTAAGTAGAGGGGATGAAAGGAGAACTGGTTGCAGGATGAAGCTCAGATAATAAATCTGATGCGGGCCGGTGATACCGATGCCTTCACCGGGATCGTCGAACGCTACCAAGGACCCATCATCCGCTACTTAGACAGGCTGACAGGAGAGTACGAGGTGGCTTTAGACTTGGCACAGGATACTTTCGTGCGGGCATATCAGGGGATTTTGAAGACCGATACCAGTCTCTCTTTGCAAGCATGGCTCTACAAGATTGCGACTAACCTCGCCCGGCAGCATCACCGCCGCAAGAAAATACTTACCTTTATTCCCTCTGCCCATGTAGAGGAGCCGGAGTCGTCACTCTCGGCTGATGACTATGCTGAGGGAAACATGGCAATCAATGAGGCTCTGTTAAAAGTACCCGAGAAACAAAGAGCCTGCCTAGTGCTGCACTTCGTCGAGGGGCTTAAATACCGGGAAATCGCCGAGGCCCTGGGAATCTCAGAAGACGCGGTACGCAAGCGGGTAGTGCGCGGTTGTGAGCAGTTCCGGCAGGCATACCGCCAGCAGGAGGTGATAGAAAATGAGGTGTGAAGAGTTAGAAAAGCTATTTCCGGACTACCTAAATGGGGATATTTCGGCTTCACAAAAGCAACTCATGGATGAGCATCTATCGCATTGCGCTCGCTGCCGAAGTACTCTTGCTGCCTACGAGGAAGCCAGGCAGCATCTAAGTTTTCTCAAAGACGCTCCTATACCGTCGGATTTTGCGAAGGCAACCATGACAAAGGTGAAAGCAGCAACAACAAAGAGCCGTTCTCGGCAATGGCTACGCCCGGCACTTGGGGCTGCAACGGCAGTAATTGTCCTTGCCATTTTATTGGTAACTCAGCCATGGGGTGTCAACCCACAGAGCGTCATGGCCAAAGCATACGCAGCAACATCAAATCTGCAGTCGTACCGGATGACCAGCTCCGCTACCATCACCTTTGAAGGAAAGACTATAGAACAGGCCTCTGAGTGGGAGTTTGCTTTCCCCGACCGCCATCACGGGAAGATGACCTTGGATGGCGAGACATACGAGTTCATTATTATTAGTGATAAGCAATACACCCGAGAACCGAGCAGTACCCAATCGGGCACAATGTACGTTATTGGATTATCATCTGGCTCCGGTCCCAGCAAAGAGGAGACTCTGGAGCTGCTTGATACACTTACTGACCTAGAGAAATTACCTGACGAGAAGATTGATGGGGTAGATTGTTTCCATTACCGGGGAAGGGTTGATATTGACCGCATGGTAGATAAACGGAAGGCTGAACTAGACCCAGCAGAGCCGGGATATGAGGAAAGGGTGGAGGCACTGGAGCGGCAGCGCAGGATGAAAACAGAGGTTGAGCTCTGGATAGGCAAGGATGACTACTTAATCCGGCAGATGAAGCGTGATATGCAAGCCCCATCAGAAGATACTGGAGAGTGGGACACCTCAAGCTCAATGGTAAGGTATTATGACTTTAATGAGCCGATTGAGATTGAGCCTCCGGTAACGGCATCCGGAGAGTTACTGCCAGGCTGGCGCCTGGTTAGTAGTTCCCCGAAAGAATCGACCTTCAGTCGCGATGTAACCTTCACCATTGGCGACGATGACCCAGCACATCAGCAGATAAGCTTCCGCATCGCTATTACCAATATCAGTGAGGAGGTAGCCAGCAATGTGCGGGTGACGGTCCATACCATGGCAACTAATGAGGAGAGCAGGTCGGTAAGGATGGAAGCTGAACCGTCCGCCCCGATTGACCTTGAGCCAGGTGAAAGTGAGACCTACTGCATCACCTGGGAATATGATGCCAGCCATACTTCAAAGGACGAATTGGCCCGGCTGGTCAACCTGACAACGGTTCTAGCCAAGTATACTACACCAGACGGTGAAGAGGCCGTGGAGTTGCTTTTCCCCCCGGATGTACTATATCCATCTAAGCCACCACCTAAGCGGCCACCCGGGTAGGCTACGCCTCAATCTTACTAAAGAGGTGGGTTCTCAATGACCCTGGGACGTATGTATCAATAGGTTAAGGGCAAACGTAAGCAGAGCTTTCTTGGTTGTTCACTGCACACTTGTTTGATTTGTTGGGTCAAGGCACACGAAGAGAGCCCTCAAGTCGTAAGTTCCGCCGGAACCCGCTACCTTTCAATGCCTGACGCTCTGTAGTCAAAATCTGGGTGGTCTTGTCACCCCGGTCAATGGGTTTCTCCCCCCTTTAATAATATTACTAAGCTACCTCCTGCCGGGCATAAAAAGGGGGTCGTGAGGATTTGACCCCACGACCCCCTGGGAGCGGACAATATCTCTTAGTCCTTAAATCTGGTTATTGTCAGACAGGCGTAATGACAGTAGTAAGTGTCTATCGGGTGCTCCCATAAGCCGTTACGGAAGTCAAGCAGGTAGAGCCAATAGCCCTGGTATTCCTGCTCCCGGACAGCGACCAGGTAATTGGTGAATATCCTGACACTTGCTCCCCTGCTTCCCCAGAGGATTATCACATTGGGGATATAGTTGAAGTCAGACTTTAGCCGAATGGGATGCCACTCTAGCTGTAGTCTGGGGAGCTTGAGGTTATTAAGGTTGAAGTGCCTACCGCCAGCGTGATAGGAGCTGATGTGGATATCCTTACCCTCCAGCTCCTCAAGGATTTCCATTAGCCTGTTACAGGCTTCCCGCCGCCTCTTGCGGAGGGGGATTTGAATTTCCCTACTGCCTACCCTGACCGGTGTCGTCGGCTCTGGCTCTGCCAGCTTGACCCCTTCAAACAGGCTGATTTGGTTTGCCTGAGCCATCTGTCTCACCTCCTTTGTCTTATTTTTGGGCATAGTTACCCTTCCCCCTCTCCTTCAAAGGAGAGGGGGCTATTGAAGGGGCATAGCCCCTTCAAGCTAGATTAGCGATTGCTGGCTACCGTTTTTAGCCCGTTCCCGCTCCGCCTCTATCGCTCCTTCAGGGATGTCGTTGCGGACAGACTCAATCCTGTCCTTAATGCGGTCAATTCGGTTAATATCCTCAACCAGACCGATAAGGCGGGTATCTATATACTGGGGGAGGTTAGGGATGCTACGGGCTTCGTTTGCCTTCTTCCGAGCTTCAGCAAAGAATTGCTCTGCTAGCGAGATTTGAGCCTCAACATCATCCATAGCCTCACTCACCTTGACGGCACTCCACTTGATTGCCATGGCTTCACCTCCTTTCTTGTTTATTTCTGGGCATAGTTACCCCTTCAAAGAGAGGCCTCGCCTCTCTTCCCTGGCTATTTGCTCTGTTTCTTTACCCTGGCTATGGAGAGGTAATCAGGGCACTTTGGCGAGCACCGGTGGCTGTGCCCCTTAAGACACTCTCTACAGAGCCAGTAACACTTTCTGGTGTTTTTACAGGGATAAACTATGTCCATATTTCTCCTTCCTGTCTGAATTTGGCAAAAAGAGGGGGTCGGTTACCTAGGGATTCCCGACCCCGTTCCCACTTGTCCTGCTAGGTTATTCGGTTTCTTACTTTGAGAAGATAGTCTTTATACTAGAGCGTAGCCCTTCAGGAAGCTCACTCTCCAGAAAATCAAGCCATACCTTCTGCCCATTGGCGACAGTTTGCTCTACCTCTTGGCTCTCCAGCTCTTCAATTATGGCTTCCGCTATCACTCTAGGGTCTATCCACTCGGCTAGCTCGGCTAGCACTTTTTCGGACATACTACCCCCTTTCTAGCCACGAAAGAGGGGATTACGCTCCCACGCTGGGGAGGGTAATCCCCTGAAAAAAGCAAAAAAGCGGGGTCATCCCCCGCTCTTTTGCGTGGCTGTTCGTTTTGTGTGTCAAGCGTTCTATTTGGCTTTAATTGGCTCTTTGGCTCGGCTACGCTTTGCCTGTTTAGTCTCGGCTACAGGTGCTACAGGCTCGGCTACTGGCTCGGCTTCTGCCTTTGCCTTTGCGTCTCTTTTGGCTTGCTCTTGTGCCTTGTCGGTTATCATTGGCATTACTACCATTTGGTAACCATTTTGGCTAAAGAGCATTGGCGAGTAGGTATTGGTGAGCTTAAGCTCTACCATACCACCACAAGCCTTAAGAGCTTCGGCAAGGAAACTGCCGTCTAGCCTTACATTACCCTCACCAATGGTATCGGCTACTAGCTCGGCTTGACCGATATTGTCGGGATTAGCCATAACTATCATACCTTTGCCAATGGTAAGGTCAATGGGATAGGCTTTACTGTCGGCTATTGCCTTAAGTGAGTTGACCGCCTTGATTGCCTCTACTGTGTCAAAGTGAGCAAAGATATTAAACTCGGTAGGGATTAGCTTTA
>Ga0315533_1000698_pt1 | contig 27556 bp, 26 predicted proteins | sample SalMarSW160130MG_FD_203081 | JGI IMG/M metagenome (GOLD analysis project Ga0315533, IMG submission 203081) | Salt marsh sediment microbial communities from the Plum Island Ecosystem LTER, Massachusetts, United States - Salt Marsh Sediment SW1601-30 ... | reverse complement strand
ACAGGTGACCTGCTTGCAAAAACACCTACATCTGTACCACCAGTCCACGGAGGAGATATTATTAGCATAGACAATTTTCGTTTTACCTTATCTATATAATACAGAACGTAAATATAGCGAAATTTAGCGAGTTTATAAAGTCCATCGGTATATTGGGGCTTAACTACTATACGAAAATCACCTTCCTCCTCTATTGGCTGATAAGGGGCATTATCAATATATGGGGTACGAATAATTCCGATCTGTTTAAACTTAAAGCTTACGGTTCCTTTTATTCTTTTTTCTTCTTTTCTATTCCGATTATTCTTCATGGTAGCTTTACACCTTTGAGCAATCTTAGATAATTACGAAAAAATAGATGTTTTCCAAAATGGTTGAATCCTTCTTCAGATAATATTTTTTGCCAATTTTTTTCAACAAAATCAAATGCATAAGGACATTCTATGAGCTTGAAAGGAATTTTTAAATAAAAGGGCATTTCCTTTACGGAAAACTCATTGTAATCTAAAATAAAAAATTCACCATTCTTTTTTAATGCCTTAAAGGCATTTCTTATGATTTTCCTTCTAACATGTTGTGGGAATCCATGCAATACAAAGGAGATAAAAACCTTATCAAATTTATTTTCATAAGGTAAAGGTTCATCAATTCTTTGATTAATAATTTTAACATTAATAAAACTTGCGCACCTTCTTTTAAACTGAGCGATCATCTCATTTGAAATATCAAGTCCTATCAACTCACCTTTGGTAGAAAGATAGTCCATCATTAAACATGCATTCCTACCAGTGCCTGCTCCTAAATCAATAATTCTGTCGTTAGACTTAATATCCATTAACCGAATTGCTTTTTTTATAAACGAAGAATAAGCACCTAAGGTAAAAATGTCCATTAATTTATCGTAATATTTTGCTGTCAACTTACTAATTTCAACTTTTGATTCTGGATAATAAGCACACACTAATAATTCTCCTAAATAATGAGTTGAATTATATATTCTCTTTCCAATTTTCCTGTTCCATAGCTAAAAATCTTTTTTGTTCTTCTTGATCCATAATAATTATTTTTATTTCAGGTTTTACACCAAGCTTTTCTATTGCTTCTCTTACACTATTTACAAAGTAATCACCAATGGGAATGTTAGGAAAAGGAAATGCCATTATTTATAACCTCCACATATTTTTTTTAAAGCCATTTTTCACCAGCAAGTATAGGCACCTTAAGCCAATTTTCAGGAGCTATAAATGGACAGGAATAATTTTCGCTATATGCACACCATGGATTATAGGCTTTATTAAAGTCAAGAATCCACTTTCCATTTACGGTGTGGTTCCTCTCATAATCAAGGTCAAGATAGCGCCCTGCTCCGTAGGTTTCCTTACTATTAGTAGTATCTTTAAATGGGACAAAAAGTTGTCTTTCCTGAGCATCACTCTTATACGCCTGGAGCGTGTATTCCTTAGCAGAGAGTTCAAAGCGAAATTCCCCCCATCTTATGAAATTTCGTACATTACCAGTAGTATCTTGAATTTGTAATATTTTTTTATTTTTATGCTCCTGAAGTTCAAGCTCGAATTGGCAATTTTGGTCTGGGGGGTAAAATGCAAGTCCCTTAAATTTTACTCTTTCTTCTAATGGTATTGGCGATTGCCAATCTGTTGCAAAGAATTTATCTTTCTCCACGCGTTCTCGCTTGAGGTTCGCTTCCCATTCATAAAGTGCCATTGTGATTTTACCTCCTTTGCTATTTTTTTTCTAAAATTTAAAAAATCTTATCTATCATAAATATTCTATCTAAATTCCCGTCCAGGAAATCGAGTACTTATCAGTATTAGTAAAGTTATTAATTAAGTGTAGTATTTTTCTATCTTTATACTTCTTGATTCTTTTAAATTAAAACTTAAAATAAATCCAAGCAAGATAGGAATCCCGGTGATGATGAATAACATATTATAAGAGATATATTGAGCAATTAATCCTCCGATTAGAGGAAAAAGCGACACTGGAAACAATAAAGTTCCGGTAAGGCTTATATATATAGGTCTATCCCTTGAGGGCGCTATATCCAGCAGGTAATTTGTATTACCTATCGTCCTTCCTGCAATAAAGAATCCTATGATTGCAAATAGAAGAAGATATAATAATTCATTTTTAAATTGAGTCATCAGTGCAACGATCGGCACCATCAAACCGGCAAATGTGCTGATTTGAATCACCTTTTTATTTCCCACAAAATCAGAAAGATGAGCCCATAAAATATTTGACAACACGCTACCGAGCATTTGAGCAGAAAGAAGCATACCGACTGTTTCTAATCTAATGCCCAATATATCCTTTAAATAAAGAACATAAAATGGTAAAGCCATTCCCCCGGCTCCTGTAAGGATTTCTACCATAATAAACTTTTTATAATTTCTGTTTTTCTTTATAATTAGAAAAGCTTTTTTAAGAAAATCTTTAAAAGGTAATTGATTTTTATAAACTTTTTCAGTAGGTTCTTTCACAGAACCTAAAGCAATATAAGAGATGCTCAAAAAAATAAAGACTAAGAAAAAAAGCAAAGCAAAATTATATGGAAATTTTATGGCATTATTTCCTAAAATATTCTTTACAATTAATCCGGAGCCGATGGCTAAAACGCCTCCCCATAATTGGCGATAGCCAAAAAATCTTCCTCTTAAATTGGATGGCAATGATTTGCCCCAGATATCAAAGAAGGGGACAGCCGCAATCCCTCCCATAAATGTATGCAGAATTAGTGTAACAAACAGAAAAAAAATGGTTAGATTTGGATATGTGTTATTAAATATATAGGTTGTGAAAGCCAGAAGTCCCCAGCTTAATGCGCGTACGGTGATAGCAAATATTAAAAGAGGTTTTTTATGAGTTTTGTTTTCAATTTTATTAGCTACCAACAATTGAGGAAATACAGAAGCTATACCACCAAGCCTACCAATTAAAGTAGACGACAAGCCTATAAGTGTTTTAGATTTAGTAAAATGATCGAGGAATATAGGAAGTATGGTATTAGGGTTGCAAAAAGCCTGCCCACCAGTAAACAATATACCATGAATGAGACCCATGGCGAAATTCCATTTCACATCATTATTATTATCTTTCAATTTAAATTACCCTTTATTTATTAATTTTTTCACACTATATCTAATTTTTTTCTATATTTCTTAGATAATCGAAATATCAGATTGTTTGTATTATTTTATTTCTTATCTAATGCTTGTTTTCCAAAAAGGCAAAAAATATTTTTAATAGATTATATATATGATGTGCTGCATATAATTTTATAGTAAATTTAGAACACGATTCATCTCCTACATCAATTTCTGTTTCTTCCTTTTCGTATTTTGAGATAAGTGAGGGAATAAAGGAAAAGAGATTACCTTTGTTTGGCAATTTTTCTCAGTCTGTCCATTCTCCGGTTTTATATCATATCCCAACTATTCACAAACCTTAAGCAAAGGGTTATTGGCATTAATACGAACTCTTACATTTTGACCGATGATATTGGCTATATCCATACAATCTATTGGTCGCAATTTTTTTAAATTGCCATAATAATTTATTTTCACTATTTTATCGATTTTAGAAAACATCTCTTTTAAGCTCTCGTATCCGGAAGCAGTACCACCAAAAGTTTTTAACTTTTCTCCTTTTGGTCTGACATAATTATAATTAAAAATAATATATTAACGTTGATAGTTTTTATACTTTTTTAATTATTACAAAATACTAATTCCCTTTTTTATCCTCAGAAAAAGGTATTTTGATTATCGAATTTTTATCAAAAGTAGATAAGAAAAAATTATCAGTTAATTTCAAGCAATTTTTAGGACAAATATCTTCACAGAATCCACAAAAACAACATTTCCCCAGATCTATCTGCGGATATTTTTTAGGATATTTACCCTTATGCTCCTCAGGGGCTTCTATCATTTCTATTGCCTTATCAGGACATATTTTAGCACAAAGTCCACAAGATATACACATATCTCGATCATAAGAATGTTCCCCTCTATATCCTTTCTGTATTTCTATCGATTCATAAGGGAAACATACAGTCATCGGTTTGCTAAATAAATTTTTAAATAAATGGTAAACAATTCCAAATTCCATTTTGTCGCCTTCTTCCTTAAATTATTATATCTTTTTATTATCTATCCAAATCTGCTGGACAAACATTTAAGCTCCAATAAATAGCTGGCACATCCGCTATTTCGGCTCCTTGCAACAAATACTCCAAAACAGGTATCATATGAGAAAAACTTGGACCTCTAACTTTTACTCTATATGGTCTTACTCCCCCATTACTAGTTATATGCATACCTCCTTCTCCTCTAGCAATTTCATTATGAACATATACTTCCCCTTCTTTGATTTTCATATTAAGTTTGGGTTTCTTAAATTTTGGAAGAATTACTTCTCCTTTAGGTAAATCTTCTAAAGCCTGCTTTACAATTTTTACTGATTCTTTTATTTCCTCCAACCCAATCATATAACGAGAATAAATATCACCTTCTTCTCTCACTGGAATTTCAAAATCAAATCTATTATATACTTCGTAAGGGTCGTCTTTTCTTATATCGTTTTTTAATCCCGAAGCCCTTAATACTGGCCCAGTTGCCCCTAGACTTATAGCATTTTCTAACTTTAAAACACCAATTCCCTTAGTACGAGCTAGAAAGGTTGGATTCCCTGTTTCTATAAATTTAGCAGCCTCGTGTATTTTATCTAAAACTTTTTCAATTTTTTCTTCTATTTCCATCGGAAAATCTCTTCTTAATCCTCCAGGACATATGTATCCCGCAGGATATACCCTTCCGCCAGTTATGTCAGCAAATAAATCTAAAATATAATCTCTGTAACCAAAGGCAATTTTAAATCCGGTATCGAAACCAATACCAGCAGACAAAACACCCCACCAAATGAGATGAGATTGAATGCGTGAAAGTTCTACCATTATTACTCTAATATATTTGGCTCTTTCTGGGATTTTTAAATCCATTAATTCTTCCATTGCTTCTGCATGCACTAAATTCCAAGCCAAAGATTCTAAAACACAAATTCTATCGGAAAGCATTGCATTTTGAAGTGGTAGTCGATATTCCATTAATTTTTCAAAACCACGATGAAGATATCCCGGATCAGAAAGAGCGGAAATTATTTTTTCCCCTTTAACTTTCAGCTTAACTCCAAAGTTCCCTGATCCTGGATGGCAGGGTCCAAAATAAAAATCGTATTCGTTACTTTTAGGCAAGACAGACATTTCTTGATTAATCTTCATAATATCCCCTCTCTCTTTCATTTTCCTTATTATAATATTTATCTCTTACATATTCCTGCCAATTAAAATCCTTTCTAAAAGGAGGGGGTCCTTGCCAATTTTCAGTAAATAAAGGTATTAAATTAGAATTACCTTTAAAATTTATTCCAAAAAATTCCCAGTTTTCTCTTTCATGGGATTGTGCATTATTTCCCCATACTGGAATAATTGAATCAACAACTGGATTTTCTCGATCAATTTTAGCAGTTAAAACAAGAAGTACATTATCTTTAAAAGACCATAATAGATAAGCAATTTTATACTTTCTTTCTTCTATCCAATCACTTACCGAAATTGCTGATAAATGAATAAACCCTTCCTGCTTTAACCATTTAGCCCAATCTAACAATTCTTCTTTGTCAATAGATATCCATATTCTATGTGCTCGTTGAATTATCCCTTTATGTCCAAATTCTCTTTTTATTTTTTCTAAAATTATTTTTTCTCCCTTAAAATCCGAGGTCATTTTATTTCATCTCTCCTACATGTTTAAATATTTTACCAACAGCCTCAAAAATTGCTTCAGGACGAGGTGGACATCCGGGAACATAAATAGTGATAGGTAAATAATCATCTAATCTCTTTATGGTATTGTATGAATCCCAATAAATACCACCAGTCATAGTACATGCACCTAAAGCAATTACTGCCTTAGGTTCTGCCATTTGGGCATATATAAATTGTGCTCTTTTTATCGATTTAAGTGTTTGGTAACCAGCAATAAATAAGGCATCTGCATGACGTGGTGTACCAGTAACAATCATGCCAAATCTTTCCATATCCCATCTTGAACCAACTACTGGTACGAGCTCACAAAAACCACAAGAATTAAACCAATTAAAAACCCAAATAGATTTGATTAACTTCTTCATCTTTCTTGCTTTTTCACTCATTTAAACATTCTCCTCTCCAAAATTAATTATCTTACTTCAAAAGCTAAAAAATAAACTTTAGTCTTAAATTCATAACTTAAAACTACGTCATTTGTAGTCATTACAGGCAGCTTTTCTTGTTAATTTATCTCTTGTATAGAATATTACTCCATTTATTCACACTTTTCTTCTTTTATAAATTCCTGCAATAGTCTTTCTAAAAATTCCTTTATAAAATTCATGTCTTCCTTTAACGTTTCTGGAAAAATTTCTCTTTCTGTATTTTTATTTTGACTCCTGTCTATTAACTGCTGAATTTTTTTATCATAGAAAGATCAAATATTTAATATACAAATCGAGTAATGGTTGCTAAAATAATGGCTAAAATAGAAGTAAAAACTATAGTAAATAAAGTCCGTTTACTCCCAATTTCTTTCCATAAAACCGCAATAGTCGCTATACAAGGAACATAAAAAATTATAAAGATGGTAAAAGTCATAATCTGAGTCGTGGACATTACAGCGATAACATTGGTAGTTCCTATGGCTTGAATCAACATTAACATAGAAAGTTCTTTACGAAGAATACCGAATATCAGAGTAGTACCCACCACTAAAGGGAGACCGAGTAGAGATGTTAGAGGAGAAAAAAAGTTATTTATAAGCATATCCGTCTTATAATATTGTAATAAACTTAAAACTATACTGCCTACAATAAGTAAAGGCCAGGCTATAAATATAAATTCTTTCATTCTGAGCCAGGTCTTGGCCAAAACTACTTTTATTGAAGGGGTATGATAAGCCGGAATTTCCAAGATCATTCCCGGTGTTACCTCTGGCAGCAAGCGAGATAATATCTTTCCTGATATGATAATTACAATAATATTTAAAATATAAATTGCCAAAGCTGCTTGAGGACTAATGTAAAAAGCCACTAATGCAAATATTATAGTCATTCGCGCAGCACAGGGAATCATGGTAGCCAGTACAGAGGCAATAAAACGGTCTCTTTCCGATTCTAGGATTCGAGTTGCCATTATAGCCGGAACAGTACAGCCATAGCCTAATATAAAAGGTATAACTGCCTTACCGTGTAAACCAATCTTATGTAAAAACGCGTCTAAGAGAAAAGCTATGCGAGGCAAATAACCTAAATCCTCTAAAATAGCCAAGCCAAATAAAAAGGGGAATAGATAAGGCAAGACAATAGCTATCCCGCCGGCTAACCCTTGGATAATACCACTAATTATTGAAAATGATAGAGTGTTTGGATTGATACTCTTCCCTATTAAAGGAATTAGCCTATAAAAATAATTCAGTAATGGTTCTTCTACCATTTTCCCTACACCAAAAATTAAATTAAAAAATAAGTAAAAGATTAAACCTAAAGAAATATACCCCAAAAATGGATGCATTAAGATATTATCCAGATAATCTATTAGACTTTTATGAGGTCTAGTAAGTAAAACTACAGATTCATATATATTCATGGATAAATGATGCCGTTCAGAGGAAATAACTACATCGGATTGTCTACCATGAGTTTCACTAAGTTGATTTTGAAAATGGATAATATCTTTAAAAATATCTTTATCTCTCTTCTCAAAATTCTCCATAAAATAACTATCATTTTCTAAATATTTAATAGCCAAAAACCGTTCAGTTACATTAAATTCTTGGCTAATCTGTTTCTTCTTAATTTGTATAGATAATTGTGTTACAACATCCTCTACATCTTTGCTGAAATTTATGGTTTTGCCTATTTTCTTTTTTTCTCCTACTTCACAGGCTGTAGAAAAAAGCTCTTTTATCCCCTTTCCTTTTACTGCAATTGCTGGTATTACTGGAACACCGAAAATTTTAGATAATTTTTCAAAATCAATCTTAATGCCTTTACGATCAGCTTCATCAATCATATTAAGACAAATTACCATCGGCAATTTTAGTTCTAAAAGCTGGAGAGTAAGCTCTAAACTTCTACTAAGCAAAGATGCATCTATTACATTTATAACTACATCGACATTACCTTTTAGCAAATACTTTCTTGCTTCAAGTTCAGCTAGATCAAACGAAGTTAAGGAATAGGTCCCTGGCAAATCTACTAACTCAATAGTTTGTCCAAGAAGACTAAACTTTGTTAGAGTATATTTTACGGTCTTTCCAGGAAAATTAGAAGTTACTGCCTTATATCCCGCAACATCATTAAAGACAGTGCTTTTGCCAGAATTAGGTTGCCCCATAAGAGCTATTTTCATTATTCTGCCTCCACCACAACTCTTCTGGCTACTCCTCTGCCTAAAGCAACTTGGTTCCCATGGACACTTATTAAAATGGGCCCTCGCATAATAGCACTCTTTTTTACAGTTATCATATCTCCGGGATGGATGCCTAAACAACCTAAGCGTTGTCTTATCCCCCATCCCCCGGAAATACTAATAACTTTTACTTTTCGATTTTCGCCTATTGAATCCAAAGTAATTGTCATATCTTTTTATTCTCTCTCCCTCAATATTTTTTCTTTATAATTTTTTATTTTTATTACTGCTTCTTTCCAGCAAGCCTCTTTTTTTCAAATATTCTTGAAAATTTTCTTTCCACTTGGAGCTTTCTGGTAATAAACTAATGAATTCTACAAATTCAAGCAGACAAGTTATGGTTTCTGGTGAAACATCATGCTCTAACTTGCAAGCATCCCGTTGAGCATTTTGTTCATCAACTCCAACAATCTTTAAAAACTCTACCAGTAAAGTATGGCGTTTTTTAATCTCCTGAGCCAATTTTTTACCTTTTGCTGTAAGTACAATCCCACCGTATTTTTCATATAATATATAACTATTTTCTGATAACTTCTTTATCATCTCAGATACACTGGGACGGCTTACCTTTAATTTATCGGCAATATCTTTTGCTTTAACATATCCTTTTTTATCCTGTAAATTCCATATTGCTTCCAGATAATCTTCCATATTTCGGGTAGTCATTAATGTTAATCTTCCCTTTATAATTATTTTTAATTTTATTTTAAAATATTTTTTATTTTGTAATTATGCCTAACTTTATTAGGCATTCCTAACTTTCTTAAAGGATATCATAGACTCGTGAAAATTACAAGGAAAAATTTGGAAGTAATACTTTAATTCACCAATTCTCCAATTGACCGATTGACCAATTACAGATATAGGTTGCAAGTTGCTAATTACGAGTTTCAAATTTGAAAAAAGAAGTTGGGGCGTATTGCATACGCCCTCAATACTCTATGCAACGTAGGACAGACCTCTCCTATTTTCATGAGGGCAGGCCCGCCTGTCTATTAAGCATTATGCTTCTCCATAAAATAAAAAACAGGAGGTTAAAAAGCCCCTGTTTTAATAAATTTATCTTAACTAATATTTATCCGTATTAAAATATCTTTATCCACCGGCGATCGAATGAATAACCCGGACATCATCATTATCCATAATCAAAGTATCTTTATATTTCTCTTTGGGAATATATTTACCATTAATTTTTACCATTATTAGAGGGAAAGTATATTTACATCTTTCGAGTAAAAGAGCAACGGTTAAATCTTTTTCCCATTCTCTATCTCTTCCGTTTACTTTATTCATAACTGATATTTTTTCACCAACTCTACCACTTCCGGAAAATCTATCTTTAATTTTTTAATATTTTCTAAAGTAGGCACTCCGTTAGAATCCCATCCTCTCCTCTTATAAACCGCATCACAAAGTTTCTGATACTGTTCTTCCCGATAATCTCTCAGAGCCTTCATTTTCTCTTCAGTTGTTTTACCTTTGATATCAAATTTAATTATCTCTTGAAGTTGTTGGGCGTAAAGCTCACTGCGTGATTCATATTCTTCGGCTGTTACCGGTCCAACAGCCCGATAGGGAACTGTATCATGTTCACGCGTTCCAAAACCCATTTTCAAATTAAATAATCTCTGAAGGTTATGAACTCTTTCTGATTGTAAAATTAATTCTTCAGGTGTAATAGACTTGCCGGTAACCCCTTCAAAAAGCCAACAGTAATTTTCAACATGCTCCGGAACTTTCGCTGCCTGTAAACCGTGATACTTCCTTTTATTATCTTCCGGTTCAATATCATTCCAGGGTAATTTGCAAAGACCCACCAGTGAAAACCAGGTACGGAATAAAGAAAAATAACGTATGGCAGATGCCTTGTCTTCAAAAGTAGGAATCTGGTTGTTGACCTGATCCATAAAGATAAGCCAGTTTTCATCGTGTTGAGGACCTTTATTGGCCATACCATACCCTCCCTGCTGAGCCAAAGATTCCTTGGTGACATACTCGGAAAATTCCATCCCTTTACATTCCATACCGATATCCTGTAAAAATTCTGCATCTGCCCCATATTTTTCTACTAATATTTTCTTTATCTGTCGAATCCCTAATCCGGCAATTTTACCAAACCCTTTTCCTTCTGCCATCTGGTGAATTAATTCCAATGCTGCCTTGCTATTTCCAAAGTTAAGTTCTAAATCTTCGCTAATATCTTTATTTATAATATTATTTTCGTAACACTCCATTAGAAAAGCAATAGTGGTACTGACTCCGATAGTATCCATTCCATAATTATCACAATAAAAATTGGCTTCCAAAATAAAATTAGGGTCAAAGCACCCGCAATTTCCGCCAAATCCGGCAGCAGTTTCATATTCCGGTCCATCCACCAGGACTTTTTCTCCTTTTAAAGGTCCGGTTGATAATTCAAAAGCATCTACTGCATGAGCACAACGCATGGCACAACCCATCCAGCAGGAGTCGCCTGCCTGATTCTGGGTTATACGTTGATGCCATACCTTATTTTCAATTTTAAAGGCATCGGGATGCGAACCAAACTTATAATTATGGACGGGCAAGCAATTATAATTCTGCATATGGTCTAATAAATTAACCGTCCCTGTTTCTCTCATCCCGTTTTGAATATGATCTAATTTCAATATTTCTTTAGTTAATCTTTGTCCGGCTTTTTTGAGAAGCTCGGGATAAGCTGCGTTATTAGAGCCCGCGTTTACCCCAGCATATTTAGTAACAATTGCTAAGATTTTCTTATCCCGGAAGACGCTTCCTGTTCCTCCGCGCCCAGCTTGTTTAATCCGAACTTTCCTGCGACGCACATCATACCAGGTGATATTTAAAATTCCTAAATTGGTATTCTCTGCCCCTCTCCCGGAAGAAACAATACTAATATTTCTTTTATCTTTTTCATCATCAGCATATCTTTCAGTTAGTTTTTCGGCAAGCAAATAAGTATCTGGATTTATTCCTGAAACTTCTTCAATAATGACTTTTCCTTTATTTCCATCAATAAAAATAATTACATCTTCTTTGGCTTTGCCCTGAATTTCTAAAAGGTCCCAACCAGAAAATTTTAAAAAAGGAGCAAGATAACCTCCTACATTATTATCATTAACTGTTCCGGTCTCCGGTGAAAGAGTTACTACATGGGTCTTGCCGGTACCGGAATATTGAGTAACCCCGCAAATAGGTCCGGTACAGAAGATTATTTCATTTTCAGGATCATTCCATTTTGTCTTTGAGGAAACAGTATCCCACAAATACCATATACCATAACCACGTCCTCCGGTAAAGATTTCCTTCACCTGAAGGTCAATGGGTTTTTCTTCAATCTTGTTTTCTGAAAGGTTAATGTATAAACGTCTATCAGTATAACCTTTTTCCACTTTTCCCGGCTCAAACTCAAAAGATGTTAATAATTTTTGTTTTTCTTTGTTTTCTTTAAACATTGATTCTTTTCCCCTCTATTAACTTATATTAAAATTACAAGTTATCTAATATATTCTAAAAAATTATTTTCAATAAATTTTACCACATAACATTAAATGAAGCCACCTTATCTTTTTTAAAACCAAGATAAGATGGCCTCATTTTCGATTATTTGTTACAAAATAAAATATAGTTTAAACTTCTTCTATTTTCTTCGCCTTAAGTTCAGGTAGAGGGAAGGAAATTCCCGCTGATTTTGCAGATATTGATGAAAATAGGTAAAGTAAAATTCCCACCAATACTACTCCTAAAAGTAATACCAAAGTTACCGACATACCATTTCCTGCCAGGATATAGCCCAATACAGCAACTCCTGCGGCAGTGAAGGCATAAGGTATCTGAGTCTTAATATGATCTATATGGTCAGAACCAGAGAACATTGAAGACATAATGGTAGTATCAGAAAGTGGTGAACAATGGTCTCCCATAACCGAACCGGTCAACACCGCAGATATACCCAAAGGTAAAGGTACGCCTAAAGCCAAGGCTAAAGGAATAGCAATAGGCATTGCTATGGCCATAGTCCCCCAGGAAGTACCAGTAGCAAAGGAAATAACATTACAGATTAAAAACATAATCATGGGTAGTAAAACCGGAGAGATAACTCCTTTGGCGGCATTTACCACATAAGGAGCAGTTCCGATACTATCACAAACACTACCTATTGACCAGGCAGAAATTAAGATTAAGTTAGCCAGAACCATCATCTTGGCTCCGTCTATAAAGGCATCCATCATATCAGCTAAAGTTCCAATCCCCTGTGCTTTATACATTAATATAGCTGTGATTACAGCAAACATAGCTCCCCATAAAAGGGCGGTCATAGCATCGGCATCAGAAATTGCGGCAGTAAATGATTCAGCAGAAGTACCTCCACCAGTCCACCACATTCCAAACATACTAACTGCCACCAATACTACAATAGGCACTACCATATTTACAGTCTTCTGAGGTACATCTTCCAATACTTTTAATTTGCTTCCGCCAGAAAGCGGAGTTGCTCCGTCTGCAAATACTTTGCCAGTGGTCCTTGTTCGATGTTCAGCTTTTAACATAGGTCCATAATCTCTTTGAGATAGGGCAATAGCCAGGACTAATATAATGGCAAAGATACTGTAGAATCGATAGGGTATAGATTGTAAAAAGATGGTGTAAGGAGTTAAAGATACTGAAGTGCCTTCTATAGCATCACCAATAAGCCCAACTTCATACCCAACCCAGGTAGAAATTAGAGCTAAAGAAGCTACCGGAGCAGCTGTGGAATCGACAATGTAAGAGAATTTTTCTCGAGAAATCCCCAATTTGTCGGTTACTGGCATAAAGGCATTACCTACTATTGCAGTATTAGCATAATCATCAAAGAAAATTATCAATCCAAATAGCCAGGCGGTAAATTGCCCGCCACGAGCACTTTTTACCTTATCAGTTATACTTTTAACAAAGGCTTGAGCACCGCCAGAAAGATAGATTAAACCGATAAGCCCACCGATTACGAAGTCAAATAATAAGATTGTGGCATTCCAACTGTCAGCAGCATTCTCTACAATATAGCCTAAGGTTTTAGTAACACCACCTATAGGATTCCAACCTGTCAGGATGGTAGCTCCTACCCAGATACCTATAAAGAGGGAAGCTAAAACTTGTTTAGTTAAAAAACACAGAACAATGGCTACCAATGGTGGTAATAGAGATAAAAAACCATAACTTGCTGCAGTTTCTTCTTCTGCAGCCCAGACTATACTTGAGAAGGCAAAGAAAATAAACATTAACAAAGTCAATAACAATACATTTTTGTACTTGTTCCGATGATACATTTTTTAATTCACTCTCCTTATTTAAAAATAAAATTTTATCTATGACTTAGTTGCAGCTAATCTGTTAAGTTTTTTTAAACCTTCTATGTCACCTCCTGTCTTTAATTTTTTTGTTCAAGATTTCTTCTAAATCCGGCCTGCCAATCTCTTGTAATTTATATTTTACTCTTATTGATTTCTTATTGATCTTAATAATTCGGGTTAGGTCTATAGGAGTACCAATGATAACTATATCACAATCAGTAGCATTTATAGTATCCTCCAATTCCTGAATCTGTTTCTTACCATACCCCATTGCTGGCAATAGGGTTCCTATCCCCGGATACTTTTCATAAGTATCTTTAATACTACCCATTGCATAAGGTCGGGGATCTATAATTTCTTTTGCGCCAAACTTTTGAGCAGCTATCACACCGGCACCATATTTCATTTCTCCATGAGTCAAAGTAGGACCATCCTCTACTACCAGAACTCTTTTACCTCTAATAAATTCAGGATGGTCTATGGTAAGAGGAGAAGCAGCGTCTACTACTATTGCATTTGGTGCTAATTTATAAATATTCTCCCTAAGTAAATTTATTTTATCCGGATTAGCAGTATCTATTTTATTAATTACTACAACATCCGCCATTCTGAGATTAGCCTCTCCGGGATAATAGGTCATTTCGTGTCCTGCTCGGTGGGGATCAGTTACCACAATATGTAAATTCGGCTTATAAAAAGGTAAGTCGTTATTCCCTCCATCCCAAAGAATTATATCAGCTTCTTCTTCTGCCCTTTTTAATATTTCTTGATAATCTACTCCGGCATAAAGTATATTCCCTCTATCAATATGAGGTTCATATTCTTCCCTTTCTTCAATAGTACAATTATAACGATCTAAATCGTCATAGGTCTCATATCTTTGCCAAATTTGCTCTCTAAGATCACCATAAGGCATAGGATGCCTGATTACGGCAATTTTGTAGCCCATCTTTTTTAATATTTCGCTAACCTTACGAGTAGTTTGGCTTTTCCCACAACCGGTGCGCACAGCACATATTGATACTACCGGAACCTTAGACTTTAACATGGTGTTCTTTGGTCCCATTAATCTAAAGTCAGCTCCACTCGCTAACACGATTGATGCTTTATCCATAACATACTGATGGGGAAGATCACTATAAGCTAAAATTACCTGATCTATTTCATTTTTCTTAATTAGATTTGGTAAATCTTCTTCTAAATAGATCGGTATTCCTTTAGGATATAAAGGGCCAGAAAGTTCAACAGGATACTTTCTATCGGCGATATCTGGGATTTGAGTAGCAGTGAAAGCAATTACCTCGTAATTTGAATTATTTCTAAAATATACATTGAAATTGTGGAAATCTCTCCCAGCAGCTCCCATTATGATGACTCTAATTTTACTCACTGAAAACTCCTCCTATAATACTATTTTATTTATTCGGCGTAATTTTCAAAATTCCTCTTTTTTTTATCCATTTTTTTAATTTTTTTTAAACTTTATCTACTGCCCTCTCTAACACATCTAATGCTTCGTCTAACTGTTCATCAGTAATCTCTAAAGATACTAACATCCTAAGAAGGTTTTTATTGATTCCGGCAGTGGGCACAAATACTCCGTTCTTTATGCATTCCTGAACAATTTGGGCTGTTTCCTGGGTGGCAGGTTCTTTACTTTTTTGGTCTTTTACCAATTCTATAGCCATCATCGCTCCTATACCCCGAATCTCTCCTATTAAGGAGTACTTGTTTTTCATCTTAAGGAATCTTTCTTTTAGTTTTTCTCCAATCTTTAGAGCTCTTTCTAAGAGGTGTTCTTCTTCGATAATTTTTATTACTTCCAATGCTGCCCGGCAGGCTACCGGGTTACCTACGTAGGTTCCACCGATACACCCCCCGGGGAGGGAATCGGTAATTTCTTTTTTGGCAATCACTGCGGAAAGGGGCATACCGGCAGCTAAAGATTTAGCCAGACAGATTATGTCCGGTTCTATATCCCAATTTTCTATGGCAAAAAACTTTCCGGTTCGGCCTATACCACTTTGAATCTCATCGGTTACCAGTAACATACCATATTTATTGGTCAGTTTTCTTAAGTATTCTAAAAATCCCTCTTGGGGGACATTGAATCCTCCTTCTCCCTGGATAGGTTCAACCACTATAGCAGCGACAGAGTCAGGAACTACAGTATTACTAACTATCTTTTCAAAATCTTCAATTTTAATAAAGGGATGATAGGGAGTAGGAAAAGGAAATCGGTATATATCAGAAGCAAAGGGCCCAAATTTGTATTTGTAGGGCATAGCCTTATGGGTCATGGTCATAGTTAGAAGAGTCCGGCCGTGGAAGGCGTTTTCAAAGACAATGATAGCTGGTCTTTTGGTATGGGCCCGGGCAATCTTTACCGCATTTTCTATTGCTTCTGCACCGGAGTTAAAAAAGGCGGCTGCTTTGGGGGTATTCCCGGGAGCCAACTTTACCAGTTTCTCGGCCAGTTCTACTAGAGATTCGTAAGGGACAGCGGTAAAATCGGTATGCAGATATTTTTCTGCCTGGTCTTTAACCGCGGCTACTACTTTCTTATGGGTATGCCCTACGGCTAGACATCCCCACCCCCCGGTAAGGTCGATAAATTGATTACCGTCTACATCAGTAACTAAAGCTCCCTCACCATGGGCAATATAACAGGGGGAGAGGGAACTACCCATAGGTTTGGCTACATATTTTTCTCTCATTTGGGCAATTTCCTGGGATTTTGGCCCGGGTAAACTGGTTTTAAGGGAAATGAATTTGGTCATATAATTGTGTCTCCTTTAATCTAAATTATTAATTAGTCGATAGTGAATAAACCTAGCGTGGAGCGTATAGCGTTTAGCGTATAGTTTTGGATTAATAAAATGCTTTTCTTAACCAAATTAAAAGATTAAAAACGGAAAGCGAAAAGACATAATTTAAAACTCAAAACTTTTTTCATATATACTATTGCTTTTAAAGTAGGGGTCGGATTTATACGACCCGTTTTCATTGCGGGTTCGATGAATCGAACCTGAGTTTTCACGAGGGCAGGTCTCTACGAAACAAGAAAATTTCTATACAATTAAACTACCCTTTAGTATCTTATTATATCTTCTTAGAAACCTCAAGTATATTTATCTTTCTCCTCTTCAACTCTTCCAAGAAATTTTTATAGATTTTTCCTTCTATGGCATCTTCGGGAGCTACTATCCCTTTCTTGGTTATCTCTCCTTTTCCTAATATTACTGTGGCAATAGCTTCCGGGAAAGCAGTAACTCTCCCCATGGCAGAAATACCATTTTCAGTATCTGCCTTTTCCCACATATAGTAATCAATCCTCATTTTCTGGCCATCTTTTATTCCGGTAACTGTATTCCACATTACACAGACATCAGTTTCACCTTCTAAGGGCTTAAGTTTAGGAGTCATTATGTAGGATAAAAACTCACGGGGAGATATCTTTGTTCTTTTAAATTCTATTGGGGCTGAATCTAACATACCGCATTCTTTTAGCACCCCTGCTCCTTCCCAATGACCCGGCCAACGGATGGTTTTTTCCGCACATTCTTTAAGTTGTGGGCGGGTATAAAGAAAACTGGGCATTCCCGGAGTAATAGCACAGGCCAACTTCTCATCTACACCTAATTGGTTAAATCTAAATTCCTCAAAATCACTCATGGCATCTATTTCCACAATTTTACCGATTTTAACTACATCCACTTTAACCATATATTCTCTTAAAACATGTTCAAAGGCCCAGGTAATCATATATTTTAAGGGATGCTTATTTGCAAATTCTTTGGCAGGAACACCGCCACATCTGGCTATAGCTGAATCTGCCTGGTCCATTTTCTTGATGCCTTCACCTAAAGTAATGTTAGTTAAGCCGGGGGCAAAACCCATTCCATCGATAAAAGTTACTCCATTTTTTATTGCTTTTTGGTGAAGTGATTCTCCGTATTCATCCAAGGTCATTCCATTGGGAATTTCTAAACCTTCAACCTCATATTTATCCGGTTTCCTATGATATTCTTCTAATATATCCACAACATTAAGTCCGACCTCAATGGCCATATTCACAACTTTATAGCTACATTTCCTATCAGGTAAAGTAATAGCGCCCACATCATATTGTTCCATCAATTTCATAGTCTCTTTTCGGTTGTTCACGTCAATAGTATGGAGTACTATCTTATCACTGCCTATCCATTTTTTAGTCTTTTCCAGTGTATTTTCTCTCCTACCGGTAATTCCTATAATTCCCACTTCTCCAACTTTGCTATTTTTGGCTAAATCCCAGGCAACAGCAGAGCCCATCTTTCCCGAACCTCCAAAAACTAAAACCTTCATATTCTTTTCCTCCTTCTTTGGTTACTTATTTAGTTAGTTAACTGGTTAGTTAGCTTTAAGATGATATTTGCTAATAAAAAATCTACCAAATAAAATAGGCAATTAATTATAGAGTCTTCATTAATTGCCTATTATTTCCCCGAATTTAATGAAGTGCTCTACCTTGGGGGGCAGCTCTCCATCTAAATCCGGGGTCAGATTTGATGACAGTCCTATAGTTATTCACTATAAGCCCAGCGGGAAAGATTTTATAGCATCTTTTCGCTTCGGCGGAAATACCTTTCAAGATGAATTAATTTTTTTCATCTTTACTCATTATTGTCCGCGCCTCTACCTCACATTTTTTTAAATGCAAGTTAATATTAATTTTTTAATATAGTATTTATTTTAAATAATTAACTTATCACCTCCTTATTCAATTTACCAATAAATTAAAATTATATCTCAACTATATTTTCTTTATAAAATACATTTCTTTTTTCTAATTCTTTCATTACCTTTTGATATACTTTGTGCTCTCTTCCTATGTATTCTGGCGGGCAGACTCCCGGATATTGGAATTCTCTTTGAGCAACCAACTGTGCCATAATTGCACAGGGAAACCCGGTGGCGCGAGACATAGAAGTAGCTTTTTCATTCTTGTCATAATAATCCAATAAATCATAGGTGTAGCATAGTTTTTTTCCTTCTTTTTCACCTTGAACAATTACCCGCATAACGGTTAGTTCTTCTTCCCCTTCTTCTAATTCCCATTTAGGAAAGAGGAGTTTAGAAGTAAGATCTATAGGTTTAACTTTTACTCCCTCTACCTCTATGGCTGTATTACTGAAAAATCCGGTTTCTCTTAACATCCGCATCTTTTCAGCATAACCTGGATAACGCAGGGTCTTCTCTTTCATAGAAGGAATTTTAATAGTATAAAGTAAGCTGCGAAGTCCATCGGTATTAAAGGCTTCTAAAGTACCAATCCGGGGTAAATCAACCAATTCAAGATCAGAAAGTGAAGGTTTTTCTACGATTTTTCCGCTTTCTATTAATCTTGCCGGTCTCATATATTCTTCTATAACATCTTTGGGAGACCAGGCAATCTTATATTCATAAGGCCATTCTCTTATTACCGGAAGCCCTCCTACTAAAATAGTAGCACTTTTGGTTTCATCCATCAAGCTATCTATATAACCTACAATCATATGACTCATCCCCGGGGCTACTCCCATGTCCACCACAGCGGTTACCCCATTCTTTTTGGCAAGTTCATCCAAACTCAAGGTATCTTCAGCCATAAAAGATATATCAACTATATTTTTACCTACCTCAATAACTGACCGTAACATATTAAATCCTAAAAAACCAGGGATAGCACCAATTACAATATCTTGATCAGCAACTATTTTTCTAATGGCTTCCGAACTGGATAAATCCGCTCTTATTCCTCGAATATCTGCTTCTTTAGTTAATTCGTCCAATTTTTTTTCATCAATATCTGCTACAGTTACTTGAAAATCTTCATCTTTTGCCAAATCTTTAGCAATTAATCCACCTATCAAACCACAACCTAATACTATTGCTTCCATGTTTTTATTGTTTCCTTTCCTTATTTTCTATTTATCACTTACTAAAAGCGTCATATATTTTCCGATTTCATCGATATTCTCTAATTCTTGCGTGGCTTTTATAATATCCTCCATTCTGGAAGGAGACATTTTTTTCTCAGAGTTAGCTTTAAACTTAGAGATGAGTTCTTCTTCGCTTAAAGGTCGCTCGGGTTGACCCTTGGCAAAATCTTCCTGCTTTTTATATTCCCCTTTAGAGGTTTTAATGGTAACAATAGCTCGTTTTATTTTGGGAAATAGATTGTCAATTTCAGGATTCGCCACTACTTTAATCTTATCGAGCAATGACCAAACAAAGGGTTCTCGTAAAGCATCTTCTTCAAAATCAGAAGGTAGAACATTACCTTTAGCTACCGCAACCGCTATACAATAAGGGAGTGAATGATCAGCAGTCTCTTTAGTAGTAGGTTTATATTTACTGGGGTCAGAAAGAATATCTGCTCCCCGAGTAGTAGTCTCTACTAAAATTTCTTTTACTTCTTTAGGGTCAAGGTTACTTTCCTTCATCACCTCTAAGGCAGCGGTAATCGGTTGATGAGTTAAGGCTTCAGTGGGAAACGCTTTATAACCACATTGATTAATTAAAAAATTCTCTCCTAATCCTTTGGTTAAAATATCTCTATCCCATTTTACTTTATCTAATACTTCAAACAATCCTTCTTTGCCTTCAAATGCTTCTACTGGTCCGGTATAACCCTTACTCGCCAGTAAGGCAGCCCGTACACCCGCTTCAACTGCTAAAGGGTCAGCAGCATTCTTCATATTGGTGAGATGACCGGCTACTACCCCCCCTAAGGTAAAATGAGAAGAACCGCTAATCCCTATGGCAGCAACTATTTCTTTTTCGTTTAAACCCAGTATCCTTCCAGCTACTACCGGACTTACAAATTGAGTTAAAGTTGCATGATGCCAGCCCATCTCCCGAACTCCCGGGAAAGCCGCCAGACATAAACGCATCTCTAATTCATAGGCAATTACTATCCCTACCAGTACTTCTTTCCCATTTTTCTTCATAAACTCTCCGGTACTAAGGACAGCAGGAATAATATCTGAAGGATGAGAGGGGTCCTGTTCCCAATAAATATCATTATAATCTAAAGCTCTAATAAGTAAGGAATTCATCAAGGTAGCTTGCGGTAAATTAGCTTTTTCTCCCCAACCAATAACAGTAGCTTGTTTCTTTCCGCCTAAATCTTGAATGTAATCATAAGCTGCCTGGGTGTCTTTGTTATTCAGGGCAGAAAAGGCACAACCTACACTATCTAAAAGAAATCGTTTAGCCTCTTTTATAGCTACAGAAGGAATATCTTGATAATTTAATCTCAGGGCAAATTTAGCCCATCTTTGACTTATAGTCTCCATTTTTATCTTTCCTTTCATTTTAGTTAGTTGGTTAGCTATAAGGGCGTATGCAATACGCCCCTACTTTTTCTTCATATACTCAAAACTCGTAACCTGTAACTTGCAACGCACATCCTATTAGTTATTACTATATTACACATTACTCATTACTGATTACTTTCTTTGCTACTTCTCTGGCTACATCTAAAGTTAAAGCTGTTCCTCTTAAGTCGTAAGTTCTTACTTTACCCTCTTCTATAACCTGGGCAATTGCATTCTCTAACCTTTGGGCTAATTCTCCTTCTCTTAAGTAATCCAACATTAATTTAACTGTTAAAAGCATTGCCATAGGATTCACTTTATACTGCCCTGCATACTTAGGAGCAGAGCCATGAGTCGGTTCAAAGAGGGCATAATCATCTCCAATATTAGCACTGGAGGCAAACCCTAAACCACCTATCAATTGGGCACAAAGATCAGAAACTATATCTCCGAACATATTAGAAGAAACCAGGACACTATAATTTTGAGGATTCTTAACCAACCACATACACATAGCATCTACATTAGTTTCCCACAATTCAATCCCAGGATATTCTTGAGCAATCTTGCGGGCTTCTCTTATCATTAACCCACTGGTTTCTCTAATCACATTAGGTTTTTCCACAACCGTAACTGAATTCCTTTTAAACTTTTTAGCATATTCAAAGGCTTGACGAACAATCGACTTACACGCTTTTCTGGTAAAAATCCTGCAGGATAAAGCAATATCTTCTAAAGGAATTTCTTCAAATCTTTTCATCTTGGGGTGATTTTTTAAGAGGCATTCCATCAAATCACCAGGCAGAGGATGAAACTCTACTCCACTGTATAACCCTTCTGTGTTTTCTCGAAAAACTACTAAATCTATATCATCTCTATAATTCAGAGAATTTCCTTTATAAGCCTTACATGGTCTCAGGTTAGTGTGCAACTTAAATTCCTGGCGTAATCTTACAATTGGGCTTGAATAAATATAGCCTTTTCCTTTGAGCTCGGGGGCAAGTTCCTTTTCTGCTTCTTCTTTAGGCTTGGAAGTTATTGCCGCAAAAAGACAACAATCAGTCTCTTTGAGAATTTTTATGGTTCTATCAGGTAAAGGGTCCCCTTCTTTTTTCCAAAATTCCCAGCCTATATCACCATGAATATATTCCGCATCAAGTTTTAATTCATCCAATACAATCTTTGCAGCCTCCATGACATCATTACCTATTCCATCGCCTGGCAGCCAGGCTATCTTATATTTTGCCATAATTTTATTCTCCTTCTTCAATTTTTAATATTTTCTTTGTATGAGGAATAAGTCCTCCATCTTTAAGAATTCCTAACACCGATTCTGGCAAAGGAGGAAATTTAAAAACTCCCTTTTTACAAGATAATTCACCTTTTCCAAAATCAATGGTGATTGTCTCACCTGAAGATATATTCTCTACTGCTTCTTTACACTGAACCAAGGGAAGTCCCTGGTTAATTGCATTTCTAAAAAAAATTCTGGAAAATGTTTTGGCAACAATTGCTCCCACACCAGCATATTTAAGGCAGGTGGCGGCTTGTTCACGAGAACTACCACAGCCAAAGTTCCTTCCCGCGACAATAATATCTTCCTTTTTAACTTCTTTAGCAAATTTTGAGTCAAGGTCTTCCAGGGCATGAAGAGCCATCTCTTGGGGGTCAGTTATAGTATAAGTATATTTACCCGGAAAGATAACATCGGTATTTACATCATCACCATATTTCCATACTTTCCCTTTAATACTCATTTTAAATCCCCCCTTACATCAGTAATCTCACCATAGAGGGAAGAAATCGCCACAGTCACCGGACTGGCCAGGTAAACTTCTGCCTCTTTACACCCCATTCTTCCCTTAAAATTTCTATTAGCCGTACTCAAGCAAACTTCTCCGGGAGCTAAGACTCCTTCGTGAGCACCCAAACAGGGGCCGCATCCCGGATTCATTATTACCGCACCACTTTTAACTAATTCCTGAAGGATTCCTAATTCCATCGCCTGGGCAAAGACCTCCATTGAGGCAGGAAAGACTAAAAGTCTAACTCGATTAGAAATTTTTCTACCACGAAGAATCTCACTGGCAATTTTTAAATCTTCTAATCTCCCATTGGTACAAGTTCCAATTAATGCCTGGTCAATTCTGGTCCCTACCACTTCCGAAACAGGTTTCACATTATCTACAGTATGAGGACAGGCAACTTGCGGTTCTAAATCACTTACATCGTAATCTATAATCTTTTCAAACTCAGCATCAACATCTGACTTTATTGTTTCATATTTTTTGTTGGTTCTCAGAGCAAGCCATTGAATGGTTTTTTCATCCGGTTTTACATATCCTATTTTTGCTCCCATCTCTACCGCCATATTACATAAAGTCATCCTGCCACTAATATCCATTTCCTTAATTATTTTTCCGCTAAACTCCACCGCCTTATACAGCGCTCCATCTGCCCCTAAATCTCCAATAATATGAAGAATAATATCTTTGGGGTATACTCCGGAAGGGATATTTCCCTCAATATTTATCTTAATGGTTTCCGGAACTCTAAGCCAGATTTCATCTGTCGCCCATATGGATGCAACCTCGCTTCTCCCAATCCCAGTTGAAAAGGCACCAAATGCCCCATAAGTAGTAGTATGAGAATCTGCTCCTAAAATTAGAGTTCCTGGAAGTACATGACCTTTTTCCGGTAACACCTGATGACAGACCCCGGTATTAATATCATAAAAATTTTCAATTTTCTGTTCCTGGACAAACTCTCTTATCTCTTTGTGATTGGTAGCATATTTCTCTGTTGCCGCTGGGACACAATGATCCAGGGGAATTATTATTTTCTCCGTATGTTTTACTTTATCAATTCCAATTTGTTTGAATTTTTTAGCTATAGCGGCGGTATTATCGTGAGACATTACTATATCTGGAGAAACAGTTACAATTTCTCCAGCAATTACACTCTCTTTGCCCGATTTAAGGGCTAATATCTTTTCCGCAAAGGTTTTACCCATAGTATGGCCTCCTTATTTAAATTGTTCGAAATTGGTAAAATCGGCATGGTGAACAATAATGGCTTCCGGAGTTCGCTTGGAACGATCTCCCTCCCAGGAATGAGAGGCAATAATATGCATTACTTCTTCGGGAATGCCTTGATTATAACAAAGACCCACTCCGGATATGGGGTGACGAACTAATTTCCCTAAATTGCTCTGAATAAATTTTCCATTCTCCTCTTTATATTCTACTAACTTCCCAATATCGTGAAGTAATGCCCCGGCAATAAGATAATCCTCATTTATTTTCACTTTATCTTCATAGATACTTTGAAGAGCCTCCGCAGCATTCACAGAAACATTTACTACTCCCCTAACATGTTCAATCATATTACACGGACAAGATTCAATTAATAAAGTAAAAGGCATCCTCTGCAGATCACTCACTTGCCATCCCCCAGTAGCAAGAGCAATCTCCCAAACTTTCAAAACCTTTTCTTTTAAATCTAAATCTTTGATTAAATAAAATTCTGGAATAAATTTTAATAAATCTTCTCTCATTTTTTCCTCCTCATTCCTCATAAGGTATTTTAATTTCTAAAAGTGGGGCATGTTGTTGAGCCCCATAAACATCGGTCTCCCCGATGCTACCCGAATCCACCGGTCTTACAATAGTTGCTTTTATAGCATTAGCGGGGTCAAATTCTACAAAATAAAGAACTTTTTCAATAGAAACATGGTAGAGTTTGGCAATAAGTTCTTTGGTAATTACTTTGGTTTTCTTAACTTTTTCATAAGTTTCCTTATCTTTAAAAATTATATCAAAGGTCAACTCAAAAGGACCGGCATTTTTGCTTCTGATTACGCTTGCTAAATCTATAATAGATACTTCTTTAGTCATTTTTATATTCTCCTTTTTGTATTCATTATTTTTTCAAACTTCTACCATTTCTATGGAAAAAAGTTCATCAGGATCATCGACTTCTACCAAGTGATGAATATTAAATTTATACACCGCTCCGGTAGGTATATCTGAAGGAGCATAGGGGAAAGCTAAATTACCGGCAGTAGCAACGCGCCCCTTGTAAGAATAATGCATTAAAGTAGAACGAGCAAAGGCGCAAATAGTATTAGCCAGCTCCTGGTCTTTGGCTACGACCTCCAAGATCAGACAAAGTTCATGAGAGGTAATCTCTTTTCGAGGCTCTAATTCTCCCATGACTCCGTTCTTTCCATAAATATGAAAGATTAAGCTGTAATCTTCCGGAGAAATATTACTAAAATAAGTAAGTATAGTGTCACGGACATGTTTTTCACATTCATCAATCCGTTTAATCATAATTGGGTCTCTCAAGCCGGCGATACATATAGTCCGATAAGCTACCTTGCTTGCCCCCTCCAATTTTATATTAATAGTTTCGCTCTTCCTTAGTTTGGAGCCCGATACTTTTACTGCCCTTTCACTATACTGTTCGAATTTACATCCGGTAACATCAACTACTCCTTCCGGGCCAATAATATGCAAGGGGCTCGATTTTTCATAAAGAGTATGCGCAGCTACTGTGCTGGGGATGCATTTTCGCATAGTATTAGTCGGTTCTACCACAAAACAATCCTCTTTTAAATATGCCATCATACAATCAGAGGTAGTTCCTGGAGTAGAAGCCATAGCCCCACATTCTAAAATTTTCCCCATGTGTAGAGCCAGTCCGGGATCATATCCTTCCTTAATGGGTAAGGCGGCAAACATAGCCGGGTCATTGGAACGACCGGCAATAATAACCTCTGCCCCCATCTCTAAGGCTTTTATATGAGAGTGTGTACCCATTACCGCCACAATTCGAGTAGCTTCTTCTATATCTTTTGAATTCAATTCAGGGACAGGGCCTAAAGGTTTTATTTTCCCTTGGGCTAACTTCTTTTTAAGATAATTTTTTTCAACTTCTGCATGAATCAAAGCCATCTTAAAGTGTAGGTTTTTCTCTTTGGCAATTTCTTTTACTATTTCTGAGGTCCAATTAAGATGAACTTCGGCACCCGAACCTCCGGCAGAACCGATAATAACCGGAATTTTATGTTCACATCTGGCTGTTAGCATTAAAGTAAGGTCTTTTTTGGTTGCTTCTTTGCTTACAATACCCACACCTGCTCCTAATTTATGGGGACCGGCATCAGTAGAACCGGCATCGGCAGCAATAACATGAGGTTTCTTTTCTAAACCTTTCTGAAAAGATTCTGCTGGGAAACCATATCCCAACATCCCTACTGGTGATAAAATTCTTATCTCTTTCATAGTATAATCTCCTCACTTTTACTAAATAATATTCTTTGAATATCCTAATCTTTGTTCTATTTTTTCCAATTCTTAATATAATTTTCGATTAAATTTTATATCTTCACCAAAACTTCTCTTACATTTCTCAAATGTTTCAGCATAGCTTCTCCAGCTTTTTTACTATCACCTTCTTTGATAGCCTGTAGTATTGCCTGGTGTTCGCGCCATCGCTCCTCCCGCCTTCCGGGAATTTGCTGGGTCTTTTCTCGAGTATCTCTTAATAAATCCAAGTGTAATTTTATTATATTAACAAAGACAAAATTATGAGATGCACCGGCAATAGCTAAATGAAATTCGGTATCCGATTCCGTCTTTTTATCATCCTTTAGCCCTTCTTCCTCTCCGTTCATTTTGTTTAGAACTTCTTCAATTGATTTTATATCTTCGGGAGTGGCTCTCTGGGCAGTGATTTCAGCAACTTTTACCTCGAACATCTCTCTTGCCTCTAGAAGTTCTAAAATAGAAGATTTTTCTAAACTTAAGATAATATTTTCGGTACTGTTGTGGCCGTTTTTCCTTATCTCTCGAATATATCTTCCTCCACCGGGTTTACTCTTAATTAAACCCCTCGATTCTAAAACTCGAAAAGCCTCCCTTAGAGAGCCTCTACTTATAGATAATTTTTCAGCCAGTTCTCTCTCCGGAGGAAGTTTGTCCCCGGGTTTTAGTTTATTATTTTTAATTAAATCCATAATCTGTTCTATTACGCTTTCATATAAACGAACAGGAATAATTTCTCTAAATTTCATATCTACCTCTTTTGATTTGAAAAGTGGGTTACTGGGTAACCCAATTAACTACTTTTAATATACCATATAACTTTTAAAAATCCTTCTTTTTTTGAAAAAATTTTAAATTTTTTTTGAAGTGGTATAAATTGTACGGATAAAAATGAAGATAGATAGTTAGTTTTCGTAGGAAGGGGACGAATTTCTCCGACCCCTTTTATTTAAATTTATTTTTCTATAGTTGTTTTTAAAATACCAAATCCATTATTATTTATTTTGTCTATCTAAAAACTTAAAG
>Ga0315533_1000697_pt1 | contig 27579 bp, 23 predicted proteins | sample SalMarSW160130MG_FD_203081 | JGI IMG/M metagenome (GOLD analysis project Ga0315533, IMG submission 203081) | Salt marsh sediment microbial communities from the Plum Island Ecosystem LTER, Massachusetts, United States - Salt Marsh Sediment SW1601-30 ... | reverse complement strand
CCTGCCTACTAATTGATGATGTTCTGGCGATAGATGCCGGTGGGCTTACCTCCAGCTTATCCTTTGAGGCACAACAAAAACTCAAGGCAATCCTGCTCACCCACCAGCACTACGACCATATTAGAGATATCCCAGCTATTGGTATGACCTTTTTCCTTTACCAGACCAGTATTAACATCTACTCGACACAAGCGGTATATGATGCTCTTACCACTTACCTGCTAAATGGCAAGCTTTATCCTAATTTCCTGGAACAGCCTCAACCGAATCCAACAATTAAGTTCACCATAATAGAACCATACCGGACGGAGCAAATTGAAGGCTACAGCGTCCTAGCCACCGAAGTAAATCACTCTGTCCCCACCGTTGGCTATCAGGTTACCTCCCCAGATGGCAAAACATTATTCTATACCGGAGATACCGGACCGAGTTTAGCCCACTGCTGGAAGTACGCATCACCCCAACTGCTCATTACCGAAATTATAGGCCCGGATAGATATAGTGAGTCGGCTAAAAAGGTAGGGCATCTTACTCCCAGTCTGCTCAAACAGGAATTAATTACCTTTCAAGAGGTTAAGGGTTACCTGCCACAGGTAGTTGTGGTTCATATGAGCCCGACTCTAGAGAAGGAGATAGAGGCTGAAATAGCCCTAGTAGCTAAAGCCCTAAATAATCCAATCACCTTAGCCCATGAGGGAATGAAACTTCACTTATAAAAAATAAGCCCACTCACCAGACTATCAGGGAAATCAGAAAGGGGTGAGACTAATAGACAACCTGAAGTTTATAGTCGACAACAATGTGGGCAAGTTAGCCAAGTGGTTGAGGATAATGGGCTATGATAGCCTGTTCTTTAACGGCAGTAATGATTCCCGCATGGTAGCTATTGCTCTAGCTGAGGAAAGAGTAATATTAACCAGAGATACCCAGATTATGAAAAGACGGGTAGTAACCAGCGGACGGCTCAAAGCCATCCTTATCCAGAGTGATGAACCTGAGCGACAAATGCATCAGGTAATAGACAGCCTACACCTGGACTGCCAGTTTAAGCCGTTCACTATCTGTTTAGAATGCAACCAGCCCCTACAGGAAAAGAGTAAGCAGCAGGTAGAAGACCTGGTGCCACCTTATGTTTTCCAAACCCAAAACCAATACATGGAGTGTCCTACCTGCCACCGAATCTACTGGAGGGGAACGCACTGGCAGAGGATGAGCGAAAGACTAAAGAGATTCAGGAAAGGTTGGGCATAGTCCAGTATATGTTATTAGTCATTGATATTGGCAATACTGATACCACTTTAGGCGTCTTTAAAGACGAGGAGCTTGGCGCTACCTGGCACATGGCGACTAACATTCACCGTATGGCGGATGAGCATGCTGCCTTATTGCTTAACCTGCTTCACCACCAGGGTCTAGACGCGGCGGCTATTAAAGAGGCAGCCCTGTGCAGTGTCGTCCCACCGCTGATAGCCACCTATGAGGACTTATTTCGGCGATACTTCCACATCTCGCCACTGGTGGTAGGGGCTGGGGTTAAGACCGGGGTACGCATCCGCACCGACAACCCCCGAGAGGTTGGCGCTGACCGCATCGTGAATACGGCGGCTGCCCATCACCTCTACGGCGGTCCGGTAATCATTGTTGACCTGGGGACAGCTACTACCTTTGATACCGTATCCAAGGAAGGTGACTACCTGGGTGGGGCTATTGCCCCAGGCATAGATACTGCTGCCGAGGCTCTGTTTATGCAGGCAGCAATGTTACCCCGGGTGGAATTAGTCCACCCCCAACATGCTATCGGCACCAATACTATTACCGCCATGCAATCAGGGATTATCTTCGGCTATGTGGGGCTTATTGAAGGTATGGTGGCCCGCCTCCAAAAAGAGTTAGGCGGAAAAGCCAAGGTTGTGGCTACCGGGGGCTGGGCTGAACTTATAGCTAAAGAAACACCGGTAATTGATGAGGTAAACCTCAATTTGACATTGATTGGGTTGAGACTCATCTACCTGATGAATAAAGCTGATTAAGGAGCAATTATGCTAGCTGATAAGACGGTAATACTGGGTATAACCGGGAGTATAGCCGCCTATAAAGCGGCTGACCTTGCCAGTAAATTAACTCAGGCTGGAGCCAGGGTTGAGGTAGTTATGACCGAGTCGGCTACTAAATTCATAACTCCGCTAACCCTGCGTAGCATTACTGGCCGACCGGTAGTAACTGATATGTTTAGCCCAGCCTCTGAACCCAGCATAAGTCACATAGCCCTAGCCGAGGCAGCCGATGTGGTGGCTATTGCCCCGGCTACAGCCTGTATCATTGCCAAGCTGGCTGCCGGTATCGCTGATGATATGCTTAGTTGTACCGTGCTGGCGACCCAAGCCCCGGTTATCTTAGCCCCAGCCATGCATACTAATATGTTCCAGAACCCCATCACTCAGGAAAACCTAAATAAACTTAAAGCCAGAGGCTTTACCATTGTTGGTCCTGAGCATGGTCGTCTTACCTCAGGCGATGTAGGCATGGGACGTCTGGCTGAGGTTGACGAAATCATAGATGCCATCAGTAAAGTGTTACAACGAGGCAGAGACCTGGCCGGTAAGCGCATTGTGGTTACCGCCGGCGGCACTCAAGAACCCATTGACCCTGCCCGCCATATTGGAAATCGCTCCTCAGGTAAGATGGGGTATGCTTTGGCTGAGGCAGCCAGGGATAGAGGGGCTGAGGTTAAGCTAATTACCGCCCCCACCTCCCTACCCGAGCCGGCTGGCGTTGAGGTTAGCCAGATAAAAACTGCTGCCCAGATGAAGGAGGCGGTAGCTAAGGCAGTAGCTCAAGCTGATGCCCTGATTATGGCGGCGGCGGTCACTGATTACCAGCCGAAGAGTGTAGCCAAAGCTAAGATTAAGAAAGAAACCCCCGGTCTAACCCTGGAGCTAGTCAGGACGCCCGATATTCTGACCGAAGTCAAGGGCAACTTCCTCAAGGTCGGCTTCGCTGCCGAAAGCGAGGATATAGTCGCCAACGCTAAGCAAAAGCTTCAGCAAAAACAGCTTAACCTCATCGTGGCTAACGATATTACCGACCCGAATAGCGGCTTCGGCGCCGACACCAACCAAGTAACCCTGATAGATAAACAGGGCAACGTAGAAGACCTCCCCCTCCTCACCAAAAGAGAGGTAGCCGATAAGATACTGGACAGGGTGGTGGAGCTTTTAGCCGAGAAAACCGGAAGGTAGGAAATGGCAAACGTCTTGAAGCGCCTATTTGGGGAACCTGAACCAGCTGAAGACGTGAATTGGTTCAAACAGGTAGACAAATTGAAAAGGCAATTCGACGATATCAACTCACAAGTGCTGTATGCTATGAAAACTGAGTCAACATTGCATTTGCTACCAGCATTCGATAGGGCAGAATTAGATATGCCAGAGTTAATACAAAAATTGGAGTCTTTACCACCGCAATCAGAAAAAAGACGGCAGTCTTGGGCTTTTTTCATACAGGCACTGAAAACATATCTATCGTCTTGTCACCGTCTTAAAAAAAGCTTGGAAGAATATGATGAACAATCTTATAAGCAAGGAATAAAACTTATGAAAGACGCTGGACAATTATTGAAACAAGGTCAAAAGATGCTCAAATAGCAAATAATGGGAGTGGATTTGATAAAGGGAATTCACCATACTGGGATAAGCCAAAGTGGAAGGGGCTGAAGAAATGAAGCAATTCATAAAGGACAGTAAGAAAACAATAACTTTCTTAGGCAAAATCACCAGAGAAGGGAAAGCGGAACCGCATGCCACTGGTTTTTTTATTCGTATAGGTAGGATTATTCATCTTGTAACTGCAAAGCATGCGGTAATAGATAAAGAAACTCAGCAAATCGATGATGAATTGGTTGCCTTTTTTAACTTGAGAGAGGGAGGAGTAACTAGTCTCTTACTTAAAGATATTAGGGAAACAGATAAGACTAACTGGATATTTCATGCTGCTTCTGAAGTAGATATAGCTATAATACCCTTTCCTTTGGGTAAGGAAAAATATGATGTGAAAGTGATTCCTGATGATACGTTTCTGCCTATAGAGAGTCTATGTGAACTTTATGATGTTTTTTTCTTATCTTTCCAGCCAGGAACTAAATTTGAAACAAGAGTCGCACCTATCATCAGAAGCGGGACTATAAGTAGACTAAATGAGGACAAGACATTCTATGTAGATGGTGCAGCTTTCCCAGGAAACAGTGGTAGCCCCGTCTTTTTGAAACCGTCGCCAATAAGGTTTAGTGAAACAGGAATTTCTATCGGGAAAGACAATTTAGGAGGAAAGTTTGTCGGTATCATTGGAGAATTTGTGCCATATACAGAAGTAGCAGTCAGTGTCCAAACAGGACTGCCGCGTGTCTATTTTCAGGAAAACACAGGTCTTTCTAGGGTCTGGTCTGTTAATTATATTAGACAGATTGTAGAATCCGAACAGTTTAAAAGCCAAATTAATGGACTAGAAACCATGCTTAGTAAGCAAAAGGTTAATGTAACGGGTATGGAGAAGACTCAATAAAAACCGCAGCTATTTATTGCAGAGTTGCCAATAAGAGGAAGGGGAGTTGAGATGAGAGGGGGCTTCGCCCCCTCTCTAAAAGTCTCTCCCCCTCTCCTTTCCAAGGAGAGGGGGACTAAGGGGGTGAGGTCACCAAAATAACCGCCAAAAGACGACTATGACAGAATCGTTGAACGTTGAATATGAAATGCCCAGGGCTTATGAGCCGGGGAAGGTGGAGCAGAACTGGTATCGGTTCTGGCTGGAGAAGGGCTACTTCACACCCAAGATAGACCGGGAAAAGAAACCCTTCGTCATCATTATGCCACCGCCCAATGTCACCGGCGAGCTTCATATCGGGCATGCCCTAACCGCCACCCTGGAGGACATCATGACCCGCTGGCATCGGATGAAGGGCGAGCCGACATTATGGCTGCCCGGGGTTGACCATGCCGGCATTGCGGCTCAGGTGGTGGTGGAGCAACTGCTGGCTGAAGAAGGACTAGACCGCCACGGGTTGGGCAGGGATAAATTTCTGGACAGAATGAGGCAGTGGGCAAATAAATGCCGTCAGATTATTGCTCAACAACACCAGAGGCTGGGAGCTTCCTGTGACTGGAGCCGGGAGCATTTTACCCTGGACGAGGCACCGAGCCGGGCGGTCAGGACTACCTTTGTCCATCTGTACGACAAAGGAATAATTTATCGCGGGGAACGGATAATAAACTGGTGCCCCCGCTGTGCTACCGCCCTCTCCGACCTTGAGGTGGAACTCAAAGAGATAATGGGGCATCTATATTACGTCCGCTATCCTCTGGCTGAAAGCAACCAGGATTTTATAACTGTAGCCACCACCCGACCGGAAACAATACTCGGTGACACCGCCGTAGCCGTAAGCCCCAAAGACAAGCGATTTAAGGCTATGATAGGTAAAAAGGTCATCCTGCCTGCGGTAAACCGGGTAATACCTATTGTGGCTGATGAGGCTGTCGACCCCAGCTTCGGCACCGGGGCGGTTAAAATCACCCCGGCTCATGACCCGGTGGACTTTGAGGTAGCCCAGCGCCAGGGATTGCCTCTGGTAAATATCCTGAACCGGGATGCGACTATGAATGAAAATGCTGGACCCTACGCCGGGCTTGACCGGTTCGCCTGCCGCCAGGCTATACTATCCGACCTGAAAAGAGAGGGACTTCTGGAAAAAATCGAGCCCCGTCCCCACTCGGTGGGACACTGCTGCCGTTGTCAGACGGTTATTGAACCAATAGCCAGTAAGCAATGGTTTATCACGACACAACCCCTAGCCCAACCGGCTATCAAAGCTATTATTGATGGGCGCATTAAAATTATCCCTGAGCGCTTCACCAAGGTCTACCTCAACTGGATGGAGAATATTCGCGATTGGTGCATCAGCCGCCAGCTATGGTGGGGACACCGAATCCCGGTGTGGTATTGTCCGGACTGTGGCGAGCTAACGGTAACTATTGAAGACGCTAAATCCTGTCGTCACTGCGGCTCAGCCAACATAGAACAGGACCCGGACGTTCTTGATACCTGGTTCAGCTCAGGGCTATGGACTCACTCCACCCTGGGCTGGCCCGATGATACTGAAGATTTACGTTACTTCTATCCCACCACAGTAATGGAAACCGGCTACGATATCCTCTTCTTCTGGGTAGCCAGAATGATTATGATAGGTCTGGAGAATACCGGCGATATTCCCTTCAGCACCGTTTACCTTCACGGTCTGGTACGTGATGAGAAGGGGGAGAAGATGAGCAAGATTAAGGGCAACGTGCTTAATCCCGTTGACACCCTAGAGAAATATGGCACCGATGCCCTGCGCTTTGCCCTATCTACCGGCACATCGCCAGGAAATGACATCAAGCTAACCCCAGCCAAACTAGAAGGTGGACGCAACTTTGCCAACAAGCTGTGGAACGCCACCCGATTTATCATCAGAAATATTAAGACCACCGACAGCGGTATGGAAATTCAATGGAATTTGCTTCCCGTAGAAGACCGCTGGATTCTAAGCCGCTTGAGTCGTACCATATCCAGCGTAACCGGTCTGATGGAAGATTTCCAGTTTGGTGAAGCCCAAAGGCAGATCCATGATTTCCTGTGGGGTGAATTCTGCGACTGGTATATTGAAATAGCCAAAATTCGTCTTGACCCCGCAGATAAGGGGGTGGTATCACCACTGCCGATTCTGGTTTATGTCTTGGAGACCTCACTACGTCTGTTGCACCCCTTTATACCCTTCATCACTGAAGAGCTATGGCAACGGCTGAAACAGCATCCACCCTGGCAGGAAGCTGAATCTATAATGGTAGCTGCCTACCCTGAGACCGGAGAGATAGCCACTGACCCGGAATCGGAGCGAGTTATGGAATCCATAATTGAAATAATTCGCTCTATCCGCAATGCCCGGGCACAGTACAAAGTGGAGAGCACCAAGTGGATTGAAGCCCAAATCTACGGCGGCAAGCTTACGCCAGCCATCATTCCTCATTCTCAAGCCATTCAGACCCTGGCTCGGGCAAGACCGGTTACTTTCCTTGATAGTAGGCAGGAAAGTCAGCCAGGGGAAAATGCCCTGGTATTAGTGCTCAAAGAGACTGAGGTAGTCATACCTATGGAAAGCATGATTGACCTGGAAGCTGAGAAGAAACGGCTACAAAAAGAGATAGAACGAAGCCAGGCTGAGATAGCCCGACTCGAAGCCAGACTCAAGGACAGAGCCTTTCTAACCAAGGCACCACCAGCTATTGTGGATAAAGAACAGAATAAACTAGCCACCAGAAAGGCTAAACTACAAAGGCTTAAACAGCAGCTTAGTAAATATTAACTTGATTCTAGGCAGAGCAGAAACTAAAGGTTTATCCCCTTCGTTTGAATACAGACCAAAGCTGTCCTAAATTGGAACCTCAACGGTTACGGTTGTTCCCTTACCCACCTCTGATTGTAGCCTTAGCCCGCCCCCGATTAGCCGGGCTCGCTCTTGCATCCCGACCAGACCAAGCTTGCCTACACTGGCAAGGTCTCCTATCCTTTGGGGTAAATCAAAGCCCTTGCCGTTGTCATTAACAGTTAAAACGACCCTATCATCGCCAAATTCCATTGTAATCCAAGCTCTTGATGCTTCTGCGTGTCTTCTGGTATTGCTTAACGCCTCTTGAGCAATACGGAATAGCAGGAGTTCTATCTCAGCGAGCAAGCTTCGCTCATTACCTATTACCTCGACATGAGCATCAATTCCATATTCTTTTACTAGGTCCTCTGCCATCCACTCCAGTGCCGGTAATAAGCCCAGGTCATCTAATATGCGTGGTCTTAAGCTCTGAGCATAGCGCTGCAGACCTTCTAATGCGTTAATGGCCTGGCGGCGTATGCTTTCCAGACTATTCTTTAGTGACTCAGACAACCTTGGTCGGGTGCCTGAGCTGACTGTATCCAGGCGTTGGATGAGAAGGAGCAAGGGTGGGGATGCCTCATCATGTAACTCTCGAGCAATGCGCTTCCTCTCATCTTCCTGGGCTCTGGTTATCTGTTGAACATAGAAACGCATGTTCTCTCGGAGTTGTTTCTCTTCAGTTACATCCCTGGCGACGTGTTGAAAGCCTCTTACCTCCCCGTCAATTATGACCGGGCTGGTAGCCATGTTTACTATCCTAGTTGTCCCGTCCTTCCTCAGTAATCGCTGCTCGTAAGGTTGTTCCAGAGCTTCCCCGTTAAGCAATCTGCGCCGAACGTCTCTGGCTAGATTCAGATATTCCTCACTGACGAGCAACCTGGTAACATTCATGCCAATGAGTTCGTCACGAGTATATCCGGTAAGATTTTCAAATGCCTTGTTTCCATCCAAAATACTACCCTCCATATCGTGAACCCACATGGCATCACTGGCATTGTCGAACAGGTATCGGTAGTCTTGCTCCCTCAGCTCAAATTTTGTTTCCATCAATCCTCTCTCACTGGGATACATCGTCAAGGGTAATATAACCCTCCGTCAATGCTTTGATTATGGCATCGGTGCGGCAACCACAACCCATTTTATTAAAGATGTTGGTCAAGTGAGCCTTCACCGTGCGCAAGCTGAGAAAGAGCACTCTGGCAATATCCTTGTTGCTCATACCTCTAGCCACTAACCTCAGAATTTCAATCTCCCTGGAAGTGAGTTGCCCACCGGTCTGCCCGCCACCAGTCTCCTTAGCTTGCCCGACTACACGTTGCAAAAGCTTATGGGTTACCACCGGGTCAAGCACAGAATCGCCGGAATGCACAGCGCGGATAGCTCCTATAATCTCAGTGCTGCGTGCGCTCTTCAGCAAGTAGCCACAGGCTCCAGCCTCCAAAAGTCCAAGGATATAGCGAATGTCGCTATAGGCGGTCAGTATCAATACAGAGGTAGCCGGTCTTGCCTGCTTGATTTGCTTGGTAGCCTCAGTACCGCTGAGTTTGGGCATAACGATGTCCATTAATACCACATCTGGCTTCAGCTCAGATACCAACCTAACAGCCTCTTCACCATCACCAGCCTCGCCGACTACTTCTAAATCCCTCTCCTGCTCCAGCAGATTGCGCATCCCCTCCCTCAGCACTATATGGTCATCGGCGATTAGAATCCTTATCTTCACTGGGATACAACCTCCCTCATCATCAAGCGCAGCCGCTACTAAACCAATTCTAATATATCTAGGGATTAATCTCAAGGACTCCTTTAACCTTGAGATATAAGACTTTAGGGCATATCAAGATGTGACCCTTAGCCATAGAAAATAGGCTATCAGGTCGGTGTATGTTCGCCTAGCCAGAAGTATTCTATAAATGGAACGATGAACAGGAGGTGTGACAATGGCGCAAGTGATGAGCGAAAAGCTAAAGCCTATCACTAATGGGGAAAGACTGCGTCGGAAGGAAAGAATCCTAGCCGTACTAGCCAGAGCTGCCGATGATAGCCAGTTCCTGGCCCGACTTGCCGATGACCCCGGTGAGGCACTCAGCGAGTATTACACCCTAACCCAAGAGGAGGTGGCGGCGCTGGCAAGCGGTGACATAAAGAAGATAGAGAGCTGGCTTGGTAAGCTAGATAAACGGCACGCTACCTGGCTATGGTGCCGGCTAAGCCAGGAGAAGTGGTGAAATGGCACGCCAGAGTAAAAATGATGATAAACCAACAGCCTCTAGGCTGGATAGAAAGCACCACAGCACCAAGCTTAATTCCTTTGAGCAGATGCTAAGAACTCGCCAAGAAGCGACAGAAGCAGAAGCTCGGCTGGAGGCTGTAGCTAACAGAATAGGGAAATCTGTCACTACTGACGCCTACCCGCCACCAAAAGTAGCGGAAAAGGCGGAAGCAGTAGGGGTAACCAAGGGAACGCTCAATACCCCAAGCACCATACTTTTGGGTGGTCTGGCTGGGGTTTTCATTGGTCTGGGTGCAATGTTTTACACCCTGGTTACCACTGATATAGCTATTGGTTTTGGGCTCACCAAATTGCTAGGCGGATTGGTCTTCTGCCTAGGCCTAGTTCTGGTGGTGGTGGCTGGGGCTGAGCTTTTTACCGGCAATTGCCTGTTAACGATGAGCTGTATCAGTGGCCGGACTAGCTTTGCTCGTTTGGCCCGGAACTGGGGGATAGTCTACTTCGCCAATCTTGCCGGGGGTTTAGCCTTGGTGGGATTGATGTTCTACGCTCGCCAGTGGGCGTTTAGTGACTATGGAGTGGGAGCGAATGCTCTACTTATTGCCAATACTAAGGTAAACCTTGGCTTCGGTGAAGCCCTGGCTCGAGGTATCCTCTGTAATTTGTTGGTTTGTCTGGCTATCTGGTTGTGCTTCAGTGCCCGCACTGTTACCGGCAAAATACTCGCTATCTTGTTCCCTATCACTGCCTTCGTTGCTGCTGGCTTTGAGCACAGTATCGCCAATATGTACTTTATTCCCATGGGAATACTGATGACAAATCAGCCAGCCGTTCTTGGAGCAGCCGGGGTAGCTGCCGATGGTGTGGCTAATCTTACCTGGGCAGGCTTCGTTGGGAACCTGGTTCCAGTGACCATTGGCAATATTATCGGTGGCGGCATCTTAGTAGGCGCTATCTACTGGCTAGCTTATTTACGCCAAGAACGGGCAACTGAGGTAGCTGCCACAAGACCTTGGCTCGGAGCGATTATCCCTGCCTTTCGCCGTGCTAAGGCGAAGGAGCCAACCCCACTAGCAGAAGTCGTTCGCGTTCAGCTAGAGGAGCTAATCCGTACCAAGCTAGAAGAGCCACTTGCCCTCGACAGGGGCGGTAAAGTCCTGTTAGAAGTGCTAGCTAAAGCTAGGGATGATAGTAATTTCCTAGCTAGACTAGCTGAAAACCCTGCTGAAGCGCTTAAAGGTTATGACTTAACTTCTGAGGAAAAGGCAGCATTAGCCAGCGGAGACATTCGGTGGATAGAGTCTAAGCTTGGGACCTTAGACGAACCACTCCGAACCTGGCTCAATGCCAGATTAGCTCAAGAAAAGTGGTAAAGTAATTAATTCCTGAGAAGCCTCGGCCATTTAATTGGTTTATTGCTTTCTTGGCATCACTGGCAAACCGGGCTTTACTACACTGCTTTAGCCGACACCTAAATATCCAACAGGTAAACTCCTTTAATTCGGTTAGACTGATAGATTTAAAAGAGGGTAGGCTGAGTTTGCTAAAGCCCTGGGTATTAGCCTATAATTATTTTAGAAGGTAAGCCGTAGTGCCCATAAAAGGAGAACAGAAATGGATAAATTAGAGGTGTTAAAAAGGTCTGACTTGTTCCGTGAGCTAAACGATGAGCAACTCGGCTTAGTGGCGGAGATGTGTACCTCTGAAGTATATGAGCCGGGGGCAGTTATATGCAAGCAGAACGTTCTGTATGATAGACTATATGTAATTGAAGATGGCTTGGTAGGGATTATTTTCGAAGCCGGACCACTGTCCCACCGACAGCTTCAGGCAGTTTCTAACTTTGAGACCTTTGGCTGGGGAGCGGTTATACCGCCACACGTTTTTGCAGTTTCGTGCAAGGCTATAGAAAAGACAAAGGTGTTAGTCTTCAAGGGGGAAGACCTACTTGATCTATGTCATACTAATTGCGGGGTGGGCTGCATATTCTACCGTGGAATAGCTAGAGTGGTCACGGATAGACTGCAGGCGGCATTCATGCAATTACTGGGTGTTACCTCACAGGACTAACCAGCTGATAGCATTTGATTACCCCCCCAGATAATGCCAAATTCATACCGCTTACCTGATGAATCAGTTGAACTTTACTTCGTTGACCAAGTTAGCTCAAAGGGGTTATTAAGCAAAGAACTCAGCAAGCCCAACGGAGAAGAATTTTGGGAGGAGTGTCATCTTGGAAAAAGCAAACGCAATTACTTCTATGATGGCAGAGAAAAGGGTTTTCAACCCTCCAGAGGAACTGGCTAAAAAGGCGTACATCAAGAGTCTGGATGAATATAAGCAGATTTATCAAAGGTCTATTGATGACCCTGAGGGATTCTGGGCAGAGATGGCAGAACAACTGGACTGGTCCCAAAAGTGGGATAAGGTTCTGGTTGAGGATTTCAAAGAAGGTAAGCACCAGTGGTTTGTGGGTGGTAAGCTTAACGTTAGCTATAACTGCCTGGACAGGCACCTTAAGACCTGGAGGAAAAATAAGGCGGCGCTAATTTGGGAAGGAGACATCGGTGATAGCAAGACCCTTACCTATCAGGAGCTGTATTACCACGTGTGCAAATTTGCCAATGTGTTGAAGAAGCACGGGATTAAGAAAGGTGACCGGGTTTCTATTTATCTCCCCATGGTTCTTGAGCTACCAATTGCTATGCTAGCCTGTGCTCGTATTGGTGCCATCCACAGCGTTGTTTTTGGTGGTTTTAGTGCCGACGCATTGAGAGATAGGATACTGGGCTGTGGGGCTAAGATGCTCGTTTGTGCCGATGGTTACTATCGTGGCGGTAGAGTTATCAGGAGTAAGGACAATGCCGATGAAGCCCTTGAGTCCTGCCCCAAAGTAAAGGATGTGATTGTGGTCAAGAGGGCTGATATTAGAGTAAATATGGAGAACGGGCGGGACTACTGGTGGCATGATGAGATAGGCGCCGAGGATATCAAACCATATTGCGAGCCAGAAGTTATGGATGCTGAGGACCCGCTCTTCATCTTATACACCAGCGGCAGTACGGGAAAACCCAAGGGTGTGCTTCATACTCAAGCTGGTTATCTCCTATATTGCTACCAGACGACTAAGTGGGTATTTGATATAAAGGACGAAGATACCTACTGGTGTACTGCCGATATTGGCTGGGTAACCGGTCATAGTTACATCGTGTATGGACCTTTAGCCTTTGGGGCAACCAGCCTGATGTTTGAGGGCGTGCCAAGCTATCCCCACCCGGATAGATTCTGGCAAATTGTGGACAAGCATAAGGTTAATATCTTCTATACCGCCCCTACTGCTATTAGAGCCATAATGAGAGAGGGAGATGAATGGCCTAATAAAAATGACCTAAGTAGTTTACGCATCCTGGGGTCAGTCGGCGAACCGATTAACCCTGAAGCCTGGATGTGGTATTACAATGTGATTGGTAAAGGCAGGTGCCCCGTTGTTGATACCTGGTGGCAGACAGAGACCGGCGGCATACTAATTACGCCTCTGCCCGGGGCTTCTCCGACCAAGCCAGGTTCAGCCTCACTACCATTCCCTGGAATCGTACCAGCGGTGCTGAGAGAAGATGGCTCAGTAGCTGATGTCAATGAAGGTGGTTACCTGGTAATTAAGCGGCCCTGGCCAGGTTTAATGCGAGGGGTGTTTGGTGAGCCAAAGAGATTTAAGAAGACCTATTTCATTAGATTCCCCGGAGTATACAATACTGGAGATGGAGCTAGGGTGGATGAAGATGGCTATTATTGGCTAATGGGTCGTATAGATGATGTCATTAATGTATCAGGTCACCGTATAGGCACTGCCGAGGTCGAGAGTGCTCTGGTCTCCCACGAGCTAGTGGCTGAGGCGGCAGTGGTTGGTATGCCCCATGAGATTAAGGGACAGGGCATATATGCCTTCGTTACCCTGAAAATTGGTATGGATAAAAGCGATGCCCTCAAGAAAGAGTTAACTAGTCATGTTCGTAAGGAAATTGGTCCGATAGCTGCTCCAGATAAGATTCAGTTTGCCGATGGTCTACCCAAGACCAGAAGCGGCAAGATTATGAGACGGATACTAACCAAAATCGCCGCTGGTGATACCAAAGAGCTAGGTGATACCAGCACCCTGGCTGACCCTTCAGTAGTTACCACCCTGGTCAAGGGCAGGCAGTAAAACAACTAGAGTTCCGCTCAGCTAGCCTCCCGGGGACTCATCAGCTACCAGCCCCCTGGGATAACCATTAATATTTAACTGTTGCAGTGCCTTCTTGGTATCACTGGCAATTCGTGCCTTGTCACACTGCTTTAGCCGATACTTAAATAGCCAGTAGGTAAACTCCTTTAGCTCGGTCAGGCTGATGGACTTAAGATGAGGATAGCCCTTCTCCCGCCGAAAACGCTTAAGCAATACCGGTTTAGTCGCCCCATATATTCGCCGATAAACCTCACCCACCACATCGTGCTCCCTATTACTATAACCCAAAGTCCGTCTCTCCTTGCGCACCTCCTCCTGCACCGCCAGAATTAAAGCCTCCTCCACGGTGATGCCATAAAAGTAGTTAAGATATTGATGATACTTACCACCGCCAATAAGCTCCTTGAATCGGTCAACGGTCAGGTTAAGTGGTGGTTGCCCGTGAAAAAGGAGAGCCGTCTTCTCGGTATCAGGTAATAAACCATCAACCGCCTGACACAGGCGCTCAGCCAGCAGTAACCAATCAAAAGCCTCACCAGCGATAAGGTAACGGTAACGGCGCTGGTTATGGACTTCCTCAGCCACCGTCCACAACCCGATAGCCTCAAGCAGGGCGATATACCAGTGCTTACCACCGGTGATAGCCTGCTCTAGATATCTTATTACCCCGTCATCACTGACCGGAGTCAACCGGGAAGACTGCAACTGGTTATCCATTAACTATAATCTCCAGACTGATTAATGTTTTAAACAGGTCATTATTTCAGCTAACGGTCTGGTATTCAGTATATCCTGCGCCTGACACCACCCCCGCCTGGCTACCTCTATCCCGAAACGCATAAATTGTAGATGCTCAGTGCTATGGGCATCGGTGTTAATTATCAGCTTGACCCCCAGCTCCCTGGCCCGATAGGCATGAATATCCTTAAGGTCGAGCCGACTGGGCATAGCGTTGATTTCCAGTATGGTATTAGTTTTAGCTGCTGTCTGAAAGACAGCCTCCATATCTACGGCTACCGGCTCTCTATCCGGTAACAGGCGACAAGTAGGGTGGGCGAGCACATCTACATTGGGATTTTCCAGAGCCCCTAGAATCCGCCCTGTCATCTGCTCCTGGCTCTGATTCATAGCCGAGTGCACGGCCGCAGTAACAATATCCAGCTCAGCCAGCAGTTCATCGGGTAGGTCAAGACGACCATCGGCACGAATATCAACCTCTATGCCACTAAGGATACGGATGCCATCAATTTTCTGGTTAAGCTGTTTAATCTCCAGTAGTTGCTGCTTTAGTCGCTCAGCATCCAGCCCGTGGGCAATGCCCCGCCCGCCTGAGTGGTCAGCAATACCCAGATACTGGTAGCCAAGGGCTTTAGCCGCTAGAGCCATTGCCTCCAGAGTGTCATGCCCATCACTCCAGTCAGTGTGAACATGAAGGTCACCCTTGATATCAGACAATTCTACCAGCCGGGGGATAGTGCCGTGCTCTGCCCTTTCTATCTCCTGCTGACCCTCCCGTATCTCAGGGGGGATAAATTCCAGACCCTGCCGCTGATAAAAAGCCTCCTCAGTGGCAAACTTCTCCAGCTCCCCGGTGGTCAGGTTGGTGATGCCATACTCGCTTAATTTCAGCCCCATTCGGTGCGCCCTCTCCCTGAGGTTAATATTATGCTGCTTGCTACCGGTGAAATACTGCAGGGTGGAGCCGAACGAATCGTGGTCGACAATTCTGAGGTCAACCTGAAGCCCGCCAGAAACGAGCACGCTGGCCTTGGTCGTGCCGCTGGCTAAGACCTCCCTGACCTGGGGCAGGGTGGTGAAGGCATGGATTGCTTCGGTAGCCTTATCCGCCGTGCCCATAAGGTCAATATCGCCCACTGTTTCCTGAAAACGACGCAGGCTCCCGGCTGGAGTCAGGTGACGCAGTCCGGGCAGGGGGCTAAGCCTGGCTGAAATATCGTCCACCACCGGCAATGCCTCGCTGATAGGGATGCGCTGGCTCCGTTTCTTTCTCCTCAGCGCCTGAATCTGATGCTGGATATTCTCTGCCGTTTTATCACCCATGCGGGGTAACGAAGCCACCTCACCGCCAGCGATAGCTGTCTCCAGTTCATCTATTGACTTTATGTCAAGTTCTCTGGTCAGCAACATGGCTGTCTTGGGGCCGATGCCGGGCAAATCAAGCAGAGTGCTAATCCCCTCGGGAAACTCAGCCTTTAGCTTCTCATAGTAGTCTAGGTGTCCGGTAGTTACCAGTTCGGTAATCTTCTTGGTGATAGCCTCCCCCACCCCGGGGACTTCCTTTAATTTATCCTCAGCCACCAGTTGCTCGACCTCCACCGGCAGGTGCTCAATGGAGCGGACCACCTTCTGGTAAGCCCGAATCTTAAACGGGTTCTCCCCCTTAAGCTCCAGAAGGTCAGCAATATCCTGAAATACCTTGGCAATCTCCTTATTGCCCACTGCCTTTAATCTTCCCTCTTATCCACTCCCAGTCCGGGTTGCCATGGTTAAAGAACGACTTAAAATTATCCTTCAGCCACTCATAATAGTCATCCTCAGTATATTGACAGAACGCCTCAACCAGCGCCTCCTTTGAAATATCCTCAGGTATCTCCCAATCTCCCTCCTCAAACTCCGAGCTTAAGAACTCCTCAACAACTCCCCTATCAAGCACCTTTTGACTCCTTAGGCTTGTATGAAGCCCGCTTCTCTAATAATCGGTTTTGATGAGCTAGTTTCATCTTCCGTACAGGCGTAGGCGTTTTTGACTCAGTTCGGAAGTAATCCTTCACTTTTGCAGTGCTACCAAGGCGAGGTGTAAGATTGCTACTTAGTGCAGGAAGAGTTAGCTTCTTAGATTTCTCAGCGTTTATTCTTAGATCTCTGGTTTTTAAGAAAGGTTCCACCTTCCCATAATCCAAATCTCTAACTGTAACAATTTTCCCAAGGAAGACTGAAATATAGCATCCGTTAATCTGTGTAGGAGCTATCCCCTCCAATTTTTCTTCGGTTATCTTCACGTAGTTATTATCTATGTCTATACCAATGTAATTCCTCGCAAGTCTTTTGGCCGCTATAGCAGTAGTTCCAGTGCCAATGAATGGGTCAAGAACGATATCCCCTTCATCAGTAGTCATCAGGATTAGCCTCTCCAACAAATGGATTGGTAATTGACAAGGATGCTCATCCCTCCTTTTGGTATGTCTAATCCTATATATGTCTGTCCAAACATCACTAACTAAAGTTCCAAATGGATGGATTAAGTGCTTCTTCCCTCCATAGTCCTTGAGTAAGGCCTTACATTCTCTACAATAGTGATGCGACGCCCTTATGTCATAAAATTTAAAATCTTTTGACTTTACATACCAGAGAATACCATAGTGATTAGGCAGAATAGTCTTTCCTAAGGGTGCTCCCATAGCATCCCATGCTATCCAATGCTTGAAGTAAGCTATCTCGTTCAAATAGGCGGCATAATAGGTAAGCCACTTCGGAATATTGTGGACTAAGATGGAACCTGTTGACTTAGTGATCCGAACCATCTGATATAGCCATTTATTACACCAACCCAAATAATCCTTTATTTCTTTTGTGTCCTCATAGTGGTTATATTTTTTCCTTAGATTAAAAGGGGGGTCTGCAAAAGTCATGTCAATGCTATCATCAGGGATTTGCTTCATTATGTCTATAGCATCTCCCTCAATGACCTTATTTATAAACCTAGACAGCTTCTTTCCCATTTGACTACCCCCAAAGTCATCTATAAAATGGTGGTCGCATAATCTAAAAACCGGTCGAGTTCCGTCCGTTTAAAGGTAAAAACATTATCAAAAGCAGACGCTAACCTCTCTAAATCGCCTCTCCTCACATACCACCCTATTCCGTCGATAAAACCTACAAAGGCTGTCTGCGGATAATGTGTCTTTATATCTCTAGCAACCTCCATTTCAGTCTTTGCCTTATCTCCCATTGCAGAGGACGTTGTTATTTCATAGGAAGATTCAATAATGATTCTTGGGTTAGTTTTGCTCGGAATGGCAAAATCTATCTTTCTTCGGATATCAGGCAGTATCGTATTCGACTTATAAGGTATATTAGTCTTATCTAACCATCGTTTTATTAACCTAGCGGGATCATTATCACCCTGTGCTTTATAAGACCCCCTTTTGGAAAGTCTAACAATGCTATCGATAAGGCTTTCGACAGAGAATTCCAGCTTGCTAAAATTTAATTTCTTAAGTTCGAACAAAGGCAGATATTCCCTGAGAATTGGTACAGAGAAGCCCTCAAAAAGCAAATTAACCAAGCTCTCTGCTATGTCACGCTCCCTTCTTATAAGCTTAAAAAGATAGCTCTTACTCCATTCTCCTTTCTCCTTATCGAGAGGAGTTTGAGGAAAACTACCCTTGTTCACCAACTTATTTAAGTCCTTGTCATCAATAGTTCTTGTAAAGGTAATCAGTCTCAGCAGGAACTCCTCAGAAATAGAAGTTAGCGCCAAAACTGCAGATACTCCATCAGGTTTATTAACCATAACATCCACTATTACTCGCTTTTTGTCCTCGATAGATTTCTTTGCATCTAACTCACGTTTTAGAAGCAACAAAAGATTAGTAATAGAACTGATGTAAGCCTCCCATCTTTCCTCAAACTCTTCATTGTGGAAGAAAAAGGTGTTTCTTTGTAGGACTATATCAAGTTTTTGCTTATCTGTTAGAGAGCTAAAGCTCATATTAGTCTCCTCCAATCTCACCTTCCGCAGCAGTGTTTGTATTTTTTGCCGCTGCCGCAGGGGCAGGGGTCATTGCGACCTATCTTTTTGCCACCAACCTTCATCCGCTTGTTACTCTTACCACCAGAGGCGACTTGAGCCATCGGCGATGGGGCGGGTTGGGGGGCTTCCCTCTTGACAATGCTCACGTGGTATATGGTATGGGTTAAATCGTGCCGAATAGTGGACAGTAACTCCTGAAATTGCTTGTAGCCTACATTCTTATAGGCATCTACGGCTCGTATCTGACGTAAAGTCTGCCATCCCGCCTCCTGGCGCTTTTGCTCCATTATGGTTAGATGCTCCACCCACAGGCTGTCCATGGTGTGAAGCATGAGTCGGCGTTCCACCAGCCTCATATTATCCGACCCCAGTTCCTTCTCCCGGTCTTCATATAGAGCCTCGGCTAGCTCAATAAGCTTGGCTTCAATCTGCTCCGGCTTGAGCTGGGAAAGGGCGTCGGCATTGATGGCCGGGGGCAGGGGGAAAATGGTGCCGACTTCAGCAATTAAGCCTTCCAGATCCCAATCAACGCCACGCTCATCGCGAATACGGGTTGCCACCACATTCTGTATTTCCTCTCTAACCATGGACAGGATGTTAGCTTTAAGGTCGGCACCGCTTAATATCTTCTTTCGCTCACTATAGATAAGCTCACGCTGTTGATTAATGACATCGTCATATTCCACCAGGTGTTTGCGGATATCAAAGTGATAGCCTTCAACCCGAACCTGGGCCGATTCAATAGAGCGGTTAATCAATCTATTCTCAATAGGGGTATCCTCATCCATACCAGCCCACTCCATAAAGCCCTTAATTCGGTCGCCGCCGAAGCGCTTGACCACATCGTCCTCTAAAGAGACATAGAACCGCGAGCTTCCCGGGTCGCCCTGCCGTCCGGCTCTACCCCTGAGCTGGTTATCAATTCGCCGGGCTTCATGGCGCTCGGTGCCGGTGATATGAAGTCCACCAAGTTCAACCACCTTTTTATGCTTCTTTTGCCATTCCTCCCACTCCGGCTTATCTTGCTTAGGCGGGTCTTTCCCACCCAGCACAACATCAACACCCCGCCCGGCCATATTGGTGGCAACAGTTACCGCCCCCGGCTCCCCCGCCTGGGCAATGATATTCGCCTCCCTCTCATGCTGCTTGGCATTAAGTACCTGATGGGGTATCCCTTTCCTTTTCAAAAGGTCACTCAGGTATTCTGACTTTTCAATAGATACGGTGCCAACCAGCACCGGTCGTTCTTGCTGATAAAGCTCCTCAATCTCGCGAACTACCGCCCGGAATTTAGTCTCCTCATCCTTGTAAATCCGGTCGGGATGGTTCTCACGAATCATCGGCAGATTAGTCGGGATAACGACCACATCAAGTTTATAAATCTTGTGAAACTCTTCAGCCTCAGTAGCCGCCGTGCCCGTCATCCCGGCTAGCTTGTCATACATCCGAAAGTAGTTCTGGATGGTGATAGTGGCAAAGGTCCGGCTTTCCCGTTGAACCCTGACCCTCTCCTTGGCTTCTATTGCCTGATGCAGACCCTCGGAGTAGCGACGACCAATCATAAGTCTGCCGGTGAACTCATCAACAATGATAACCTGACCGTCCTTGACCACATACTCCTTGTCTCTCTTATACAGCACCTGAGCTTTAAGGGCACTGTCAAGGTAGCGAGTCAGAGTATAGTTTGATTGGTCATAGAGGTTAGGCGACTTTAATAAGCCCTCTCGCTTAAGCACCCTTTCCATATTGGTCATACCGGCCTCGGTCAGGCTAACGGTGCGCGTCTTTTCATCTATGGTATAGTCCTCGTCGCGGTGCAGGCGAGGGACAAGCCGGGCAAATATTTGATATTTCTGGGCTGATTCTTCGGCGGGAGCACTGATAATAAGCGGGGTGCGTGCCTCATCAATAAGCAGGTTATCTACCTCATCAACGATGGCGTAGTTTAGAGACTGCTGGGCACACTGGGACAGGTCAACGACCATATTGTCCCGCAGATAGTCAAAACCAAACTCGTTAGAGGTGCCGTAGGTAATATCAGCCTGGTAAGCCTCACGACGAGAGACAGGGCAAAAATGGCGCCAGGGGTCCCTTTCGTTACCCGAGTCATAGGTTGTGTCATAAAGGCGGGAGGGGGTATGCTCGTCGGGGGTCTGCTGAGGATAAATGCTGGCCACACTCACCCCCAGGGCGTGGTAGATAGGTCCCATCCAGTAAGGGTCTCGCCGGGCCAGGTAATCATTAACCGTAGCCAGGTGGCAACCCTGACCGGTAAGGGAGTTTAGATAGAGGGGAAGGGTAGCCACCAGGGTTTTACCCTCACCAGTCTTCATCTCAGCGATTCTGCCCTGGTGAAGGACAATGCCCCCCATCAACTGGACATCAAAGTGGCGCTGACCTATATTCCGCTTGGCGGCTTCACGAACAGCGGCATAGGCTTCGGGCAAAAGCTCATCCAGCGATTCGCCGGCTTCATACCGGGCCTTAAACTCATCGGTCTTGGCACGAAGCTCATCATCACTGAGCTTTTCAAATTCAGGCTCCAGCTCATTTATCTGGTCTACCGTCGGCTGTAACCGTTTTAGCTGTTTCTCATTAGAATCGGTAAGCCCACTAAAAAATTTAAACATTATCTTTGCCTCTAATCAGTCTCTTAGCTTTCTCCGCCATTGATTCCCTGACCATAATCCGTACTTCACCCAGCCCATCCACAGTAAAACCGTAAATGGTACGGGCAGCATCACCTTTTAACAGGCAGGGTATTCCATATTGCTCAAGCAGGCTCCGAATGACCTGCGCTTCCATCTCACCTGCTGCCCGATATACCTCTATCAGTTTCCCGTTATTGCTCAAACATAGCTCCTATAGATAGTCCGGTATGAATACGGTGGATGGCTTCACCCAGTAGCGGAGCTATGGGCAAAACCGTAATCTTATCTAATTTCTTATTACCGGTAACAGGAATAGTATCGGTAACCACCACCTCTTTTACCGGGCACGAGGCTATCCTCTGGATAGCTGAACCGGAGAACACGGGGTGGGTGCAGCAGGCATATATTTCTTTCGCCCCCCGCTCCCCCAAGGTAGAAACAACACCCACCAGGGAGCCAGCACTGTCTATTTCGTCATCTACAGTAAGCGCCACCTTGCCCTCCACCTCACCAATTACATTTAGGGTCTCAGTCTGGTCAACATTGCCTACCCGCCTCTTTTCCATAATAGCCAGAGGGGCATTAAGCTTGGCTGCCAGGTCTCGCGCCCGTTTGGAAATACCTATATCAGTGGCAACTACCACCAGGTCATCAAAAGCTCTCTCCTTAAAATAATCACTCAACAGGTAAAGAGCTGTCAGTTCGTCAACGGGTATGTTAAAAAAGCCCTGAATCTGGGGGGCGTGCAAATCCATTGTCAGTAGCCGGTTAGCCCCAGCCACCGTAAGCAGGTCAGCCACCAGCCTGGCCGTTATCGGCACCCGGGGCTGGTCCTTCTTATCAGTACGACCATAGCCATAATAAGGAACCACGGCGGTAATACGCTCGGCTGATGCCCTCTTCAGGGCATCAATCATAATCAATAGCTCAACCAGGCTCTTATTGACCGGGGAGGAGAGGGGCTGAATAACAAAGGTGTCCCGCTCACGGACATTTTCCAGAATACGAACAAAGATGTTCTCGTTACTGAACTCAAAGACCTCACACCTACCTACGGGTATGCCCAGGTACTCGGTAACTGCCTGGGCTAGGGCAGGGTGAGCATTGCCAGCAAATACCTTTATCTCATCCATTTAACTTACTCCCTTCACTCCGTATTAATTAATTATAGCACTATTGACTGCCAACCTCACCCCCTTTAGATTTTTATTGGTAACCCTATCCCCTTTATCCCCTTCCCCTTGATAAGGGGAAGGGGAATCAATTATATAAGGGAGGCTTCGCCTCCCTTTGACTCTCCATGATATGGATATATATTCCTATCATGAGGGGGAAGAAAAAAAAGAGGGGCTAACGCCCCTCTTTTAATAAAATTCCCCTTCACTAATTAGTTAGTTCCGTTATTGTGTGCTTTGTAATCGCTCGAGTACCCAAGAAGAAGGGGACTATAGAAAGCACTATGCTGAATTTCGGGCTTAGTGACCACGGTAAGAAACATCCAATCAACGCAATTGCTACTGTCGATGCCCATGTTAGGCCAATATATTTCTAATTCCACCGCAAGAAGTTCTTAACGGTAATTATTTTAGGCGAGAGAGCTTTTGCTTCAGCCGTTGCGGTAGGCACTTTTATAGTTACATTTTTTCTCTTACCCATTAGCCCCTCCTCTCGGTCAGTCGTCAATACCTGGTGCCGGGAAGTGCTGGCAGAGCTGGCTGACCTCCTGGCTTAGCTGGTTCTGAATATCACCATTACCAATATTGGTAATTACTTTTACAACTAGTGAAGCAATATGTTTCATCTCCTCGCTACCAAAGCCGCGCGTGGTTACGGCTGGTGTGCCCAATCTGATGCCGCTGGTTACCCGGGGCGGGCGGGGGTCAAAGGGAATAGGGTTCCGATTGACGACAATACCTGTCCTGCCCAAAGCCTCCTCAGCCTCTTTGCCGGTAATCCCGGCCTCAGTGAGGTCGACCAGAATCAGGTGGTTGTCGGTTCCACCTGATATAAGGCGCAGCCCCAGTCTTTGGAGCTCACTGGCTAGAACCAGGGCATTATTCAATATAGCGCGTTGATATTCGACAAAGCTAGGTTGCATAGCTTCATAGAGGGCTACCGCTTTGGCAGCGATAACGTGCATCAGGGGACCACCCTGCATCTCAGGGAAGACAGCGGCATCTATTGATGATGCTAGCTGGCGCCGACACAAAATGAAACCACTCCGCGGACCACGCAGTGTCTTATGCATAGTTGAGGTTACCACATCAGCGTAGGGCACAGGGGTAGGATGTAGACCAACAGCTACCATACCAGCTATGTGAGCTATGTCAGCCATAAGCCTTGCCCCCACCAGGTCAGCAATATGCCAAAAACGCTCAAAATCAATAATCCGGGGGTAAGCACTAGCTCCAGCCACAATCAACTTAGGCCGGTGCTTCAGGGCAAGCCTCTCCAGCTCCTGATAGTCAATTCTTTCTGTTTCCCGATTAAGCCCGTAGGCTATGAAATTATACGACTTACCTGAGAAACTTACCTTATCACCGTGAGTAAGATGGCCACCGTGAGCCAGACTCATACCCATAACCGTATCGCCATAGTCAAGCAAGGCATAGTAGGCTGCCATATTAGCCTGAGCCCCGCTGTGGGGCTGGACATTAGCATGCTCGGCCTGAAACAGCTCTTTAGCCCGCTGGATAGCCAAGCTTTCTACGATATCCATATTCTCACAGCCACCATAGTAGCGCCGTTTAGGGTAACCCTCGGCATATTTGTTAGTTAGAACCGAGCCCTCAGCCTCAAGCACCGCCCGACTAACATAGTTCTCGGAGGCGATAAGGTTTATTGTCTCCCTCTGCCGCTTCCTCTCCATATCAATAACCTGGCTAACTTCCGGATCAGTTTGGCTTAAAAAACTCATTTTTCCCTCCCCTGCCGAAGTCTACAACTGTGCCCTTATACTGTCAATAACCTTCTATCTAGATAGATTATTTACTAACCCCTCACCCTTTATCCCTCTCCCCTTATAAAGGGGAGAGGGAAGGGAATTTGTTAAAGGGGCTTCGCCCCTTTTAATCCCTTTGTTATCCCGCTTTTTTCTCCCTTAATCGGGGTGTTTAAGAGGGGCTGTGCCCCTCTTCTAAAACCATTTCCCCCTCTCCTTTGAAGGAGAGGGGGATTAAGGGGGTGAGGTAGATAACATTCTCTTAAATTGACCTTGACATATTAACCGTGCTATCATAAGCACAGAGTAGATGTCGGCGCTGAGTGAGCTTTACCAGGAAATTGCCCTCTGCCAGCAGTGTGAAATAGCTAAATACCGAACCAAAGTAGTACCCGGTGAGGGGGCAGAGGATGCTGATATAATGTTCATTGGCGAGGCACCGGGTTGGCATGAGGACCAGCAAGGTCGCCCCTTTGTTGGCCCGGCAGGACTATACCTGGACCAATTGCTGGCTTCTATTAATTTGAAACGTGAACAGGTCTATATCGCCAATGTGATCAAGTGCCGCCCCTATGGGAACCGCGACCCCTTACCTGTAGAAATACATAACTGCCGTAAGTGGCTGGAACGCCAGATTGAGTTAATTCGCCCCAAGATGATTGTAACCTTGGGGCGGTATTCTATGGCAATGTTCTTCCCGGGTAAGAGCATAAGCAAGATTCACGGCACGGCGCAAAAGCAGGACAATGCCATCTATTATGCCATGTACCACCCAGCAGCTGCCCTTCACCAGCAGAGCTTACGCCGGACCATAGAAGAGGACATGCTCAAGATTCCATCACTCCTAGCCCAGGCAGAAGCTATGACCGAAACTGAGCCACAACCGCAGCAATTAACTATGTTCTAGGTCTAAGATTATGGCTAAACCAAGACTCAAGATAATCCCTCTCGGTGGACTCTCTGAAATCGGCAAGAACATGATGGTGATGGAATACGAAAATGACATCATCGTCATTGATGCCGGGCTTATGTTCCCCGAGGAAGAAATGCTAGGCGTTGACCTGGTAATCCCCGATTTCAGCTACCTGCTGGAGAAACGGGAAAGGATAAGGGGCATAATCATCACTCACGGTCATGAAGACCACATTGGTGCTTTGCCCTATTTGCTGCCTGAGCTTAATGTACCCGTCTACTCCACCAAGCTTACCCAGGGGCTTATCTCGGTGAAGCTTAAACAGCGAAGGGCACACTCAGGGGCTAAGCTTAAAGTGATACCGCCTGGTAGCGGGATTACACTGGGCAGATTCAAAATCGAGTTCTTCCCTGTTTGCCACAGCATACCTGACTCGGTAGGTCTAATAATAAATACCCCAGTTGGCACCGTAGTTCATAGCGGAGATTTCAAGCTTGACTATACACCGGTTGATGGTAAACCAACCGATTTATCTCGGCTGGCTCAGCTAGGAGCTCGAGGAGTTTTGCTTCTCCTTTCCGACTCCACCTATGCCGAGCTACCCGGCTATACGCCGTCAGAAAGAGTAGTTGGCGAAAACCTAGACCGGGTCATAGCTGAGGCACCAGGAAGGGTGATTGTAACTACCTTCTCATCGCTGGTATCTCGCATTCAGCAGGTCATTGATTCAGCGGCTAAACACCAGCGCCGGGTTTTTATTGTTGGGCGTAGCATGAGTGATACAGCCCACATGGCACTGGAGTTGGGCTACCTTAATGCTCCCGACGGGATACTGGCTCGGCTCGATGAACTCAAAGGAATGCCTCATAATAAAATTGTTTTTATTACCACTGGAAGCCAGGGAGAGCCTACCTCAGCTCTGGTCCGCATGGCTAACCGAGACCACCACCAGGTTCACATCCTTCGTGGCGACACGGTAGTTATTTCAGCCACCCCCATCCCGGGTAACGAAGCGCTAGTCAACAGAACCGTGGACAACCTTTTCAAGCAAGGGGCTCAGGTATTATACAGTAAGGTGGCACAGGTTCATGTTCACGGGCATGCCAGTCAGGAAGAGTTAAAGCTGCTGCTAAATTTAGTCAAGCCAAAGTTCTTTATGCCTATCCATGGCGAATATCGCCATTTGAGCCTTCACGCTAAATTAGCCGAGTCGGTAGGTATCCCCAAAGACAACATCATGGTGCTGGAAGACGGTGATATTCTCGAGCTTAGTCCACAGGCAGGCAAAATAATCGGCAAGGTTACCTCAGGTAATGTGTATGTTGACGGTCTGAGTGGAGGCGGTATCGGCACCGTTGTTCTCCGTGATAGAAGGATGCTATCACGGGATGGAATAGTAGTGGTGATTATTGCTATTAACCGGCAAACAGGTAAGTTAATAGGACGTCCTGACATTGTATCACGAGGTTTCGTCGATACCAGAGAATCCAAAGACATGTTAGACGAGAGTCGTGACCTAGTCGCCCGAATCCTAGACCATAGCGGTAACCGCCCTGCTGAGTGGAGCTTTATCAATACTAAGGTTAAAGATATACTGAAAAAATTCTACTACGAGCAGACCAAGCGCCGACCTATGATTCTGCCATTTATGGTAAAGGTGTAGCTTAAAGCTATCTCATTCGCTGAGATGTTATATGGCTAAGAGGAAAGTCAATATCCCAAGTAAATCCAGTGGAAAGCCCAAGGGAAAGCAGTCGGGGAACTGGCTATTCCGCTTCTCGGTGTGGCGAATAGCGTGGCGAATTATCGCCGTAGTCCTCGTCGTTGGCTTACTGTACTGGCAGTGGGCAACCTTAACTTCATGGGCGGCTAATATTAGAGATGAAACCCTGAGGCTGTTTGGCTGGGGGCTACTGCTTCTAGTCATAGCCCTCGGCAGCATAGGCGAGGTGCTATGGCGACAGAGACATGCTTCCCTCACCAGCCGCTTTCGCCAGTGGCTGGGTGGTATTGCTTTCACTGTGGCTATCTGGGGAATACTAGGCTTCGCCAATCTGGGAGGCAGAATTGGTCTGGGTATCATCGGCTACCCCAACTATATCGGCATTCTTCGGATAGTGGGACTTTTCTTCGCCGGCGCTATCTTAGTCGCTCCCGGGGTTTTCACTAATGCTGCTAAAAGAGCTACCGCCTGGGCAGGCAAGCAGTTTGAAAGGCGGCCGGCTCCCCGACCAGCCATTCCCCAGGAGCCAACGCCCCCTCCGATTACCATAACCCCACCCCCGCAGCGGATAGAAGCCGAAAGGCAGCCTATAACCACTCCGCCCACTCTACCCACCCCCGCCCAGGCTCAGCTAGAATTACGACAGGTAGCTCAGGAAGTGTGGCGAAA
>Ga0315533_1000692_pt1 | contig 27752 bp, 23 predicted proteins | sample SalMarSW160130MG_FD_203081 | JGI IMG/M metagenome (GOLD analysis project Ga0315533, IMG submission 203081) | Salt marsh sediment microbial communities from the Plum Island Ecosystem LTER, Massachusetts, United States - Salt Marsh Sediment SW1601-30 ... | reverse complement strand
GAAAGAAGGGAAAGGGGACGGTTCTATTTTCTGACCTTCTCCTCACTTGGCCTTCCTCTTCTTTGCCTTATATCCTTCACTCTAAACTTTTCTTCCATTTTCTTTACGAAACTATCCGATCCTAAAAACCGTCCATTAAAAATTTTATACTTGATATTATCCCCTCTACTTTCTAAGAATAAAGTCTTATAGTTTTCTTGTCTTTCCTTTTTGCCGCGACCCAAATCTTCATAAAGTGGATCTACGTTTAAAAGTAAATCCTTCTCTCCTAAAGCATAAAAATTATAACTGGAATAAGGATAATCTTCTGGTCTTTTAACTATCTTAGCTCTTATGGGATTCCTTTCAATGTAGACACCACAGGCTAAGAGATATTTATCTTTCTCTATCAGAAGACTCTTGAAACGACCCTGCCAGAAATGGCCTGTATAGCCATATTTCCTCTTGTAATAATTAAAGTAGGAAAGATTCAGCCCTTTCATGAAGCTAGCTAAATTAGTTTTTGGAGTTATTTCTAAAATGAGATGAATGTGATTATTCATCAGACAATAGTGATAGAGAAAAAATGAGTGCTTGCTTTTATAACTTCTTAATAATTTAAGATAATATTTAAAATCTTGGTCATTATGAAAAATCCATTGTTGATTGTTACCTCTAGCCAAGATATGAAGAACACCTTCCTCCGGTAAAATACGGGCAATCCTGGGCATGAAATTTAACCTCCTTACTATTTTAGTTTATAATTCATATCTGTAAAGTGACATCCTCCCCACCCACAAGGGGTGGGGCTTTCTGGCAATTTCGGTAAAATGAAAAATAGAACCGTCCCTATTTCGAATTTCTATTTCGAATTTTGACATAAGGGTGATGTATGCTAGAATCAAAGGAAAACAGACACATCAATGATTTATTCCAGATTAGGAGGAGGAAAAATTGGCTAATACTAAAATCATAATTATTGGTGGGGGTCCCGGCGGTTATGTAGCTGCAATTAGAGCAGCACAACTAGGCGGAGATGTTACCGTAATTGAAGAGGACAAAATAGGAGGGACCTGTCTTAATCGGGGATGCATTCCTACTAAAGCCATCTTAGCCTCAGTGGAAATTCTTGCTTTACTTGAACGAGCTGGCCAGCTGGGGATAGAAGTAGAAAAGGTAGTTCCCAATTTTTCTCGAATGATGGAACGGAAAAATAAAATTGTCTCCCAGTTGCGAGGAGGGGTTGATTATCTTCTTAAGGCCAATAAAGTCAAAGTAATTAAAGGCAAGGCAAGTTTCCTTGGTTCTCATAGTATTTGCATAGAAACAGAAGCCGGCAGGAAAGAACTGGAAGGAGAAAAAATTATCATCGCCTCTGGTTCCAAGCCCATTCTTCTTCCTTTCCTTGATAGTAGCCATCCGGCAGTTCTGACCAGCGAAGAGGCACTGGAGCTCAAGGAAGTGCCCGAAAGTCTTCTCATCATAGGGGCTGGTGTCATTGGCTGTGAATTTGCCTCTATTTTTAACCCTCTGGGAACAAAAATAACTATGGTAGAAATGATGGAACAAATTTTACCTACAGAAGATAAAAGAGTAGCTCAAGTAATAGAAAGAATCTTTAAAAAAAGAGGAATAGATATTTTTACCAGGACTAAGCTTGAGGAAATAACTGAATACAGAGAGGATGGAATCACTGCTAGATTGGATAAGGGCGGGAAAATTGAAGCAGAAAAAATCCTCATTTGTGTGGGAAGAAGTCCTCGTATCAATAATATGGGTCTGGAAACTCTTTCCTTAAAAACTAACCAAAAAGGCACTATTGTAGTCAATAAAAAGATGGAGACTACTCAGGAAGGAATATATGCCATTGGTGATGTGGTAGGTGGATATCTTCTAGCTCACGTAGCCTCTGAAGAGGGAATCATCGCTGCTGAGAATGCTACAAAACTCACCTCAGAAATTGACTATACCAGCGTTCCCAGCTGCATTTTCACCTCTCCTGAGATAGGGACAGTAGGGTTAACTCCAGATGAAGCCGAAGAAAAAGAAATGGAGGTAAGAATAGCTAGATTTCCTTTTACTGCCTGCGGTAAAGCCCATGCTTTAGGAGAAACAGATGGTTTTGTCCAGCTAATAGTGAGAGAAAGCGACGACAGAATCCTGGGAGGGCAAATAGTTGGCTCTCATGCTGCGGACCTGGTGCACGAAATTGCTCTAGCTATTAGATGGGGATTAACTGCCGAGCAACTGAGCAGTACCATTCACGCCCACCCCACTCTTTCTGAAGCTATTATGGAGGCAGCTAGAAAAGCTGAGAAAAAACCCATACACCTTATTTAGTTCATAGTTCATTGTTCATAGTTCATCGATTGAAACAAAGAAAAAACGGAAGAACCATAATAAATAGTTCATTGTTCATCGATAAAAGGGGAAAAGGAAGAAAAGGGGACGGTTCTATTTTTGTCCTGTCTACTCAATTCCCGATAGTAGTAAAAATAGAACCGTCCCCTTTTCCTACTTTTCCTAACCATTTAACCAATTAACCAGTTAACTAACGAGTTAGCAGGTCAATGAACAACGAACAATGAACTATGAACCAAATAGAAAATGCTTATTTTAGGAATAGAGACCTCTTGTGATGAAACAGCAGCAGCCATAGTAGAAGATGGAAAAAAAATCCTATCTAATGTGGTAATTTCCCAGGTCAACCTACATCGAAAGCTACAGGGAATAGTCCCGGAAATAGCCTCAAGAAAGCATCTAGAAACCATTCTTCCTGCTATAAAACAAGCTCTCCAGAGGCCCCAACTAAAATTAGAAAATCTCGACGCTGTCGCTGTTACTCATGGGCCAGGGCTATTGGGTTCGCTCTTAATAGGCTTGACCATAGCCAAGGGGATAGCCTATTCTCTGGAGATACCTCTCATAGGCATTAATCACCTAGAAGCGCACCTTTACGCTAATTTTCTCTTATATCCCGAGGTTACTCCTCCCCTTATAGGCTTAATCATTTCTGGTGGTCACACCGAATTGGTATATTTATCTAAAAAGGGAGAATACGAGGTGATGGGGACAACCAGGGACGATGCAGCAGGAGAAGCCTTTGATAAAGTAGCCAGAATTCTTAACTTAGGATATCCGGGAGGACCAGCCATAGAAAAGATAGCCAAAGAAGGAGACCCTCAATCTATAAAATTACCCTTAGTCCATTTCAAGAAGGAGACCCTGGACTTCAGTTTTAGCGGAATAAAGACAGCCATATTATACTATGTAAGAAATCTGGAGAAAAAAGGAGAACATATCCCTGTTTCAAACCTTGCCGCTAGCTTCCAGTTAAAAGTTGCCCAGATGCTTGGCAAAAATCTTTTTAAAATAGCCTGCTCAAAGAAGGTAAAACAAATAATATTAGGAGGGGGGGTAACGGCTAATCTCTTCCTTCGCTCATTTCTGGAAAAAGAGAAACCAAACAATATAGAAATATTCTTTCCCTCTGCCGAGCTCTGCACTGATAATGCAGCTATGGTTGCTGCTTGTGCTTATGCTAAACTCAATAGAGGTGAAACCTCTCCCTTTTCCCTCGACGCTCAACCCAACCTCAGCCTCTCAGAATAAACTTGCCGAGGGGACTTCCTTGAAACCAGGGTTTTTTACAAAAAAATGCCAGAATACCCCTCAGCTTACTGAGGGGTCATTTATTTTTTCGTTAAGGTGGGGGGATTGACAAAAAATTTTTTTGATATATAATGAAATCGGTATTAAAAAGTTTCCATCTTGTCCCTGACGGAAAATTCGATTGACACAAGATATAAGAAAATGAAAAAGAAATTGACATTGGAAGATGTAGCAAGAAAAGCAGGAGTTTCCAAGTCTAGTGTTGCACGGGCGTTAGGTAATTATGGCTCTGTTAGTGAGGAAGTCCGCAAGAGAGTACTTAATGCTGCAAAGAAGATAGGCTATGAGCCTAACCAAATTGCTAGAAGCCTGAAGACTAGGCGCACGAATACTATTGGAGTTATAATCTCTGATATAACTACTTATTTCTTTACCTCTGTAGTGCGAGGAATTGCAGATGTGGCCAGTCAGAGTGGATATGACCTGGTGCTTTGCAATACTGATGAAGACCCCGAAAAAGAAAATAAATTTTTAAGGGTATTGGCTAGCAGAAATGTAGATGGATTGATAATTTCCGCATCAGGAAAAAATACCTATTTGAAAAAATTAATCAGAGCAGGTTTACCTGTAATACTCCTGGATCGCAGAATAGAAGGTTTAGGGACGACACAACTTGTAGTGGATAATGAAAGTGGTGCATATGAAGCAGTTACTCACCTGATCAGGTTAGGACACAGACGAATAGGCATAATAAACGGTCTGGCTAATATCCAGACTAGTCAGGAAAGATTTAACGGATACAAGAAAGCGCTGCAAGACAATCACATCCGGTTAGATCCTCAACTGATAAAATACGGTGATTTCAAAATGGCAAAGGCTAAAGAGGTAACCAAAGAACTTTTAGATATGAAAAATCCTCTTTCTGCTTTATTTATAAGCAATGAAGCAATGATTGCCGGGGCCCTTTTAGCTTTCAAAGAAAGGAACATTAATATTCCTGAGCAGATAGCCATAGTAGGATTTGATGATCCAGTTTGGGGACAGTTGCTTGACCCCCCTCTAACTGCTGTGAGCCAACCTGCTTACCCAATGGGTACGATGGCCTGCCAAACCCTATTACAGAAAATAAATGAGCCGGGAAGAGAAAGAGCGTCATTTGAAGAGCTAGTTCTGAAACCAAAATTGATTGTGAGGGGTTCCTGTGGAGAAAAAATTGACCTTCCAAAAAACTGAAGGATTGAAGGAAAAATTGATAGACTTAACTTGCTTTGTTATCAGTGCGATAAGCATCCAAGGGGATTAAAAGAAGGGTTTCACAAAAGAAAAGGTGAGAAAAATTTCACCGCCATATCCGTGAAAGGAGAAAAATTAATGATGAAACACAATGAAATTAAGGAGCGACAAGAGCGACGTATGGCCTGGTGGCGTGAGGCAAAGTTTGGCATGTTCGTTCACTGGGGTCTCTATGCCATACCAGCTGGAATGTGGAAGGGCAAGAAAGTATCAGGGATAGGCGAATGGATTATGTACCGTGCCAGAATTCCTATTAAGAAATATGAACTCTTTGCCAAGCAGTTCAATCCTGTTAAGTTCAACGCTAGAGAATGGGTCCAGATTGCCAAGAATGCCGGTATGAAGTGGATTGTCGTAACGGCCAAACATCATGATGGATTTTGTATGTTTGACACCAAATTGACCGACTACAACATCGTCAAGGCGACTCCATTTGAACATGACCCTCTCAAAGATTTGGCCAGGGCATGTGAGGAAGAAGGTATTAAATTGGGCTTCTATTACTCTCAGACATTGGACTGGCATCATCCAAATGGAATCGGGAATGATTGGGATTTTGACCCAGAAAAGAAAAACTTCTCCAGCTATCTGAAGGGCTACGTAAAACCTCAACTTCAGGAGCTGCTTACCAACTACGGTCCTGTGACTGTCCTTTGGTTTGATATCATGACTCCGACTCCAGAGCAGGCTAGAGAAATAAAAGAGTGGATTCGTAACTTACAACCAGATACCATTATCAGCGGTCGTATAGCTCCACCGATGGAAAAAGGTATCGGTAATTACAGTGAAAGGGGAGATAACGAAATTCCTGCTGAAAAGATTGAGGGTGATTGGGAAACTCCTGCTACCATAAATGATACTTGGGGGTTTAAAAGCTATGACCATAACTGGAAATCAACCGGTGTTTTGATTCACAAGCTAGTGGAGATTGTCAGCAAGGGAGGCAACTACCTGCTTAATGTGGGCCCTACACCTGAAGGTCTCATTCCCCAACCTAGTGTGGATCGATTAGCTGCGGTAGGTAGGTGGCTGAAAGTAAACGGTGAGAGCATCTACGGTGCAAAGACAGGCCTCTTTGATGAGACCGAATGGGGCAGGTGCACTGCAAAGCTCGGAAAGCTTTATCTGCATGTTCTTGCCTGGCCCGATGATGGCCAGCTTCAGGTGCCAGGTTTTGGAAACAAAATTAAAGAGGTATACCTTCTGGCTGATCCAAAGAAGGGGGCTCTGGAAGTTAAAAGCAAGGGTGAGAATACGCTCATCAAGCTCCCATCTCAGGCTTCGGATCCGGTTGATACAGTTGTTGTTGTGGAGATAGGGAAATAAGCTTGATGAACATGATAGTGTTATCGTACTGGAAATGGGAGAAAAATTAAGAGAATACTAAATATGAACCGTTATTTCCAGAAAAGGGGCTAAAATAGGGCCGGAGAGGAGGTGAAAGATAAGAAAATGAAAAGCACCCATTTCATTGCTTGTTTAGCCGAGGATGTCGCTTTTCCAAGTTTCGGTCAGACCGATGAGGACTTTTACCTTAATCTAGCCCTTCATCCAGAAATGCATGCAAAGATAGCCGAATTAGCCGGCAAGAGAGCTATTGCAATGCTCAAATATTACGCAGAAGAGGAAATAGATGGCCTCATCCCCTGTGCTGATTATGGTAGCAGTACTGCTCTTTTAGCCAATCCTAAGATATTTATTAAGCATGTCTTTCCCTGGCTCAAGGCCTATTGTGATGAGGCACACAAATTAGGCATGAAGGTGCTCAAACACTGCTGTGGAAGAACATGGGAAATATTTAATTACTTTATCAAGGCAGGATATGATGCCTACCAGTCAATCCAGCCAACTGCCGGAATGGACATTAGACTACTTAAGGAAAAATATGGAGATAGGATTACCCTTTGGGGCGGAGTCAGTAATGAGAACCTCATTGGAGGCAAGGTGAAAGATGTGGAGGCAGATGCCCGTTATGCCATAAAGCACGCTGCACCAAAAGGGGGATTTATCTATGGGGCAAGTCAATCATTGGCAGTGGGAATCCCCGTTGAGAATCTTTTGGCTATGAAGCGGTGCCGGGAAAAGTTCGGAAGTTATCCAATTCAACTGTAAGAATGATGAATCGGCTAACATATGAATCGATGCCTTCATCAGGAAATTGAGTCTACAATCTCTCCTGGAAAACTGACTGGATAGGAAAAGGGAATCTAAGGCTAGCATGAAGGGTAAGAAAAGAAGAAATAGGGAATCTTCATTGTGAATATAGGAGTCTGTTATGAGCGGGCTGGGCAAATCAATTCTTTTAGGGATCGATCTGGGGACCTCCAGCTGCAAGGTGGCTTTTTTTGATTACTCAGGAAATTTAATAGCCCAAACATCCGAGAGCTATTCTATTTCATATTCAGGACTCTGGGCTGAGCAAAACCCTGAGGATTGGTGGCAGGCTGTTAAAAAGGGTATCAAAAGATTAATTGTAAAATACCACATCGATCCAGGAAGAATAGCCGGGATTGGTGTAGACGGGCAAAGTTGGGCAGCCCTGCCCATAGGGACGGATGGTCTCCCCTTGCGAAAGGCGATGATATGGCTGGACAGACGGGCAGAAAAGCAGTGTATGTGGATGAGAGAAAAAATTGGGGAAAAGATCATATTCGAAGAGAGCATGAACAGGATTGATCCTGCCTTTATCGTCCCCAAAATTCTCTGGATAAAGGAGAATGAGCCTCAAATTTTTGCCAAAATTAAAAAATTTCTTTCCACCAACAGCTATATTAACTATAAGCTGACCGGCAAGTTAACTCAGGATATATCGCAGAGCTATGGATTTCACCTCTTCAATATGAGAAAGGGAAGCTGGTCAGGAAAGCTTTCTAAGAAAATGGGCATTCCTCAAGAGCTTTTGCCAGGTATATACCCATGCTCCCAGGTAATTGGCAAAATTACATCTCGAGCTGCAAAAGAGACTGGGTTGGTCCGTGGTATTCCAGTGGTCGCCGGAGGCCTGGATGCGGCAGCGGCAACCTTAGGTGCTGGAGTCATCGAGCCAGGGCAGGTGCAAGAGCAAGGAGGACAAGCAGGAGGAATGAGTATCTGTTTGAATAGACCCATTAGTAATCCTCGGTTGATTTTGGGCTATCATGTTATCCCAGAAAGGTGGCTCCTTCAGGGAGGTACAACGGGAGGAGGAAGCCTTCGCTGGCTAAAAAATATAATCTATGCCTCTGGGATAGGAAAGGGCAAAGAAAAAAAAGAATTTGATCCATTTGAGGAGATGAGTTTAGAGGCAGGGAAAGTGGGAGTTGGCTCAGATGGCCTTGTTTTCCTACCTTATATGGCCGGAGAAAGATCTCCCTTATGGGACCCCAATGCTAAAGGAATCTTTTTTGGCCTGTCCTATGAGAAGACCAGAGCCCACTTGATTCGGGCAATTATGGAGGGATGTGCCTTTGCTCTCCATCATAATCTTCAAATAGCTAAGTTGCAAGGAGTGAGGGTAGATACACTGATAAGTGTGGGAGGAGCCGCCAGGAGCAAGTTATGGACTCAGATAAAAGCCGATGTAACTGGTAAACCCATAATGGTCCCTTATTATATAGATTCGGCTCCTCTGGGAGCAGCAATTCTGGCCGGGGTAGGAACAGGGATTTATTCTAACTTTAAGGAGGCGGTAGAAAGCACAGTTAAAATTAAGGAATGTATCGAGCCTAGAGATAAATATCATTCTCTATATCAAGAATTGTTCGAGGTATACCAAAATCTTTATCTCAAGCTCAGGGAGGATTTTGAGCATCTGGTCAAGATTCGTCAGATGGCGAAATCTCTTTAAAACAAGAAGTGGCATTCATAAATGGTGAGGAAAGGATATGAAGGCAGCGGTATTGCATGGACCCAAGGATATAAGATGTGAGGATGTTCCTATCCCTAAAGTAGGGACTAAGGATGTATTAATCAAGACAAAGGCTGTAGGAATTTGTGGCTCCGATATTCCCAGAGTATGGGCAGGGGCGACTCATTTTTATCCCATAATTTTAGGCCACGAAATCTCAGGGGAGATCGTGGAAGTAGGAGAAGAGGTAGAAAAGCTCTCCTTGGGAGATCGGGTAGCTGTCATTCCTCTTATTCCCTGTTTTACCTGTTCTGCCTGCCAGGAAGGCCAGTACTCAAGCTGTAGAAATTACAGCTTTATCGGCTCTCGCAGAAATGGAGGATTTGCAGAGTTTGTGAGTGTTCCAGAGGCTAACATTATCAAGCTTCCCAAAGGGGTAAGCCTTGAAGAAGGTGCCTTACTTGAGCCATTAAGCGTTGCTTTGTATGCTCTCATGCGAGGAGGATTTACAGCAGGAGAGAAGCTCGCCATTTTGGGCTTGGGAACTATTGGGATGCTTGTCTTACAATGGGCAAAAATCTTTGGGGCAAAGATGATATTTTGCTCTGATATCGTAGAGAAAAAACTAGAGATTGCTCACCAGCTCGGAGCTGACTACTGTATCAACTTTACAAAAGAAGAGATGAGAAAAACCGTATTTGATAAGTGTGACGAGGGCCTCGATTTAGTAGTTGAGACAGTGGGAGTCCCTGCCACTCAGGTAAAGAGCCTGGAGTTGGTGAGACCCAGGGCCAGGATCGTTTACGTAGGCACCTCTCATGGGAACGTAAAATTTTCTGGCGATCAATTCGAAAGAATTATTCGTCGAGAAATAAACATAACCGGTTCCTGGATGTCATATTCACCACCTTTTCCAGGAAGGGCCTGGACTTTAAGCGCTCACTTTCTTGCGAAAAGAAGGATTAAAACTGACATATTAATTTCTCATAGATTTAAGCTGGAGAAGATCAAAGATGCCTTTGAGGCAATGGTCAATACCTCTATTTTTTCTGAGAAGCTTATGATTGTATTCTAAGCGAAAATTTTAACCTCTGATAATTGATATATAAAGCACCTTCTTTGCCCTGGAATTAAGTTTACGGTGCATGCCGGAAAGGATGCCGTCCCCTAAGAAGTTATTTTGCATGTTCTGTAACAAACTTCCTCTCTCGCTTAACGCTCAACCCAACCTTTGCTTCTGAGTGTCAATTTAATTATAGGGAGCCTTGTGTAGTTTAAAGCGATTTTTGACAAAAAAAATTGCTTTGCTATATTATAGTAAATAAGCTTTTTATAAATATGAGGAATTATTTCAAGATATCTTTGTGAGTTTTAATTATATATTTTTACCCAAGAATATTCCTCTTTCTTTAGCGTATAGCGGAAAAGGAAAAATCATAGCGTAAGAAAGTGTAGGTCCAATAGCGAAAAATACAAAACTGTAGCGGATAGTTCTTTATAGTTCATCGGCAAAAAACAATAAGATGGTAAGTGGTGAATGGTTAAGTGGTAAAGTGATAAGTGGTAAATGGCGCCCTCTCCCCTGTGGGAGGGATGGGGTGAGGGCAAAATTAACCATTTAACCAATTAACTGATTAACCAACGGGTTAATGGGTCAATGAACTACGAACAATGAACACAGAAAAGGGGGAAGGGATGATTAGAACTCAGAACCTTACCAAAAAATACAATGGGTTCAAAGCAGTAGATAATCTGAGCCTTGAAGTTAAAGAAGGAGAAATCTATGGATTCTTAGGACCCAATGGAGCAGGTAAAACTACCACCATCCTGATGCTCTTGGGCATAATAAAGCCAACTCAAGGTGAAGTCCATCTTTTTGGTCAGAACATAACTAAAGATTTTCTCAGCATCAAGAAAAAGATGGGAGTCGTTTCTGAAAAACAATACTTATATAAAGAAATGACTGCCGGTGAATACCTTAACTTCTTTGCTGACCTTTATGGCGTAAAGAATAGAAGGAAAAGAATTGACCAACTTCTGGAAGCGGTGAATCTCCTGGAGGTAAGAAACAGAAAATTGGGAGCTTTTTCCCGCGGTATGCAGCAAAAGCTTGGTTTCGCCAGAGCACTTCTGCATGACCCCCAGCTTTTACTCCTGGATGAGCCGGTTTCCGGGCTAGACCCTACAGGAATAAAACAGATAAGAGACCTTATAGAGCAAGAAAATAAAAAAGGAAGAACCATATTTATTTCCTCCCATCTACTTTCTGAAGTAGAAAGACTATGTGGAAAAGTAGGCATTATAAATAAGGGAAGGCTCCTGGCAGAGGATAGTATGGATAATTTAAGAAAGAGATTAACTGATGTAGTAGAACTGGAGATAGAACTTTCTGAGGCTAAGAAAGGGATTATAGATACCCTCTCTGCCTTTGATTTCATCAAGGGATTAAAGAGAAAGGAAAATCTTTTGACTATTAAAGTAAAAGCAGATAAAGACTATCGAGCCCAAATCTCAGAAGCTATTTCTCAGCAGGGAGGAGTTGTTCTGGGTATAAAAAAGAAAGAAATGAGCCTGGAAGAAGCATTCATAACTATTACTGAAAAAAATATTTCCTTACTGACAGAAAAAGAGAAGGAGACAGCAGAATGAAAAAATCCATTGTATATCCTGGTATAATAGTTGTTGTTATAATAGTAGTTTTGCTGGCGGTGCTAATTCCTCGTTGGATAGGAGGGAAATATGGGGAGGTTAGAGGAGAAGCAGTGGATACTCTGAGTGGTGACCCCGTCTGGAAAATCAGAATTGTAGTTGACGGTAAATCCACCTTTAAGTATAGATATCCCACTAAAACTTATTATCTAACTGGTATTGAGCCTGGCTCTTATACCCTGAAGGCTGTTGCTCCTAACTATTATGATTTCAGCAAAGATATCCAGGTAAAAAGAGGCGAGAATATATTAGACATATCTATGAAAGGTAAGGAAATCCCAGACCTGCAAAGTATAATTGCTTTCAGTGAGTCTGTGGAAAAGGGAATTCAACTAGAGATAAGACTTGTCAACAGCAAAGGAGAAGGAATAACAGAGTTCCCTGCTCTATCTTTGGAGCTAGAAGGAACACTATGGGCCAGGATAGGAACTGAAGAAGAATATGTTAAGGGCAGAAAGATCCTGGAAGGACCAATTGACCTTTTCTGGGATTCAGATGCTTTTCTAGCTAAAAATAAGGCTATTATTCCCTGGGAGAAGATAAAAATAGATCGGGAGACCGAGAAACTAGGAATCCTGGAATTAACCCTCCACACTCCTCAGGGAGATTTTAGTGATATAATAGATGATGTACAACTCTACAAGGAATAGGAGAAATAGAATGGCAGAAAAAAGATTTTCTTTATCTATCCAAACAGTAAAGGCACTAAGTAAGAGAGATTTATATTCAACTTTACGCAGTTGGGGAATTTATGTAGTAGCGTTCCTTTCTTTTATCGCTTCTTCTTTCATCCTCAAGAACTATCTCGATAGCATCCAGGCAGACGACATTTTAATCTCAGCAGATCCTCTAAACTACCCGCTCTTTATCTCCGTAATCATCATCTCCTTTTACCTGGCTATCCTCTCCGCCATTTCCATATCGCGAGAAAAGGACCAGGGAACGCTAGAAGTCCTTTTCTATGGACCGGTAAGCTCCCTCACTTATATTCTAGGAAAGTATATTAAAGATATACTCACATACTTGGTAATGGTCGTTTTCTTTCTTGTTTATTTCTGGGGAGTATCACTCCTTACTAACCTCGGCTTCTCTTATGGGCTACTCAAGACTATTCTGATTTCTATATTCTCAGTTTCCTGTATCGTCAGTTTTGGACTATTCATATCCTCTTTAACTGGAAAGATGAGAAACTCCATTATCTGGCTAGTAGGAATACTGGCTCTTTTCTTAGCCGTTCAAGTTGGCCAGACTATACTCCTTGGCATGCTTGAAGAGAATATGTCTCCTGTTCTAACCTATTTAGGAGATACTCTTTCTGTAGTTTCTCAAGGAATAAACTGGATTTCTCCTTTTTCCTATCTCACTAGAGGAATAGACTCTGTCTATTTAGATAACACTCTTCTCTACGGGCTCAATATACTCTACTCTCTGGCCTATTCTGCTATCTTGCTTTTGCTTTCTATATTCATTCTCAAAAGAAAGGGGGTAAAGGGATGAGAAAACTCACTATATTCTTGACGGTAACTATAGGATGGATTTTTTGCCTGGCTGCCTTAAGCTTGGCTCAGGCACCCATATTAAGAGAACAGTTGGTCTATGGTTTGAATGTCTTTAATGGCAAGGGTTATGGGGGAGGATTTACCCCCTACACTGAAGATACTATCTATCTTATTGCTGATAAAGACAATACTATCTCTGCCAATATAACCCTGGTCTATTTCTGGCCTATCACTGGAAAATATGTGGCTGGTTTTCAGGCTTTAAATGAGGAAGTACAGGGAACACTGGAGATATTACAAGGAGGGAAGGTAATTAAAGCCCTGGAAAAAGAAGATAACTCTCTTTATTATCCGGAAGGATACTGGGGGGAGAGTGCCATCTTTTACCAAGGCGAAGAAGCTCACGCCTATTTTGAGAAATTCACCCAGGCCATTGAAGAGTATTATAAGCAAATCAGCGAGTTCTATACAGCACAGACAGAATACCAAAAGAATATCGATGAGTTTCTTAATGAAATAAAGGAAAGAAGAGATAAGGGAGAGGAGTTTACCGTAGAGGAGATTGAAAAAAGTATACCCAGAGAACCGAAACAACCCACACCACCTATATTATATGTCACTCCACCCAAAAAAGATTATATCATTAATTTGCCCCTTGGTCGCTACAAAATAAGAATAAGAGCAGAAGATGGGACTATTGTCCAGGATAGTGAGAAGGAGCTTGTTACTTTTACCTCCAGAAGAACAGGAGGAACTGGATATGAAATTATTCCCGGAAATAGATGGACAAGGAGAGAAGCCTGCGATGACCCCAGCTGGTTAATTTATGCCGCGGGCAAGAATACTCTTTACTTCAGTCCCTTTATCCAGGATGAATATAATGAACTTTACTATAATAAATTGCTAGATCCCCAGAACCCGGGAAAAGAGGAAAAATGGAGATGGGTTCATATTCAGGCTATTAAAGACGTAACCCTCCTCTTCTTAAAGGGAAAAGAGACTCTCCAGAGAATAGTAAGAGTTCCTTATTATGTGGAGCAAATCCCGGGCCCTGAATTAGGATACGAAATTGTAGAATTTAACCCGGAGGAGATGTTTGATAAGCAAGCTACCTTTGAAGGATATAAGCTTGACCTTGCACCTACTCTAGAAAAGGCAAGCTATGAAATTAATCTGGAAAAAAGGGAAGGAGAATTTTTCCAGGGAGGTAGAAGAGAGGTGCGCTTGGTGAAAAAGGAGAATACTCAATCACTATACATTTTCTCCATATTTCCTCTCTTGGTGGGCGCAGTAGTATTTGTAACGAGAAGAAGGAAATTAGGGTCTTAATTTGAGTGCTTCATCTACAATCTTTAGAGCACAGTATTCCCCACACATAGTACAGACATCAGATAAATGAGGTTTACTTGCGGCACGCATTTCTTGGGCTAAAGTTGGATCTATAGCTAGCTCGACTTGTTTTTTCCAATCTCTCTTTTTTCTCATCTCAGCCATCTTTATATCCCAGTCCATTGCTCCTTTAACTCCCTTGCTTATATCTCCTATATGAGCAGCAATTCTGGTAACTACTACTCCTTGCCTCACATCTTCCAAAGTAGGAAGTCTTAGATGCTCTCCGGCGGTCACATAACAGAGAAAGTCAGCTCCGCTACTGGCAGCGTAGGCACCCCCTATAGCAGAAGTGATATGGTCATAACCAGGAGCGATGTCAGTAACTACCGGACCCAGAACATAAAAAGGAGCACCATGACATAGTTTCTTTTCCAGAAGAATGTTTGCCTCTATCTCAGAAAAAAGAAGATGACCAGGTCCCTCTACCATTACTTGTACATCCTGTTCCCAGGCTCTTTTTGCCAGCTCCCCCAAAAGAATTAACTCCTGAATCTGAGCTCTATCAGTAGAATCAGCTAAAGAACCTGGGCGAAGTCCATCACCCAAACTCAAAGTGAGGTCATACTTTTTGGCAATTTCTAAAAGTTGGTCATACTCCTCATAAAGAGGATTCTCCTCATCATTAGTTATCATCCAGGTAGTGAGGAAAGCTCCTCCTCTACTCACTATGTCGGTAACTCTGCCTTCTCCTTTAAGACGCTCTAGGGTCTGCCTGGTAAGACCACAATGGACAGTAATGAAATCAACGCCGTCTTCTGCCTGGCGTTCGATTACCTGAAATATTTTGTCCTTCTTCATCTTTACTAAAGCACCCTCTTCAGCGATGGATTCTATAGCTGCCTGATAAATAGGAACTGTTCCCAAAGGAAGAGGACAAGCTCTCAAAATCGACCGACGTATCTTATCTAAGTCTCCTGCCGTGCTAAGGTCCATCACTGCATCTGTGCCAGCCTCAATAGCTACCCTCAACTTCTTTAGCTCATGGTCAAGAGCTACATAGTCAGTAGAGGTGCCAATATTGGTATTTACTTTAGTTTTGGTCTTTTTCCCTATAGCTTTACAACAAGTTAAGCTGTGTTTCACATTTTTGGGGATAATTATCTCCCCCTGAGCTAAATTATCTCTAATAAACTCAGGAACTAAGCCTTCTTCTTTAGCTACCTCTCTCATTTCGGGAGTAATTCTTCCCTTTTTTGCTTCACTTAATTGACCCATCATAATCTAAACTCCCTTCTTTAGTTTTCCTCTTCTATTCCCTCTCCCCGGGTATTTGCCTCTAATAAAGCCTGATGAACCATATTTTTATTCACCGGAAAGGGGAGTCTATGAACATTACTTTCTTTCTTGCAAATCTCTTCAGCCAATCGTACTAAATTATTCTCATTCTTTACAAAACCTAATCTCTTCAGGGTTAAAGGCAAACCCAAAAGAGAATAGAATCTTAAAAACTCTTCTATCTCTTCCTTGCTGCGTTTTTCTAAAATTAACATCATTGCTACCCCAAAAGCTACCTTTTCTCCGTGCAAACTTGTACGTGTCTCTGTAAAGCTAGTCATAGCATAATTAAAAGCATGTGCGGCAGAACTGCGGCATCTTCCCCTGCCCAACCCACCTATCAAGCCAGTCAAAAGAATATTAACCTCTATAATCTCTTCTAACTCTGAAGAGCATCTTTCCCGCTCTACATCTCTTTTCGCTCTCAGTCCTATGCTTTTTACTAAATCAAAGGACTTCTTAGCAAGGTCAAGAGCCGCTTGAGTAGCAAGGTCCTTCTTTATTCCCTGGGTGGAAATTCTTGCCTCATACCACTTTGCCTGGGCATCTGCCATTCCCGCTGAAAGTAATCTTACCGGAGCTTGCGCAATTATCTCCGGATCTATTAGAGCCAGATTTGGATTTCTTTCCAGGTTCGAGGTCTTTAAATAGACTCCTTCTTTGCTGTAAAGAGGAGCAATGAACGACCAGGCAGAACAGGTGGCAGCACTGGTAGGAACGGTTATTATGGGAAGATGCAGATTAACACCAGCTGTTTTGGCTGTATCCAGAGCCTTTCCTCCTCCACAGCCCACCATAACATCTATATCCTTGTCCTTGGCCAAAGCAATAACTCGCTCTATCTCTTCGGCGCAGCATTCTCCTTTGAATTCCTCAAACTCAGGGCTTACGTTAGCTCTCTTCAAATTCTCAAGAATATTCTTTCCTATTTTGGAATAAACTAATCTATCGGCCAAAAGTAGTGGCCTTTTGCCCAGAGTAAAGATGAACTCCCCTATCTTTTTTGATATTCCCTTTTCTTGAATATATCTACCCGGTGCCAGAAAAAGATCAATCAATTTCTCCCTCTTTATTCTTATTTAATTAGGACGCAGATTTTCACAGATATATGTCCAAAGAGAAAATTCTGTTTACCACAATATAATATGATTTTATCGGTGAATGTCAAGAAATGTCGAAGTACAATTTCTTCCGTCGCTGTATAGTAGCTTCTTATTCTTTCTGCTCAGCTTCTCGTTTCGGGAAAGATATAAAAAACTTTGAAGGGGGAAATATCCCCCCTCAACGGCCTTCGGCCTGCTCCCCCCAAGTTCAAGAAAAGGCAGAGCATCGTTGCTTTGCTCCTCAAACAGTATATTTTTCTTTATCCTCAACTCGAAGCTTCGTTAAGGTTGCTCCTATAAGACTTCTTCAGAAAATGTACTTCGACAACCATGTAAACCTTCTATATACGATACTTTGACTAAACCTAATTTTTTGTTATTATATTCCTATATTGATAAAAATGGGTTAAAGATAAAGATTGACTAAATTAAAGGAGAGATTAATAATGCGGATTGGTGTTCTTACCGGGGGAGGAGATTGTCCAGGGTTAAATGCCGTTATCAGAGGTATAGTTATCCAGGGAGAAAGAGAAGGTTATGAGATAGTAGGATTTACAGAAGGATGGCTGGGGGTCCTGGAGAATAGGTCGAGAAAGCTAACAAGAAAGGATGTAGAAGACATTCAATCAGAGGGAGGAACCATTCTCTATACCTCCCGTACCAATCCTTACAAGGAAAATAATGGTTCTATCAGAGTCAAGGATACACTCAAGAAAGAAGGAATAGAAGTTCTGATAGCTATAGGAGGAGACGACACTCTGGGAGTAGCCAACCGACTCTACCAGGAAGGAATAAAGACAGTGGGAGTGCCCAAGACCATTGACAATGACCTTTCTGCTACTGACTACACTTTTGGCTTTGACACAGCTGTCAATATAGCCATAGAAGGAATGGATAGACTGAGCACTACAGCCAGGTCTCACCATCGAGCCGTGATAGTAGAAATAATGGGACGCCATGCAGGTTGGATAACCCTGGAGGCAGGAGTTGGAGCAGGAGCCTCCGTTATTCTAATTCCCGAAGTTCCCTTCTATATAGAAGAAATATGCGAGACCCTTATCAAACGAAAGAAGGAAGGAAATAACTACACCATCATAGCTGTAGCAGAAGGAGCAAAAGCAGCCAAAGGAAGCAAATTCCTCTCCCAGGAGGTAGTCAAAGGGGAAAAAATAGATGCATTCGGTCATATCCTCTTAGGAGGAATTGCCACCCTTCTGGAGAAAGAAATCCCCAAAAGGACAGGAATAGAAACAAGGTCTGTCATCTTAGGACATCTCCAGAGAGGGGGAAGACCCTCTGCTTTCGATAGATTCCTAGCTACTCGTTTTGGCCTTAAGGCGATAGAACTGGTGAAAAAAGAAAAATTCGGTCAGATGACATCTCTTAGAGGCACAGAGATTATCTCCGTACCCTTACAAGAAGCGGTGGGGGAGACAAAGCGCGTTCCTCAAAAACTCTACGATGAAGTAGTAAAACCATTATGGGGGGAGTAACATATAGCGTTTAGCGGATAGCGTAGAGCGTATAGGATAAACCATTAAAGCGAAAAACTGAAAACTTATTTTCCCCCTCACCCCTTTTTGTGTTCATTGTTCATTGTTCATTGACCTACTAGCCCGTTAGCCAACTGGTTCACCATTCGTTCGTTGTTTTTTTATCAATGAAGTATGCCCTATGGTTTTGAATTTTTTTTACTATACGCTATACGCTACCCGCTATACGCTGTATTTTTCGCTATTTTAGTACTCTATCCCTCTTCTCCCTTTTATTCCTGCATCAAAAGGATGCTTAATACTCTTTATCTCGCTAACCAGGTGAGCAAGCTCAATTAGTTCAGGGGAAGCATGGCGTCCGGTGAGAATAATCTCGAGAGAAGTGGGCTTTTTTCTTATGAAATCAATGAGCCTGTTCTTATCAATGAGCTCATAATATAAAACAACGTTTATTTCATCGAGGATAACCAAATCATACTTTTCTTCTATTACTTGGCGGCTGATTTCATCCAAAAAGTGAGTCCATTCTAGCCTGATTTTCTTTTTCTCCTCTTCCTTTAATCTATCTGGAAATGTCCATCTATCTTTCTCTCCTTTGCAGATTACCTTAATTCCCACATCTTCCAGAAGAGGAATTTCACCAGAGCCTTCTTTGCCTTTAAGGAACTGAACAAAGAGAATCCTCAAGCCTCTTCCCCTGGCTCTTATTGCCTGCCCTATGGCAGCAGTGGTCTTTCCCTTTCCCTTTCCAGTATATATCTGGACCAGCCCTCTCTTCATATATCTTTTATCCGGCTACGTTTATCTCTTTGAAATAGATAGGAGGGGTGCGGGTAGTCCCGATAAAACGGGATTCACTTCCCAGAGCCAGGACATTATTGAGCATAGTATAAGAATTATCGCTAACCATAACATCTTTAACTCTGCCTTTAATCTTTCCATTTTCTACCTTGTAACCAAGGTCTAAATTTACTGAAAACTCTCCCATCAGGACGTTACCCTGCCCTGAACCTATTACCTGGTCTACAATTATTCCTTCCTTGATGTCTTTGACCATCTCCTGTAAAGGAACTTTCCCCTCTTTTACAATAAAGTTACTGGTAGCAGGAGAGGGTAAAGTGCTATATCCCCTGGCTCCATTAGAGGTAGTTTCAGTGCCCATCAGACCAGCTGTCTGTAAGTCATAGATGAAGTTTTTCAAAACTCCCTCTTCAATTATGGGAGTACGACGGGAAGGTATACCCTCTCCGTCCACAGGAGAAGTAGCCAGAGCAAGAGGGAAAAGGGCGTCATCAAAAATATCTATAAAAGAAGAAACAACGGATTTACCTATTTTCCCTAAAAGAGGAGATATTTTCTTTTGCAGCACTTTTCCATTAATCCCCTGCTTCAATGATTGCAGGAGCAAGGGAACAGCCTTAGAGGTAAAAATAACCGGATATCTCCCCGGGGAAATCCTCCCCTTTTTTCTAGTTAATCTAAAAGCTTCCAGTATTCTCTGAGCAACAGAAGAAGACCAATCATGATATTTTACACTGGCTTCTCCTTCTCCTATGCCCAAGAAGTTTCCTTCTTCTGCTAAAAAGGCACCCAGAGAAAAAGTATAACTTGTCTTTTTATAAGAGCGAGAAAGGCCATTAGTGTTCAGAATGCTAATCTCGGCTTCTATCTTAGCTACTTCTCCTTCACAGTGCAGGAAAGGAGCTTCCTTGAGAATCAAATCAATAGCTTCTCTACCCTCCTTTACCATCTGTTCTAAACTCAAAGAGATAAGAGAATCGTCATAACACTTAACAGAAGAAGTGCTATCAGCAGGAGGAAGATGAAAGCGGGCTTTCTCGCCAAATTGAGCTGAGTCTGAAGCCGCTTTTACTAAAGGACGAGATTGGCTAAGGTCAGTAGAACTGGAAAATCCAATTTTCCCTTGTTTAATTACCCTTAAGCCTATACCCTCCTCAAAAGAAGAATCGATTGATTTTAGCCGATTTGCTTCGAATATAACCTCACTACTTTTAGACCTCACTCGGTAAAGCTCTGCTTCTTCTGCAGAAGCGGCAGCCATTTCCAGAATTTTCTTCATCATTGCTTTCCTCCCACCACTACATCTCTTATCTCCAGGTGAGGTCCTCCTGTAGAAACAGGAAGAGGCGATTGACCTCCTTTTCCACACCCCCCTGGTCCAGTAAAGAGAACTAAATCATTACCGATAGCCTCAATATTGGCTAAAGTGTTGAAGATATTTCCAGTAAGATTTAAATCCCTTACTTTTTTGCCGAGCCTGCCTTTTTTTATAAGATAACCTTCTTCTGGGGCAAAAGTAAACATCTCTAGATTAGTCTGTCCCCCGCGAAAGCCTTTAACGTAGATTCCTTCCCCTACCCCTTCTATCATCTCCTCAAAGGACTTATCTCCCGCTGCAATATAGGTATTACTCATCCTCACGATGGGAGGATAATCATAGCTTATAGCTCGTGCATTGCCGGTAATCTCTTCCCCCATCTTGGCTGATGTCTCCCGGGAGTGAAGCCTGCCACTGAGTCTGCCTTCTTTAATTAAATAAGTCTTTTGGGAAGGAACTCCTTCATCATCGTACAAATAATAACCCCCTTCTCCTTTGATGCGAGGTTCATCAATAATATTCAGTCCGGGCGGTCCAAAGAGCCTTCCTAATACCATTATTTTCTGAAGTCTTTTATCCTCGTATAAAAAATCAGCCTCAGAAAGGTGACCAAAAGCCTCGTGAGCAAAAACACCGCTTAACTCAGGGTCCACTATGATAGTGTACTTTCCTCCTTTAGCTGGTTCTGCGTCTAATAGATCTTGTGCTCGCTTGACTGTCTCTTCTGCCTGTTCTGCCTTTTCCTTCACCAGTCCGTAGCCTCCCACTCCTCCTATCCCCATATGGGCAGACTGGATATTATCTCCCCTTCTGGCTATAGCCCTCATCCCCAACACTGTATCTATCCTCTCCTGTTCAATGTAAGTTCCTTCTGAATTAATAAAGTACTTTGTGGTATGAATATCAGCATACCTTAAAGCTGAGGTCTGGATTTCTTTGCCAGAAAGAAGGATTTTGTTATAGCGGTTACAGAGAAGATATTTTTCTTCCAGGGAAATATCGGCTGGGTCAAGCTCTACTTCTACACTTATTGCCTCATTCCGGGCAGGAAGGGAAGCTAGCTTAATTTCTTCTCCTTTTATCAGGTGAGCTTCTTTTGTAGCTAATTCTAAGTAATCTTTCAATTTAGATAAATCATTAAAGGAAACAAAACTCCAACCCCCTCTACTTTTTGCTCTTATTCCTCCACCTTTTCCATAGGACTCCCCTATTGCTTCCAGTTCCTTGCCTACATAGTGAATTCCCACTACTTTGACTTCCTCATACCTGATTTCCAGATAATCTGCCTTTACTCTTTTTAGACAAGAACTAAAAAAAGATTTCATTTACATAACCTTTTCCATGATCTCTTCTGCAATATCGAAGTTAGCATAGACCTTCTGCACTTCCTCAGAATCCTCCAGCGCATCCATCAAACGAAGCATCTGCAAAGCTTCTTTTTTTTCCAGGGGAACAGTAGTTTGAGGAATCATAGTCAACTCAAATAGTTCAGGGCTATATCCTATTCTTTCTATATTCTCTTTAATCTGGCTGAACTGTTCAGGAGGAAAGACAATCTCCAGAATATCCCCTTCATCTTTTATATCTTCTGCTCCTACCTCAATAGCCATCTCGATTATCTTATCCTCATCTACCTTTGTTTTATTCAAAACCATTAAACCTTTGCGGTCAAACAGCCAGTTTACACATCCAACTTCTCCCAGGTGGCCTCCATTCTTAGATAGAATATGTCTAATCTCGGCGATAGCTCTCTTTTTATTATCAGTAACTCCTTCAATAAATAGAGCTACTCCTCCAGGCCCATACCCCTCACAGTTAAAAGCTGCATAGCTAACCCCGGGCATCTCACCTGTCCCCCGCTGGATAGCCCGCTGGATATTATCCTTGGGCATTCCTACCTCCTGCGCCATATCAATGGCTAAACGTAAAGCAGGATTTGTTTCTGGGTCTCCCCCTGCTCTTGCCTCAATAGCTAGTTTGCGGGAGAGCTTACTAAAAGTAGCACCCTTTTGAGCATCTTTCTTGGCTTTCTTATGCTTTATGCTACTCCATTTTGAATGACCGGACATTTCAATTCACCTCTTTTTTTCTTTAGTATAGCAAAAAAGAGTTCAACGTCAAACATAGTGAGTTTTTAACCACAGTTCATAGTTCATCGTTCATAGTTCATCGACTAAAATCTCCCAATAACAAGCAATAAAAGGAAAAACATTCTTCCCCTCAAATATATTTATTGACTTTTTCAAGCTAATTGATAATTTGTAAGTAAAAATAAGCAAAGAAGCAAAGGCTATGTTTAAAAAAATAAAATGGATGGTAACAATCTCTATTTTCCTGATTATCTCGACAATTTTTCTCTTCAGCCAGCTTGCTTTGGCTAAGGGAAAGTGGCAGATAAGTCCTCATTATGGGAGCTGGAGTCTGAGACCAGTAGAATCCATGATTAAGGATTTAGTAGAAGATACGCTGGAAAGTCAGTTTCAAGGACTGATAGAAGAATATTTGGAAATAATAGACCCCGACTGGGGATACACCCCGGATATTCACTTTGGCTCCGGTGGAACAAATTTAGGCCTCGAGGTCAGATTCTACCCAGGGGGCGAAGATGGTTCTTCCAGCATTGGATTGGCAGTGGAAAAAAGCGAGCTTGAACTTACTCTGGACGGCTCAATAACATTCGAACTTGCAGATGGTAGCTATGTACAGGGCTCAGCAGATACTAGATTGCTCTTGGAACCAACTTCCTATCATTTGAGTCTTCGCTGGGACATAAAGCCATCCTGGCGACTCCATCCCTATATTGGTTTTGGCGCCGGCATAGGCTCCCTGAACGGAGTCCTCACCTATGATGATGTTAGCGTTGAGGCTTATGATGCCTCTACAGCAACAACTGTAACTGTAACGTACCCCCCTGGCCAAATGGACCTTGCTGATTTACTAGAAGACGCCGGGTACCCGACAATACCTCTGCCTATTCTCCAGCTCAATCTTGGATTCAACTTTAAAATAACCAATTACCTTCATGTCTTATTTGATGCAGGCATCTGGAATGGATTTTTAGTAAGAGGAGGAGTTTGCCTCAGGGTTTAGATTTTCTCTCCGGAAATTACCATAGTTTAGTTTTCCTCAGATTTTCTTCTTTTCTGTCATTATAGTCGAACCTGGTCTTCAGATGGCTAAGAATCTATTAATAAAAAATGGTAGAATTTTAAATCCGTCTTCTAAAGAAATTAAAGAGAGTGATATTTTTTTAGAAAATGGAGTTATTGCCAAGATTGAAAAGGCTAAAAAGGTTTATCCCTTTGCAAAAGTTCTGGATGCGGAAGGTCGAATAGTAACTCCTGGCTTTATTGACTTACATATTCAGGGGGCTGGCGGCGCTGATGTCCTTGATGGCAGGAGAGAATCACTTGAGATTATCTCCCGTACCTGTGCAAAGTTTGGCACTACCAGTTTCTTAGCTACTACTCTTTTTCGTTCAGAGGAAGATAATCATCATTTAGAAGTTGCCTCTAAGAGCGTGGGAAGTGATTTGGGAGGAGCCAATCTTCTTGGCATTCATCTTGAAGGTCCTTTTATTTCTGCGCCAAAAAGGGGTATGATTTTACCTGAATGCATATTTTTCCCCTCTCTAGAAATTCTTAAGAAGATTTTGGATTATAGCAAGGGAAAACTTCGCATGATGACTATAGCTCCAGAGATAAAGGGAAATCTAAAAATTATAGGAACTCTGGTAAGAGAGGGAATAGTTGCCTCCTTTGGTCACTCTAATGCTTCCTACGAGGAGACTTTAAAGGGGATGAAAGCAGGTATTTCCCATGTTACCCATCTTTTTAATGCTATGCCTTCCTTTCATCATCGAAAGCCAGGACCCCTTCTAGCCATCTTTCAGGCAAAAAGAGTTATTGCTCAAATCATCTCCGATGGAGTCCACCTACATCCTGAAATATTGAGATTTACCTATGACATATTAGGAGAGGATAGGTGTATCGTAATTACGGACGGCTTGCAGGCTATGGGGCTCCCTGAAGGAAGGTATACCTATAATGGAGTTGAGTATGAGTCACGAAAGGGCACGGCAAGATATTTCGATGGGACTTTAGTGGGTACCTCTTTAGGCCTAAATCAATTACTAGAGCGATTTATTCGGTTTAGTGGATGTTCTTTAAATGCAGGAATAAAAGCGGTTACAGAAAATCCGGCTAAAGTTCTCGGCATCCAAAATAGAAAGGGGAAAATTGAATTAGGTAAGGATGCAGATTTAGTCATATTAGATGGAGACTGGTCTGTTTGGTCCACCATTGTAGAAGGAAAGGTTGTTTTTCATAAGTAGTGAAGTTATATTTATAGCTCTAAACGTAATTGTTGACTGTGCGCTAAAATAAGGTTTTGTTGAGGAAGGATTTCTCGACTTTCCTCCTTGGAACCAGTAAGAAGGATAATTTTATTTTATCCTTTATGCGGCTTCCCTAAACTAAGCGAGGCTATTTTGATGAACTTACTCTATCTCAATAATCTTGCCAGAGTCGGCTGATTTCATCTCCCTGAGCACAATCTCTAAAGAATCCCTGGCTGATTGAGCACTGGCTTCGCCAGGTTCCTCATTATTCTCCAGGCAATCAATAAAATACTTTATCTCTGAGAAGTAACCTCCCAAATCAGCAATATTCCCTCCTCCATCCGCCTTAGCCTTTAATTCAGGCTTTACAGTGGGGTATTCTATCTCTTTACCCGACCTATAGATAGCTAAAGTCTTCTCATGGCGTGAATTAAACTCGACCGCTCCTTTTTCAAATAAAGCCGTATAAGCCATAGTAAAGGGAAAATTATCCGGCATATCCCAGCCACCTTCAGTGAAAGCTATCACCTCATCAGGGAAGGTAAAGGTAGTAAAGGTATGAGCATATTTGAGCCTACCTGGGGAGACCCGCGAAGCCAAAGAGACAGGTTTTCCTAAAAGATATAGTAGATAATCAGTATCGTGAATATGTAAGTCTAAGAGGGCACCTCCGCTCCTTTTTGCATCAGCAAGCCAATTATCCCAGGCATAGGTAGGAGTAGAAGCAAGACGAGTTAAGGTAATACTAAAGAGCCTTCCTAACTCACCAGTCTGATAGATTTTTTTTAATATAACATATTCTTGCCAGAAGCGAATCACCTGAGCAATCATCAATTTAACCCTGGCCTTCTTAGCCGCCTGGAGCATCTCCTCAGCATCTTTTACTCTTAAGGCAATGGGCTTTTCACAGAGGATGTCTTTGCCTAGCCGTGCAGCTTCAATCACACACTCTTTATGAAGAAAAGTAGGCAGGCATATGTCCACTGCATCAATATCTTCCTGATTCAATAGCTCTTCCAGGCTAGAATAAGCAGTAGCCTTATGTTTATCAGCTAAGAGCTGTGCTTTCTCTAAATCACTGTCTGCTATGGCGATAAGCTTTGCTTTATTTAGATTCCCATAAACCTCAGCGTGCATTCTTCCCATAAAACCTGCCCCTATAATTGCTACTTTAATCATTCTTCTTTCCCTCCTTTATTTATTCTTACCTATCTATCCAGAATAAAATCCATACTCCTGGAAGTATTATATATTAGAGCCTCTGGATGCTGCGAGTAAGGAGGCAGTATCTCGGCAGTGATATAATCATTGTAGCCTACCTCTCTTAAAGCTTTCATCACCCCAGCCCAGTCTATATCTCCTTCCAAGAGATCACAAAAGCCATTGACATTTCCTATAGCTCTCTTGAAATCCTTAATATGGACTTTTTTTATTCTCTTTCCCAAAATCCTAATCCAGTGTTCGGGATAGCCAGTGACAAGGGTATTGCCTACATCAAAATAGGCACCTAGATAATCAGACCCCAACTTGTCAATAAAGTCTCTCATTTCTAAAGGAGAAAGCAAGAACTTGTTCCAGACATTTTCAATACCAATATTGACCTTATATTTCTCTGCTGTGGCAAGACATTCTCGTAAGGATTCAAGCGAGTGCTGGTAGGCAACATCATAAGGAACAATTTCACCTTCTGGTTTAAAAAAGACATCCACGGCTCCGGGAATTACCAGGATAGTATCAACACCTAAATAAGAGGCTAACTCCAACATTTTCTTGACGATTCCCTTTGCTTTATCTTTCACTTTATCATTAGAACTACTAAGGGAATAATCCCAGAATAGACCTGTAGCTAAACTACTCAATTCGATTTCTACCTCTTTGGCTGCTTGAACTATCTTTTCTACATCTTGCCTGGTAGAATCAAGACTCAACTCTCCTTTTTCTGCTACAGTTAGCTCTATTGCCTCAAAACCTGCTTTCTTAGCTAGCTGCATACAATCCTTCAGGCTCATTTTAGAGCCATTAGCCAACTTTTCCGCAAAAGACCAATAATTGATACTCTTTTTCATAACACCTCCTTCCTTCTGATCATCTTCTTTTCTTTCGTCAATTCTGTAATCGCCTCAATTGCGCAGATAACGGTTATCCACCCTCGCTCGATAAATGGAAAAGAAGAAGTCTCTACCAATAGTTTAGTTATCAGTAAAGGTATCCTTATCTATTTTTTTCGCTCCTTGGCAGTGAGTTTATACACTTTCTCTAATAAGTCTCTATCGATTTGAGTTTGTTTTACTTTCCGACGTTCCATAACTATTCTTGCCACTTCGACTACTCTGTTTAGCCTGTTCTCTGTAAATCCGTCTTTGCCTCCCCAGCTAAAAGAGGGAATATACTTGGGGACAATACTTCCCCCAAAAATATTACAGGCTACTCCAATTATGCAACCTACATCGAGAAGTGTCCCGATTCCTGCCTTGCTATGGTCTCCAATAAACGAACCCACTTTTATCTCACAGGTATCAACCTCTTTTCCCTCAAGGTGCACCTTTATTTGACCATAGGTATTTTTAAGATCACTGGTGGTAGTCAGGGCAGCCAGGTTTACCCACTCTCCCACATAAGAGTGACCTACAAATCCATCATGGTGTTTATTGGAATAAGCATAAAAGATTGATTCTTCTATTTCTCCGGCTATACGACAGGCAGGGCCAATACTACACCCTTCTCTTATCTTTGCTCCATCAATGATAGTCCCCTTCCCTATATAAGATGGTCCATCAATAACGGTAGGAGGACGAATCTTCACCTCCTCCTCAATATAAATAGGCCCCTTTTCAGCATTTAAAAACACTCCTGGCTCAATGAACGTTCCTTCACCTATATAAATCTGACCAGGATTGACCAGATAGACACCCTCCTTTAGCGTGCCCTTTATGCCACTTTTCCTCGCCAGTTCAAAATCGGCTCTTATGGCTTCTGCATTTAGTCTTATCAAATCCCACGGATACTCTAGCAGATTGAATCCATTTTCCCTCTTTGCCGGACTAGATTCAATCTCCTTTACCTGCACCATATGCTTAGCTTGATTTAGGCTCTGCTCAATTCTTTCCGGTGAG
>Ga0315533_1000691_pt1 | contig 27756 bp, 37 predicted proteins | sample SalMarSW160130MG_FD_203081 | JGI IMG/M metagenome (GOLD analysis project Ga0315533, IMG submission 203081) | Salt marsh sediment microbial communities from the Plum Island Ecosystem LTER, Massachusetts, United States - Salt Marsh Sediment SW1601-30 ... | reverse complement strand
GACTCCAAGATTCTAAAGAGAAAAGAGGAACAGATGAGAACATTAGATGAAATAGCCTGTGATTTATTAAAGAAGCAAATTGAAGAGCATTATGAAGGTAAATGAGTTGTGATTTAAGAGATGGAGGTTATGGACTTTGCTTTACAGGACAATCTTTAGAAGGTGCAATCAACAGTCTTCAGGTTATTGAGGATTTGATCGGAAACTAAGCAAAAGTCTTTTCAAGCTTCTCAGGGCTATATAGCCCGATTACATAGATGGGCGGCAGTCAAAACCTTTAGAGAGAAGTCTTTCTCATAAAAAGGCGCTGCCGCCTCTTTTTTATTCTCAACCAGGAGGCATATCAATGCAAGCAGAAGAAGTTTTGTTCAAGGATGCGTTTCCTTGTAATTCCTACCCCTTTCTTCGCAGGATAGAGGAATTGTTAGGAGAAAATAAAACTAATAGTCTCGGTAGTTTGAAAGGAAAAGAACTGGATAAGGCAAAAGCGTGTCTATTCATTTTGCTAGGCCAAGCATACGGACAGTTTTTTAAAATTGACAGCGTGGAAGAGTTCGAAAGGCTAGATAGAGTTCTTAATTTAAAGGAGAAAAATTAAATGAGAGAAGAACCTTTATTTAATGAAGAGAATGTAATCTATCAATACACCCAAGAGCAAGCAATTGAAGATGGTGTGTTGGTAGTAGTTGGCAGGTGTAATAACCAAAAGATAATCTTTACCACTAATTTATTCAGTGATTATACCTGCGAGGATGAGGATGGGAAGAATAGGGTAGATATAGAAAAATTAAGAAGGACAATTGAAAAAGGATTATCTTTACTTAAAGAGCGAGATAAAGAAGATACCGAGTATATGAGACTAAGGGTCATAGAAAAAAACAAGATATGGGTTATCTGGAATGCAGAAGGTTTTACTTTCTTAAAGCCTCAGGACTATTAGAAAGAGAGGAAAAAATGAAGATAGACGGAATAAAAACAGCAAAAAAGATCTCCGAGCATCTTTACCAGATTGGCCAAGATATAGAGCCAGAGGATCTATTAAGGGTCGTAAGGATACTATCTGGTAAGGGGAAAGAATTGGGAGGAGACTATTCTTATGGCGGAGGTAAGCTTTATTTTACTGAAGTTGCCGGAATAACGAGGAGTGAGTTTAATCAAATCCTCAAGACAACAAGAGAAAGATATCCCTCCTTAGAGGAGATCATTGGCAGTAATTTCACCCGGGAAAAACTCATGGATCAACTAAGTCCAATACTGAAAGTAAAACGCTCGACAACTAAAAGAGAACTCCTCTATAAAGCCTTGGATGAAGAGATTCTCTATGAGCTTTTTAGAGAGCTTATTGTTAAGAAGAAGTGCCAGGAATGGGAAAACTACACTGAGCATAAAATGCTAATCCCGTCACTAGATAAGGAGCTTCAAATTATCTTTTCGGAGACAAGTTCCTGGAGAAAATCTTTATCCGATAAATCCTTTACTCAGTTTTGGTTCATTCGAAAAAATGTGAGATTTCATATGGAGATTAAGAATTACGAGACCAAGCGATACGGAGACAGCCTTTTCCTGAACATGAAAGATACCGATGAGGTGCTGTTAAGGTCAATAAAAAAGATAGCCCAAGACCAAGGTGGAACTGAAGATAATTCAGAGTTTCAGCTACAGATATGGAAGAAAGAAGTTTCTCGTGTTGATATCGGCTTGGCTGAAGCTGAAGAAATAGAATATGAAAATGATATCGACAAACTCAGCCAGTACTTTGGCAAGCGGAGAGGATCAAAGTTTGAAACCTTTTCCTCTGGCCTAAAAGAAATGGCTAATGGGAAGTTAATAGAAAAGCTTTTGGGAAAAAAGTTTCTCATCTCTGCCTTAGGTGAGAAAATCTTCATCGGAAGGTCCTTGGACAAGGCCACTTTTGAAGGAATAGCTAGTCACCTTAAACTCGAGTATATGGAAGAGAACAACATTGTCTGTAAGGTAGAGGAGAAAGAAACTACTGAGGTTATCTCCGCTATCTGGGAGATGGCCGGAGAATATAGCAAGAGATTTCAGATGAGAGCCTTAAATGAAAGGAGAAAGAAAAGATGTTAGAAAAAATAGTGATTGGTTGGGAGGAAATAGAGCCAGTTTTTCTTGCCAACATTGCCTTAAAGAGGCCCTTTATTCTTTTGGGCAGGCACGGTACCTCCAAGACTACCTGTGCTAAAGAGATAAGCAAGATTTATGATAAGGATGAATTTCGCTTCTATGATGCTACTAAAGATGACCTCATCTCTATTGCCGGCATTCCCATTCCGGAAAAGTTAGCTCAAGGAAAACTTGAGTTCTCGGAGCACAATCGAAGCATATGGAGAGCAAAGGTAATTGTAGTGGATGAACTCAGCAGAGCCAACAAAGACAGCCAGAACCTCTGGCTTGAGATCCTGGAGGAGAAAACCTGTTTTGGTAAGTCCCTTCACTATGAGGCACTGATTGCTACCATGAACCCGGAAAGTTACGCCTCTTGCTTTAAACTGGATGAGGCACTCCTGGATAGATTCTATGCGGCAATACCAGTGCCAGATTTACAGAAAGGAACCACTGCTCACACATTCAAGAAAATACTTGAGGTAAACCTAGAAGGAAGAGATAAGGGATTAGGGAGAAAAGAGGTGAGGAAAGAAATTGAAGAAATTAGGAATAGCTATGAGGAGATTAAGGGTGAGAAGAGTATAGTTGAAGGAGTAGTGGAGTATGTGGCAAGTTTCATGGAGATCCTTCTCTCCGAAGCCAAGAACTATATCAGTCCCAGGAAAAGCATTCAACTCACCGAAGAGGTCCTTGCTCTTTCCTCTTACTACAAAATGAGAGATGAAACTGATTATCTAGAAAAAGGAGTAAAGGATGCTCTTCTCTATACCCTTGGTATTCCTTTAAAGATAAAACCAGAGCTTCTCATGCAGATCCACGAGAATTTAAAGCCGGTGCTGAAGAGGTATTCCTTGACTGAAGTTGATCGAATACGGATTGAGATTGCCAAGATAAAAGATGCCGAAAAGATGCTCTTCTATCTTAAGAAGAATATCAGAAGAATAGAGGATCATCTACCGCTAGATGAGACCGAGAAACTGCTGAGTACAGTGAATGAGAAAATAGGCCAGGACGGTAAGCTTCTCCTTCTCTTTAAAGAGATCCTCGAAGAAGTGGGAGGATGCGAAGAACAGAAAAGACAGATTAAGGGAAAGATCTTGATTCATTTAGTGAGAAAAGCAGAGAAAGTGATCTCGGTTCTGGTGCAAAGGAATGTAAATAATGAAGAGGACCTTCTCACTTTAGATAAGGCAGGTGAGTTTACGAGCTACCTGGTAAGTACTCCTCTACCTTCCAAAATGGCCGATTTTCTCTTAAGTAAAGAAGTAGATAAAGAAGAGAGCATCATTGAATTTATCAAGAAAGGAGAATTTCGATGATAAATAGACACAAACTAATCCAAGCTTGTATGGGATTAGGAATGAACATGCTGGAGATCTCTCACTTTGTTGAGATAAGTGATGAGGTATCGATTGCCTGTTGGGGATTTGATAAAAGAAAGAAAGAGAATTTCATTTACCTCAATCCCCGGGTTTTGAGACTCTCATTTGAAGAGATTCAACTGGTCCTGAGACATGAGATCTTGCATTATGCAGGATATAAAGGAGTTGCGGGAGCAAAAGATATCGAGCTTGTCAACATCAGCCTGGATATAACAGTCAACAAGATTCTCACTCTTTCCTATGAAAAAGAGATGAGGTCTCTTTCGAGAAAGATATATCCAGAGGAAAGCAGAAACACTATTCTAGCTCTAGCCGAGCCGCACCTTACATGTGATGCAATCAAGATTAAAGAACTAAAAGGGATCTGGAAGGATATCTGGATGAAAAAAGAAATTCCCTCACCCTCATCTTTATACTACCAGCTCCTCTTTCACCTTGATGAGCTAAAGGGAGTCTTCCTAATTAATCCGTTTGGGGTAGCTAACAATAATGGTAGCTCTCACATCGTTCTAAGAAAAGTTCCAGAAGGGCTCAAAGTTAAGGAAGATAAATTCAGCAAATTAGAGAAAGATGAGATAAATAGAATTATCGAAGAGGTACCCTGGAACTTAAAGGATGCTTTCAGTAATGAGATGTCCCAGATATTCTCTCATCTCTTGATTGGAAAGAGGGCCTTTGATGTGAAGAGTATTTCTGATTTCATTAAAAGGCTAGAGATAAGGCAAAAGCTTAATGAGGTCTCTAGCAGCATGATCAAGGCTTTGGATGGGGCATCGTCCTGTCAGCTTTATCCATATGAGCTCAGTAGACTAGGAGTTATCTATATGGCCTGTGGGATAAGCAAGATCATCCCCATCTTTTGGAACAAGACCCCAGAGACGAGAAAAAAAAGACTAGCTATCTACATTGATACCTCTCCCAGTATGGATTCATTTAAGGAAGAGGAAGTCTTCCTGGTGAATGAATTAAAAGATTCCTTTCCCACCAAGATCTATGTTTTTGCGGGCGAAGTCGAGGAAATCTCAGCCGAGGATTTTGCCGAAGGAAAATACCCAAGTGGCTATTCCACCTCATTCGATGTAATAGTTCAGCATCTCCTCGCATCAGACTATGATGCTGGAGTTGTCTTTACCGATGGAGAGTCTTCTGTAAATGCCTCAATTCAAGAAAAATTTTCTTCAAGCGCTAAGAGACTTTTCACGATTTATTTTACCTCAGATACACCTCCTACCTCAGACCTAGACCATATCTCAGAGGAAAGCCTCACCGTGAAAGTTTGATAAAAAAAAACAATAAGAAAAAATATGCAGAAGGTTAAGGCCACTCCTGTCTTGCTGTGAATTCTCCCAGCTTAGAAAGAAATGGCAAAGAGGAAAAAATGAAGAGAAAAATACCACTACTTACACTTTCAGGAGGTAGGTTAAGTGAGTTTGGTAGACCAGTGAGATATAGAATATGGGTCCATTATGCTGAAGATAAAGATGATGGCTGCTATGAGTTCATGCCCTGTGAATTAGAGAAGGCAAAGTTATTTAGGAAAAAGCTCTCAAAAGATGAAAGGTTTGCCATAGTGGAGCCAATAGTTGCTGTTGTATGGGATAGGCAATTTAAGAGATATCGAGAAGTGGTGAACAAATAACAAGAGAGATGGTGCAGTACAATAAGGCTCGACAATCAAGATTAAAACAAAGAAAGGGACTGGTTGGCAAGTTTGATCCGGCCAGTCCCTTCAAGTATGGAGGAACAAAATGAAAAAATTCCAAGTTTGGCTTAGGGGAAGCGATTTATGCGATGTTATAGCTAATTCTAAGAAGGAAGCATTACAACAAATTAGAGACTTTTATGGATACAAAAGATTACCCAAAGGAACTTTTGCCTGCGAAATTTCTTGGAATTATTACGATCAGATAGTAAAAAATAATCAGGCTATTGGAATAGACGCTACTAATATGTGAGGGAGAAGATGAAAAATAAGGACTATGCAAAAGTATTAAAAAAGATTAACACACTGATAAACAAAGCAAAAGGAGAAAAAAATAATAAAGGATATAGAGAAAATCTCGGATACGATTCTCAATTAGAGTTAGAAAATTATATGAGCACACTCAACCTATCATATCAGGAAAAGGCTGAATTAATTAAGATGTTTTATGAATGTTGCGATGAGCTTTAAAGTAGTGTCAAAAGAGAGGAGAAGAAAATGAAAACAACAGAAGAACAAATCAAAAGAGTATGGTATCAGAGTGAATCTCATCCAGAGGTTGAGTCATGCGATCCAAGGGATAAAGAGACAATAGAGTGGCTTGATGAGAATCCAGTTGCCTATTGTATTGTTACAGGAACTAAAAGTAGAGCATTCGGGAGAAAGTCTTGTGTCTATATTGGTTGGGCGCAGAACAACAACTCAGTAGGAGCAATTATTGAAAAACTAAGGACATTGAAAGGAGAATCAGAAGGGATACGGTTTTCTCCACCAGGAACCATTTTTCAATATCGGGCACAATTCACTCTAAAACACTATAAGGATAAAGGATTTACGGGCGGATTTTTCCAGCAGTGGGATGAAGAATACCCGAGAGACTGTTTAACTTTAGACTATACTCTAAGGCTATTAGATGAAGTGATAGCAGAATTTGAGAAATGGATAAGCAACTCTTATGCTACCAAGAAAATCACTGTCAATACTAATAAAAACGTCGTCAAGGAGATACAAAGATGAAGGAAATTAAAATAGCAAAAGTAAAGGTCCAACGAAAGCAGATCTTATTTATATAATCTTTAAGGAAGTAGAATCTGATCTATGGGAACATCGACAGTTTATTTTGGATTTGTGTCGAAATGAATTAAAAAGTTAGACAAAGAAAGAATTATCAAAATGGGTCAATCCATGTGAAGATGAATGGGAAGATGTATTATAGATGAAAGGGGATTGAAATGTCAAAAGAAAGAGACCATAATTGCAAGGAAAATATGATGCTTGATGGAGATTGTCAAATTGTCCATCTGGTTTTCGACGGAGATGAGGTTTTCTTTCCGGGACAATGCTCTATTTGCAACAGAAGATTAACAGAGAAATATAAATACGTGGATACAAGAGAGGCTGAGACTGATGAAATAATTGAATAAAGAGGGATAAAGATGAAGACAACAAGAAAATTTTCAAAACAGCAAAAAAGATTTATCGAGGTAAAGGCGTTACTTGAGGTCACCCAGGAGGCTATGAACAAAAAAAGAAAAGAGATATTTAAGTCAAAAGGAATTGATGAAAATGATCTCAGTGAAGAGAACATTGAAAGAATAGTAGACATAGATATGGGGCTCGAGGAAACCTGTGATTTTGATAGCGTATACAAGTTATATGTAGAAGCGAGCGATAATGTTATCCAGTGGGCCTTAGAGCGAGTTAAACACTTACCACAATACGAGGAGAATAAAGAATTATTGAAAATACTGGATGATAAAATAACCCGCATGATACATAGAGATAAGTTAACGGATATTGCTATGAGTTTAGTAGTTTAACTTCGATACTGATGAAGATAAACTATAAAATTAAAAGGAAAAGAAAATGAGTGTAGTTCTTTATAGCGAAAAAAAATTTCTAGAGATATACAAAACATTAGAACCCGAAGGACGAGGTTTAGCATGGTTATTTGGTTATCCCGATGGATGGGATGAGCTCAGCGGTATGGATTATTATCTCAAAAGCTTTATCAATGATTTATACCGGGCCAACACTATAACTTGGAATAGACAATATCCAGACGAGGTCCAAGAAATAAAGACACTAAATTTCTCACAGACGGTATTGCCATATGGAAATTTGTGCCAGCTATATAAGTCTTTACTGGGATTAAGATACAATCTATGTGATAACGATGGGGAAGAATCGGATCTTAATAATTGTCTTGATAGATTAAACAGATTGATTGACCATATTGCATTGAAAATCATTCAAGAAATACCGGCCTATCAAGATGCTAATACTTGGTGAAAAAACATAGGAGAAAATTATGATAGAAAAAAGATAAGTAGACTGGGAAAAAGAATACTAGACTAAGGTTTTGATAGGGTGAGTCTTTTGATGTAGTCAAAGAGAAAACGCAGGCTTAAAGATTATGGAAAAGGAGGTTTAGCTACATTTAGCTGGCACCCAAAAGCCGGTAAAGTAATCTATCTATTCACGGTTAAAGACAAAAGAGGTTGGTTGGGTTTATTTTCTCCTGACCAACCTCTTTTCATGTATTAAAGAATTTTCACGGAGGAAGCTATGAATTTCAAAACGTTGGACGATGAGAAAAAGATAAATAAGGTTTTGAGTTTTTGCTATGGGCTTGTTCCCAGGATGGTGAAAAACGTTCTTCTGAGAGAAGGGTTCACGGCTAGCGAAAGAGGAAAAGGGTTAGGGTTAGTTTATGAGATCAAACTGGCTGAATCTTCCCTGGGAGCAGACTTTTACTTTCATAACCTCTTTTTGGAAATTACCACCAAGGATAGAGATGCTCCATTTTTAGAATTTGATGAAGGGCTCGTTGATTTTGGATACTTTCTTTCCAAAACTTTGAGCATGGTGGAAAGCAAGCTAAGGCCCCTTCTTCTCGTAATGAATGAGAAAAACATAGGAAAAGGAATAGAAAAGATGATGGAACTTGCTCCCGAGTATTATAGACTAAGAGCCATTTGGAGGGATAAAGATGACTAAGAAAGAGGAGATTGTGCTAGTGGTAAGGTGCGCTGCTAATCACATGGTATATAAGAAGAGCTGTTCTGGCTGCGATGAGGAGTATCTCTGTTGGAAGATACAAACTCTTCTACGAGAAGGATTTCCTCACATTGAGAATCCATCCCTTTAAGGGATTAACCCACCAAGAGTCTCTCCCTTAAACTAACCATAAGAAAAATAATCAAGATGGTTGTTTTGGTCAACGCAAAGAGTTCTTTTGGTAAAGGGGGTCTTCAACGGACTGGTTACATTTGTCTTCAAAGGAGGTACTCACAAAATGAAGATAGCAACAATTAAACAGAGTAATCTAGATTCGTCCTGTTGGCTGGTTCAGTTTTGGGGAAGGCAGTATTGTCAGAGCTGTGAGTATAACGAAACCAAGGAATGTGGTGGAAACTGGGGAAATGCCAAGAAAATAAGAGAAGGAAAGATGAAAGTGAAGAGTAAACCACTAAATACTTAGGAAAGGAGAAAAGAACATGGCAAAAAATAAAGAATATAGACCAGTGGAAAAGCTAAAGGAAATATTATTTGTGAAGCTGAAGCGTGAAAAATTCAAACTCGACTGTGGCCACAAAGTAACCCTGGGAGAATATCTAGCCAATAACATTGTGATCCAGAACGATAGCAAGAGGATTGAGTGTACGGATTGTTACTGGTAGTGAAATAAAGGTGAAAAACGTTGCCAATTCTGTGACTGCTGGGCCGAAGGACTACTCTATCTGCTGGAGATCTCAAATGAAAATTCTGCCAGCCAGGAAAAGCAAAAGCAGAAGCGATGAAAACAAAAAGAGAATCCAAAGTAGCTAACGGCAAGGAAAAGTAAGAGAATGAAAAAGGAGGAATCTATGCTTCAGGGAAGGTGTAGAAAGTGTGGCTCTCTCATAAGAATAAGGCAAGGGGGACTATCCCGGCAGGAGGTTATTGCGAGACTAAAAAAGATGGAAACCTTCGAGTGCCCTGGCCATCATGTTGAACTGTGCTCTCCTTATCCTGACTTTTGGAACCTTGACGAGTTTGAAGAAGTGGAAGATCCTCCCGACGTGAGCGAGAAAGAATGGCTAGCCAAAATGAGGAGAAGGTACAAAGAGGTTTTGGATTGTGACGAGTTCTACAAACTCGGCATCCTCAAGGGTTTTGCCTTTGGATTTCCCGTGACCACTAATGACGAGAACTGGAACTTCACAAATTCTCCTTCCGGGAAAAGATATTATTTCCGTAGTTAAATGTTAGATGAGGAGAGTGAAAAATGAGAGGGAAAATAATTGATTGTATAGACCATGGGAGCATAGTTCAGGTATTGCTAGAGACAGAACAAGGAATAAGAAGCATCGTGATGGAGCATCGATGCTTCTGGAATATAATTGAGGCAGAGAAGAACATAGTCAGAAAAGAAATCGCCTATGACGAAGAGGATAGGATTGTGTCATTCACTAAAGATATACCAAGATAACTCAAAAAAAGGGGGGGGGACTGGCCCTGACCGGTCCCTTCTGGGAACTGATTCAGTGCAACGTTCTTATAGGTGCTCTATCATTACCATTTGAAAATGGTAAAAAACAATCTTGAAGAGCGGTGCAAGAAATCGATAATAAGAATAGCGGGAACGGTTGAGAAGATAAGAAAACAGCTATACAAGATTGAGGATATCAATCAGAAGCTTTCGCATATCATAACCAACTTGAGAGAAGATTACTACTACGGAAGAAGATTCAGGGATTCTCACCAAACATATAATAACAACAGCAACCAAGAATACTGAAACTTTGAGAGAAAATTCGGTCTTTGGATACAAATACAGTGTAAAACATATTAGCTTACGGATCTGAATCAGCCGAGAATCACGACGTGATAGAATGCAAAGCCAGCAACACATTAAAGGAGAGCAAAATAAAATTCGCAGGAGTCTTTTTGTCAGTCGAAAACATACTCTCACGGAAGTCTATCGAATAGAAGCGCTGTTTAAAGAGACAGAGGAAGCAGTGGCGAATATAGAGAAATTATTAGAAGATGAAAAAGGGTCTAGGGGTGAATGTTACTTAAATCGTCGAATAAGAGAAGAGACTCAGCGTCTACTCGTCGTTTATGAGTGTCTAAATGCCATGCTTGAGTACAATAGGAGTATCGAAGAGCGATTCACTTTTGACATAGTGAAAGTGAAGGAACAAATGGAACGTACCTTGGACAAAATACTCGATTCTCAGGGAATTCTCTCAGGTCTGAGCTAGATACTTCAGATTGATTGTCCGGTAAAAATATCGTATATTAAATATAAGCGTTAGAAGCCTTCTGGAAAAACTCACTTAGGCATTCTATGCTCGTGCTTCATGTCTTTGCTCTGAAAGAACTTAGCACCGCAGAACACTCTTCAGGGACAACCCGGATAACAGGAAGAGATAATGCAGTTAAATCCGATAATCGTTCTCGCTTTTCTCATCTTCTATCTTTCCTTTTTATTGAGCTGCCCAACTTATCGGCGTGGAAACCCTGGTTTCCCCACTTTCACTGAGGGACTATCCTTACCAACGGGGATAGGAGGATTAGCGGCGATTGCTCTTATCTGTTCGTTCATCTTTCTCTTTGTCTTCCTCAAGGTTGTGCCTGCGTTCGATAGAACTCATTTTTCTTCTCTATGGGCTCAGGATCCCCTCGCCGCACTCCTGGGCCACCTGGGCGGGTGGATTCTTCTTTCTTCTCTCTTTATCTTTTCTTTTTCCTCTCTTTTCTTTCTTCTCTTCGGCTATGAAGAGTTTAAGAAGAGGTATCTTGAGAAAAGTCTACATTCAGAGGAAACCAAGACCTATCCTGTCCTTGGCAAAATCAAACGGATCTTTACCCAATGCCAGAAGAAAGTAAATCTGGTAGTTCCCACTAAGTTTTTTGTTTTAGGCAAGAACAACAAAGACCCCAAGGATTTCTCTGGCTGTGCAATCACCGGTAAAGGGAGAAAGGAAATAGCACTCCTTCTGGAGGAGGACTTCGTAAACGCTTTCGCAAAGGGGGTATTCAAGGAAAAAGAGGTAAGAGCTGCGCTCTGTCACGAAATTGCCCATATTCTTCAAGGAGACCATCTGCTCCCCTTGTTGGCAATGAAACTCAACCGTGGTAGACTTATCCCCCTTCTCACCTGGGGTATTGCGGCAGGGGTAGCTCTTTTTGCCATGGCCATTCAGCGGCTGGTTGATGTCTCTTTCCTTCTGTATGTTGTGCCCATCGTCCTCTTCTTTTTCTTCATCAGGTACCTTTGCTTTGTGGCTATTGCCAGAGGCATGCAAGATCGAGAGTATATGGCGGACCGACAGGCTCTACTGCACTTTGGGATCGCCCAAGCGGATCTCTCCTCGATGATAAAGAAAATGGCTCTTCTGCACTCCGGGGGAATTGGTGTTTCCTCCTCATTTTTTCTCTATGGGAGAGGGCCTCAATCCAAAAGAAAAGAAGACAACGGAGAAGGTAGACGCGCCAGCATAGTTCTCCAAAAGGGATCTCTGCTCCTAAAGCAGGTGCTCGCCACCCAAGTGGCCTCTCATCCTCCCCTCAAGAGGAGACTGGCGATGTTGCGAAGAGGCACTCGAGGAGAAAAGGAAGGGGAGGACTCTCCTTATGTAGTACGAAACAATAAAGATATTCTCATTGATGGGATTCTCTGGCCAAACACGCTCAATGCAATTATCGTCTCTGGTTATTGGATCACCACAATCTTGAGTTCTTATGCCGTGGATATGACCCCTTACGAGAGAGCAATCTACTCCTTATTCTGGTTGAACGTGGGAGTAAATGCCGTCGGTGAGATACATCTCGTGGGCTCTCTTGATGTCCAAGTCATGCGAGATAGATTTTTGAGGAATTGGTCAACTCTCCTGGTAGGCCTTGAGTGGCGAGGGATTCACCTGAACAACTTTATGAGGGTGCTGACTACCTCCTGCTTTGTGGGAGTTCTAGGATTGAGAAATTGGCTGCAAACCCTCCTGGCCTTCTTTCTTTTCGCCACCATAACTTCTGTTTCATTTGCTCTATTGGCCTACCTCTTCAATTTGATGAAACGATCCCTAAAAGGAAAGAGAAACCATGGATAGAAAAAAAAGTTCGTCGAGTTTAGTTATCAGGAATCTTTGCAAGCGGTTTATCAGAGACAGATACCCAAAGGAATTGGATTTCTTTGATATTATTTGGGATATCTTTGGAAAACTCGGTCGGCCTTTAAGGGAAGAAAAAGCGCAAGGAAAAAGACTTAAGTTCCTTAGAAGAAAAACATTTAGCGCTCTGGGTTTTACCGAAACAGAGCCTCTTGATCTTGTAACTCCTTCGGTAATCGCACTAATTTCGGCAGCTACCTATCATTTAGGTACATTGGAAGGAGAGATAGAGGATGAAAAGATAAAAGATGTGATACATATCTATGCAGAAACATACGGGGTAAAAAGGGAACTCAGAGAGGAAATAAGCACTCACGTTGTCCCGCTCCTAAAACTTGAGATATCCAAGTTGAGACCGATTAAGCAGAAGCCGGAAGTTAAAGGAACAAAACTTATTCCGAGAAAGAAAGAAGCGAAGGATTTGTCCGAGGTTGGATTGAAGATAGGAATTGAGGAGGGCAGGCCTTACGTAGCCATTGATGATGAAGAGATCACAGAATTTAGAAATAAAGAGGTAACTTTCGTAAGATTGGTCCTGTTGGCAGCTGCTCGAATTAGCAAAGACAAAAAATACAAAGATGGGTACGTTTCCAAGGATGACCTCTTTGACAAAGGTAGTCATGAAACTTCTCGCATTCGCGTCTTGTTATCTTCCAAACTTAAAGATGTTCCTTTCGATTTGAAGGGAAAAGTCATTAAGGCAGGAACGGGCGAAAGGGTTAGGCTGAATATGAAAAACGTGGAGATAGCTGATTCGATTTCCAATTTTCAGTCGCAGTATGTAAGGACATTCAATCGAAAGCTCGAGCAAATAAACCAAATTCTTATCATTCGGCCCGATGCAGATAAATTATATATCATTGAAAGAATTGAGACTTTAAAAATTCTATGGAAGAATTTTGAAAAGTTAGTGCTGAGGATAGGTAGAGATGTGGGATTGGTCAAACTAGCCATGCAAATCGCAAATAAAGGAAAATACTACGATAGTGAATATGAAAAGTTAGTGGAAAAAGCAAGAAAGTTAAAAGGGCAAATTAAAGAGATGCTGCCCGATTTTTTCAGGAAAGAATAATATCTCTTAATCATTTCCCGAGATAATCTTCTAACATTTTCTTCTTTTGGTTATCTCGTATTTCTCTCATGATTCTATTCTCTCTAGACCTTACACGGTCCCTCTTTACCTGGAGCATCTTTTTTTCCTCTTCTCTAAGATGAAATATTCCGTGTTCTCTTAACCCGAGTCCATATATTTCGACAGCTTCCTTCCTTATGTTTTCTATACGTCTATTTAATCCATCTATGCTCGTTTCTTTCCCATAATAACTTACCAGAAACTCTATCGTATCCTTAGAGTTAATCCAGTCGAAGTGATAGAGAAGACAAGCTAATTCCCTAGTTCTATCGTTAGAGGTAAGTTTTTCAAACCTTATTAGTTGATGAGGACTGTATACTATCTTACTTTCCCGATCATACCTAATATCTCCTATTAGTTCCTCTTCAAACCAGGGAAGAGACAAAGGCCCGTAATATAAAACAGAGTTACTGTGTACTGTTCGGGTACTGTTTGCCAGTGACTCTACTAATTTCTTTCTCATCTCTTGCGGTGTCTTCTTCTTGATTTTATCAAGAGCGATGCCTTCTGAATAAAGATGGTATAGAAATCCCTGCTTTCCCTTCCCCTTTAATTTAAATCCTATCGGCTTTTCAATTTTAGCGTGTCCAAATTGTTTTTCAGAAACATCACAAAGCTTTATTGGTAAACCATTCTCAATACGAGGAGGGGAAAAACCTCTTTCAATAAACAAAACGTTACCAGTCGCTGAATATAACTTCTTCCCTGAGGGAATCAGCGATGGACTCTCACCAAAGGAATACTTCACTTTTTGCCACCTTTCTTTCCTAAGCAAGAAATCGTATCCGTTGCTGTAAAAGACAACAGTATCTTCCGATATTTTCCTGGCACAGAAGCCCCCTCCAAAGAAACTCTTTAGAGAATCCACATCAAATTTCCTCCCATAATCAAAACCCACCATATTCATAGACAGGGAAGAATAATATATAAATCTTTCCTCTCTTTCAGAGATTAAATACCAAGCGGGCATCCGCTTGGTATTGCTATGCTATGGTGGGCTTAATCATCTTTCGATTCACCAAGCAAAATAGACAAAGCTGTATACGGGCGAACAGTCCACAATGGTATGAATAGAAGTTGATCTCAAGAGACTTCTAGGAAACCAAGTAAGCAGGCAGAAGAGCAATGGCAAAAAGGGGAAGAAGTCTTTCTGTGAAGGGAGAAAGAGGTGAATTTTAGTGAGGAGATCTATGACCAGAGAAGGATTATTGAAGTTGCCACACAGCTTCGCTCAATTCAAGTACGGAACGAAGAAGTGCGTCTAGCGGCTGCTCAGTGTCAGGATATTGTCGTAATTCACAAAAGAATCAGAGAATACACCGAAAAAGAGCCCTTTGTCTTGAAAGATAATCCTGATTCAAAGAAGGTCTATAAGATAGTTCGGGGGTGCCTCAAACAAATAATCAAGGCATGCGATCGCTACCTGAAGAAAAATCACTATCTTCTGGCCAAGATCGTCTTAATCCGGGAGCGATCAAAGGTAGCTCTTGAAAGGTGCTGCCAGTGTGAGAGCATAAGGCAAGGAATTCTAAAATGTCCGATGCTCGAGACCTTTGTAGATCTCAATTTCGATGACGAGCTTAAAACCGCCAGCCTCGGCGATAAAAAGAAAAAAGGTAAACAAGGAGGGAGCAATGAAGCAACTAGTAGATGAGAAATTCGACGTAGATGAGTTAATTGAAAATCTTTTAGGGGAGAATCATAAAGAAGCAAAGGAAAGGAAAGTAAGACTAGATTTAGGCCTGATGGGAGAGAATACGATTACGGTTGACGGGAGAATAATTCCTTTACCCAGCGGAGTGAATCGACTTACTACAAGAGCGGTAAAGGAAATTGCAGGAAAATACCAGGGTCTTATTCTGGCCAGGGAAGATGGGGATGACAAGGCAGTAACTCTAGATGATGATGAGGTAATTGATGCACGAGATGAGGATACCTTTCGGACTCAAAAGCCTCGTCCCAAATTCCGGACCCTTCCCCGATTGGGACTAGATTAAATTTATCCGCCGAGGCTGGCTAGGGAGCAGGAGATGATAGAAAAAAGATTTATTCGCCAAATTGCGCTTTTTGGCAGGAAGGGCATGGAGAGAATAAGGAAAGCTATTCCTTGCCTTATTGGTCTAGGAGGAAATGGTTCTGCGGTTCTTAATCTCCTAGCCCATATCGGATTTGACAACATCTATCTCGTGGAAAGAGGAAACCATCTTATCCAAGAGTCTGACCTCAATAGATTTTTCCTGTTGGGAAAAGAATCAGATGTAGGAAGGCCAAAAATCAGAGTGGCTGAAGAGTGGCTGAAGAGATTCAACAGTTCGATTGATTATCATCTTATTCCTCACGACGTTCGCTCCAAAGCGGGAAAAGAAGCGATACAAAAATCGGGAATTGTCATCTCAGCGGTAGATAATAACGAGACCAGATGTTTTCTTCAGGAAATATGTTATCTGGAGAGAAGAATCCTCCTGGATATTGCCTCCGGTGTTCTCGGAACCAAAGATAATTTCAGATTCTTTGGCTCTCGTGCCTCCCTCTATATCCCCGGCGAGGCTTGCCTATTTTGCCAGGGACTGACCAGAGAGCCCGTCAAGCAACCTCATCTCTCCTCAGTTACCCCTAATGTGGAGATAGCCGCTCGGGCCGTGGAGATGCTCATCTCATATCTTACCGGGGTGGGGAAGAAAGTTAATTGCGTTGTTAATGATAGCCTGTCTCACCGAACTGAAGCTCTCTTTCTTCAGCGAAGGGAAAACTGCTCTTTCTGCAAAAAGGAGAAGCCAGAGAGATTAGCGTCTGCCAAAAATCTAAGTGAGGGATCTCTCAGTGAGAAAGCAATGCTAAGAAAGAATCATCAAGAGAAGACTACTTTTAAGAAAGAGGACTAAAGGAGGTGACGAAAATGGCATCGAGTTTTCCCAGTTTTCCAGGAAGAGGAAGAGGACCTTCAAGAGTCTTAGGTCTACTTCGGCGAAGGCCTTCAAATCTTTCTGAAGGTGAGAATGGAATCATCGGAAGAATTCGTCAGGCAATCGGAGGAGTCTGGCTGCTGATTCGACTCATCGTGCTTATACCCCTTTTGCTTGTGGTGATACTCGGAACCGTGATTCTCATTCTTAAGATAATCTATCTTTTTGGAGTTTTACTGTAGATCTATTTAGCCAGATGAACAAAATTGGGGTAAAGAATATAAGTTATTAGATGAAAGGAGAAATCAAATGCAAGAAAACGAGAACCCTCTGGAAGAAATCATGAGAATTTGGGGCAAGAGTGAGGAGGCTCTGCTGAAGAAAAAAACCACCTATCAGCGAGTCAATGGCACTATCGTTGGAGCAATCACCGAGGACCTGCGCGAAGGTCAGAATGGGGAAATTGAAATCATAAAAGAAGAGGATAGGCTACTCGACGACAATGGTTATCCAATTGGTAAGGCTGGAGCAGCCCAAGCAGAGTGTGGATGCTGGATTTCACTGAGACGTGATATCTCCTCATCCTGTCCGGTCTGTGAGCGGCCGATGTGTCTCCGGCACAGCGGATTTTGGCCTGAGGTCGGCATGGTATGTCCTAGCTGCTACAGAATGATTAGAAGCCAGATGCGGAAAAGGGCAATCAGGGACTTCTTCTTCAGGAGAAAGAAAAGTGAGTGAATACCATCGAGAACAGGTAGAGAGACTAATTGAGCTGGCGGACAAGGATAAGGCCGATGCTCTTAGCGATCCCTTAACCTTGAAATTCTTGAAGATTCTAGCCTCTGATTGGGACCCTGACCTGGGAAGGTCATTGAGAGAATCTCTCTTAGTAAAGAAGTTGGAGAAAAAGAAGGCGGGCAACCCTTTTCGTAAGCCTCTGCAAGAAGAGGTAGAAGGAGACCTAGCTCAGATTGGCTTAACTGAAGGAGGAGCCCTCTTTGGCCTCGATAACAGGAGACTCTCGATGCATATTGGTATCTTTGGGGAATCGAGGACCGGAAAGACCACCGCGGCTCTGCAGGTAATCCATTCCTTGAAAGAGGGAGTGAGAATTCTCTCACTTGATGCCAAGCTTGATTACACATCAGTCTTGGGTTTGAGGGATGATGCGGTAATCGTGCCCTGGAGCAAGCTCAGGCTCAATTTGCTTGAGCCTCCTCTCACCGCCCCCCTTCTTCAGCACCTGGCCGCTTTCGCCGATGACTTCAGTGATGCGTTCGGTTTCTATGCTGGCAGCTCCTTCTTTCTTTCTGAGCAGATAAATAGGCTCTATGAGATACATGGTTCCTTCGAGAAAGGTGAATATCCTTCTCTTCTAGACCTTGATAGTCTCCTCGATACCGTGAAGAGTTCCGGTCGGGTGAATAAGGACTATCTCGATCGGGTAAGGAACCGGGTGCGAGAGAATGTCCTCATCTTAGGAAAGGTCTTGGGATGCTCTCGGGGCCACCCCATTGAGAAAATAGTTGAAGAGCACAGCCTGGTGATTTTAATGAATGGCTTACCGCGGAGCCTGGCAAAGTTCCTCACTATCTCGATCCTTAAGCGCATCTTCAACTATCGGATTAACTCCGGCAAAAGGTTGGGGCCGATAGATTTAGTGGTGATTTGTGATGAGGCCAAGCTAATCTTTCCTCAATCGATGGAGAGGCGCTCACCCGAGGGAATCTCAGCATTGACTAGTCTCATCTCCCAGATCAGTGAGTTTCAGGTGGGCCTGATTGTAGCAGAGCAGATCCCCACATTGCTGTCCGATGGGATCAAGGGAAATCTTGGCACCATCATCTGTTTTCGACTCTCCAACGGTAAGGATATCGCTGAGGTAGCTAAAACGATGAACCTTACCAAGGAGGAGCGAGAGTATATCCCTCGTTTAGGAACAGGAGAGGCAATTGTTCGCACCGTGGGAGTAAAGGATCCCTTCTTAGTTCAAGTCTTTGACATCACCGAGAAAATCAAAAAGAACATCTCGCAAGATGAGCTTAAGAAAAGCAGCCTTGTCCTTGACTCCTATCCAGTCAGTCCCCGAATTGATCCTGACGATATATTGGGAAAGAAAAAAGAAGAAAAGCTGTTGGGTGAACTAACTGCCGAAGAACTCTCCTTTTCGATGGACGTTATCAATCACCCCTATCTTAATTTTAGTGAAAGAAGAATCAGTCTTAGCCTCACCAGTTATAAGGCAAATCAGATCAAGACGAGCCTGCTCAAAAAAGAGATCCTGGAAGAGCTTCCCATCAAATTGGTCCGGGGAAGAGGTAGGCCCGAGCTTTTCTTTGAACTTACTGCCAAAGGATGTCGGGTCCTGAGAGTCAAAGAAGCTCAAAAAGGAAAAGGTGGTTTTTTTCACCGTCTGGCCCAAAGAGTAGTCTCTGAATATTACCAGAGAAAAGGCTTTAAGACAGAAATCGAGAGCCTGGTGAAGGGAAGATTAGTGGACGTCCTTGTAGAGAAGAAGAATGGAAGGATCCTGGCAGTAGAGATTGAGACCGGGATGAGTAACTACCTTGAAAATGCCAAAGAGAACGCTCCTCTTTTTGAAAAAGTAATCATAGTCACTCCGGTAGAAGAGAAGCTCTTCCAAAGAATCAAAAAAGATATTTTGTCCGGCCTACCGGAGGCTGTAAGGTCGAAATTCAAGTTTTTCACTCTTGAGCACTTTCGATCTTTGAATTCCCGTCAGGATACGCAATAGAATTATTTCTAATTTCGGATAAGTATTAGAAATAAACGTTAGAAATAATAAATTGGGGGAGAGTTGGGGGTTAGGTCGAAGAGAATCTTACGAACAAGAAGAAAATGAAATTGAACGAAGTTTTGTTCAAGGGAAGAAATAAACAAGAGAGATCAAGTAAGAAAGGAGCAAAAAAAGAGATGCAAGAATATAGGAAAGAATATGTGAAGGCAATTAAAAGAGGAATAAAAAGACATATAGAAGAGTGTGAACATATGGTGGAAGTATCATACGAAGAAGAAGATGAGTATAAAGAAGAGTCAAGGGAGCATTGGCTAAAAAAGAAAGAGGAGGCGGAAGACAAGTTGGAGAAACTGGAAAGAAAATACGGTTCTGTTAACGAGGAGGAAGAAAGAGTAGAGAATAGAAAAGAAGATCAAAGAGGAGAATTAACGGAAGAAGATGAGGAAAGGGCAATAAAAGAGGGCTGGGATAGTGCCAGTCAAGCACGGGAATGGATAAAAGCAAGTAGAGAAATGGACAGGTTCCAGAGAGAATCAAAGATAAGAAGTAGGTTAAGAGTAGTAGAGGACATGTATGCAATTGGCCTCAGTCCTAAAGAGATATATAGCGTAGCTGATGAATACTACGAGTTAATTGAGGAGGCAGCCGGAGGAGAAGATGATGATGGGGAGGAAGAAGATGAAGAAGAAGAGCTATTTGAATAAGAGAAAAAAAGGAGGTAAGAGAATGTTGAGAAAAAAGAGAATGTTTGTGGCGTTGTTTATGGGTGTATGTTTGGGGCTAGGAACAAAAGGGTTGGCCGTCACCAGAGAGAACATGGTTAAAACAGAGCCAGAGAAAATGGAAACTGAAGAGGCAAGTCTAAATCAGAATAGAGTTCATCTTTCGGTTTATGGTTATCAGGTGGACCCGTTAAAAAAAGAAGATAGAGATTCTGATTACTATGTCTTCCTTTTGGAGGTTTACCTTGAGCCGAGTTCACAGAGCCTGGGAAAGAAAGGTTATCTACTGACCAACTGGGGTAATAGCGATGACGACCTTCCCCCTACAGTGAGAATCACAGCAGAGGTTAGAGAAGGAGAAATTGACACTGATGAAAATATCCCTCAGCCAGGTAGGTATGTAAGCTCTGAGAAGAAAGAAACCTTTTTCTTCAGGCAGGAAGTGAATCTACCAGAGGGAGTGGCCAAGGTAGAGTGGACTCAAGACTCTCCTCCCTGGATCTCAGAAATAAGGAGATTAAGTAAAGAAAAGGTAATATGGGAGGCAAGCGTTGACACCGATGGGATCATCAGTAATCCCGAAGCCGAAAGACCCCAGAGTTGGGGCTTTAGTTTCCTGGTGAAAACAGAAGGAGGTGTGAGCCCTGAGGTGAGAGTGGATTTGGAGGGAGGGTTTTGGCGAGACCGACAATGGCCTTGGCCCAATGAAATCGAAGTAGTAAAGCTCACCACCGACTGGCTAAAGCTTGTAGGAAGCTATCCAGTAAAAGTTAAGCTTCTAGGTCTTCCGAAATCTCTATCAAGCCCGCTTTATCTCGATAAAAGATTCGTTGGATCCTTGTCAGAGGATAGCAGCTACCAAGATCTCTTTATCCAGGGAAGCTCGCATCTACTCAAAGTAGATAGTTATCTCCCTGATGAGACTGGCAAAGAAGGAGTGCGGCACTACTCTGAAGAGAACTCTGAGATAGTAAAAGACGGAAGAGAGCTCCTGTTTCATTACCACCCCGAGTACTATCTTACGGTGCTCTCTGACTTTGCAGAGACTGAAGGAGAAGGTTGGTATGAAGCGGGAAGTGAGGCCAGAGCCAAAGTGAAGGAGAAAAAGATAGGAAACTATGTCTTTCAAGGTTGGTCAAAGGACGCAACCGGAAATGAGCTTGAGTCAAAATCTATCTACATGAATAAAGCTAAGACTGCCAAAGCGGAATGGGAAGAAGAGGCACCGAGCAAAGAATCAATGAATAGCGAAGAAGTCACGAATAAGGAAAGCCCATTATCAGAAGAAGCCAAAGTTATAGATGAAGAAGAGCCGGGCGGAGAAAGATACAATCAGAGAATCTATATCAGTTCCACGACGGAGTATAAATCTGAGAATTTCACTTTGGTTGAGAAAAGCGGGGATAAGTCACCTCTACTTCTAATAATGCTCTTTATCTTTGTTGCCTGTGTATCACTCAACTAGAACACCGAGGGTAAGTCCAAGGCGATCAGCCATCTAAAAGACTCTAGTTGTGGAACGCGGAGTAAGAATGGTTGAATACGAACAAGAAAAACTTGCAGTGCGGGCTTAAGAAATGGGAGATACGAGGAAGAGAGGAGGAATTCTATAGAAAATGAAAGAACAGAATTTCAGGCAAAGCCCGGCAATGGAAGACTATACACTGGTAGATTTTGCAGCCCGTCATCAAAAAGGTTTTCGGAATAATGTCATCTCCATAGAGGAAGTGCCACCGCTAGTAAAAAAATACAAACGCTTTGAGTGCTATACAACAATGTTCTGTTATGACAAAGAAGTCTTGGAGTATATGAAGAGAAATATAAGGAATGGTAAAGCCTCAGTTGCTGGCTATTCTGGAAAAGTATGGACACCATTCTTTGTGATGGACATTGACTCTGAAAAATTACAAGAAGCTCTGGCAGTATCAAGAGAGCTGGTAAGTTATTTCCTCAAATACTGGGATCTTTCTCAAGAGAGCCTCCTGGTCTATTTCAGTGGCTCAGCCGGCTTTCACATTTTGGTGGACACCAGAGTATTCGGAAAAGTGGAGCCTTCAGATAACCTACATTTAGTGTTTTCCCAGATGAGAAAAGCAGTGACCAGACAAGCGAAGATTAAGAAAACAAAGGTAATTGACTATGCCATTAAGGACAAAGTCCGTCTATTTCGAATAGTCAACACCGTTAATGAGAAATCGAATCTATACAAGGTGCAGCTAAGCTTAGAAGAATTGCTCGAACATAACCTCGAGGACATTATCAATAGAGCAAAGAAAGCTCAGCTACTCTTTTTCACTGATTCTACAGGATTAGTATCTACAGAGAATGTGGTTAAGGAAAGTGAGCAGCCGAAAGAGGTATTTCAGCGTACCCTACGAATAGTAGAGAATAGTAAGATGAGACCAGTAAGAATTGATGATTCCCTGAAAGATAGGAAGGATCCTTTGGCGATGTTGTGTGAGGCAAGAAAAAGGATTTGGCAAAACCATATCAAGAAAGGTTCAAGGAATAATAGCGCAGTAAGACTCCTAACTCAATTTCGCCTATCTGGATTCAATAGACAAAAAGGCTATTGAGCTGATAACAGCCTGGAATGAGAGAAATGGTATTAACCTACCGGTTGAGGAATTATCAAAGTCGGTTAGATCTGTATATAACTCTACTTATAACTATGGCTGCAATGATGAAGTCCTAAAAGAGCTCTGTCCTTATAGTGACAGAAGAAGATGCAAGCAATATTGGATTTACGTAAGTAGAGCTTCAAGGCAAGGGGCAGAAAAGAAAGAAAACAATGAGTTTTAGCGATAAACTCCGGATAGACAAAATCATAACCAAAGAGCCAGAAAATATTGAAGATTGGCTGGAGCGTTTTATTGAAATCATTATGAAGGAAAAGAAGACCAATGAAAGGGAGTCACATAAAATAGTAGCAAGGAAGGACTTCAATGTATGAAATAATCAATACCAGATACGACAGAGTAAGGTGCCTTGAAAGAATAGTCATGGATAATGAGATTGGTAAGGGCTTGGGGATAACTGATAGATGGAACGGGAATGGAGTCCAAAAATTAGCTTTGGAATCTATCGGAGAAACTGGAGGGGATGAGGCTATTAAAAGCCTGAAAAGAATTACAAGTGACGCCTGTGTGAGTAAGGAACTCAAAATTTATGCCTCAGAGTTACTTGAGAGTCTGGTACGTAGTAGGAAAAATAAAAAGCTTAATAAAGCGCCTGTCTAAAATGTTATTTGGATTAATTCACAGCTAATAGGAAGTGTCCTTAATTGAAGGATGTCAGTCATACCGAAATTGGCCAATGTTGAGTTTGTTTTTCAAGCAGAAAAAAGATTAGATCAATGTTCCTACGAGGCGTAGCATCTACCTACCTTCTGTAACTAAGTCAAAACAAAAACTAAAAGCAGACAGTTTTCTTACTCTGAATCCCAGGCTAAGTTCTTGTGTTCCTCTCCCTAATCAAAAGATCCTTTGTGACACATCTAGGGATGGGAGGTAGTCTTTTCACTTGCTCATTCCGAGAATCTATTCACGCTCATACCCGACCTATATTGAGCTTTATCAATAGTAAGGATTTTCGTGTCACTGATATGTGGAAATTAAAATCTTGACTCAGAGTTGACAACTATTTTATTTATGGTATAATGTTGATAATCAAGCTATTTGTTGAGGAATGTGATGCCAAAGGATTACCTAACGGTTAGGGAAGTAGCCAAAAGTCTCAACGTTACAGAATATACTGTAAGGAAATATTTGCGACAAGGTGAACTCAGAGGAACTAAAATTGCTGGCTGGAGGATAAAACCTGCTGATTTAGTCGCATTCATCAGATCAAGAACCAACGTAGACAGAATTAAAGGAAAGTAGAAGAGTGAGAAAGCTGTCAGTGCATATCAAGGTATCATTAAACAAGGGCAGTTTTTGACTTTAACCAGTAAATGCCGTTAATGTAAAATTGCTATGAAGGAATATGAGAAATTCATCGGAGGGACGAGATGGCATCAAAAGTGTTAATTGTAATATCCAGTTCTGACAAGGAAAAGATATGGACTGGTTTATTGTATGCACGGTCTGCTCTTACCAGTGATTGGATGGAATCGGCACAACTCTTTCTCTGGGGCCCATCTGAGAAAGTGATAGCCAGGGATGCGGAGCTTCAAGAGGACGTAAAGGAGATAATAAATTTAGGAGAGAAAGTTTACGCTTGCAAAGCCTGCTCTGATAAATATTCTGTTAGCGACAAGCTTTCGGAGCTGGGATGTGATGTTGAATACGTTGGTGCTATATCATCAAAATTCATTAAAGAAGGATATGTTGTTTTCAACTGGTAGTATTTATGAAAAATATCCTGAAGAACCAAGGAAGACGAGTTAATGTCACTAAAATGCTTGAGAATGAGAAGTTGAGGAGAAAGCTGCTAAAATATTTTTGACATTACTTAACGAAAATCACGAAAAAATTGCACTTTTTACAAAATTTAGATAATTCCGTTATTCTCCAGTATTCTACCTAATGCAATTGCACCTCGTAAATTTTGCAGTATGAGATTTAATTCCACTTTATACCTGTATTGTGAGCTCATGTGTAAAGTGTAAACTTTTTCCTCTTTTTCTTCTATTCGGACTGCATGACTGATGGCTCTATCGCTAAAAGTTTCAAAAGAGCATCTTTGCCATATCTTTGGCAGATAGTTTTTTTAAAAATGGAAAATATGTTATAGGCCAACGAGACAAAATAAAGATAAGCTTCATTACTACGAAAACGCTGGGATGGCATCTTCCCAGAATGAAATGGATTTTTACTCTCTTTGAAGAAATTTTCTATAGTTTGCCTTTGGTGATAAAACTCGAAGGCACCTCTGGCATCGGTTAAGCCGCCAACGTTATGAATGATCACATAACGAAGATGCTTGCGGCGCTTTTTGATGGGTATTTGTTCTTGCTTAACTTTGACTAATACAGCTTGAAATTTATGCCTTGATTTACTATAGACTCTGCGTGTATCTACTGGAGCAACTGAGATTTTTTTGCGTACCTTCTCCTTTGTCTTTTCATCCTCTTCCTCAATGGAAAAGTGCTCAAAGGAAAGTTCATCAACCTTGATGTCCTTGTTGTTGCTAAGGAAATCATCCCAGTTCACCACGCTGATAACTTGCAATTTGTTTTCCATGATCCAGTTGAGTCGATCAGCTGACATATAGCCTCCATCAACACGTGCTATAAGTGAGGTAGATGGGATCTTGCAAGTAACATCTTCGATTATTGGTATGAAGCCCTTGCTGCAATGCTCACGACCATCAGCTAATCTTTGAGAGACGATCTCATTGTTAATGAAGCCAACATCCCATTGATAACAGGGTTTTCCTTTGTTCTTTTTGTTACGGCCTCGGGTAGCTTTTTCTCTTTTCCTGCTCTCTAAGGAGTGTGTTGTTTGGTCTATATCCAATACGACTACACTTTGCTTTATAGAATCGCCAAATTCATGCAGAATAGCCATATTGACCTCATCTAGTTGTCTTAGATGAAAAAGGGAGAATTCATTCAAGAATCTTCTGGCATAGGTCTTATCAAAGAAGCGCTTTAGTCCAATGATTTGAGCAAGCTTAGTTTCTGTATGAAGTAGATCATCTATTTTTTCAAACCGCTTGATGCCCACTAAGATTATGGTAATTATACCAATCGACATATCTACGCCAGAAAAGGTGCATTTATAGCGCTTCACTTTTCGTCTATTATTCCGTTTGTGCTTTGCCGAGACAACTCTTAACTTATCGCGTAGCCTGAGCAAATCAAGCATAAACCAAGCCAGGAGTGGAAAAGTACCGTATTTCGAGAGATTTTCCTCGTCAAAGACCAATTGGATATCTTTGATGTGATCCATAGAGTTTCCTCCTCAAAAATATAATACACAAATCTCTATAAATCACTATAATATAATTCTACACTTTTGTCAAATAAAGATTATCTATTTATCGGCAATCTATTGATATAAAAATTAATAAATTCCCTTTAAAATAGGCTTTAGTAAAATTTCGTGATTTCCGTTAAATGCCGAGAAGGAGAGAGAAAATGAAGTGCGCTATTTATGCTCGAGTATCAACCGAGGAGCAGGCTAAGAACTACAGTATCCCAGCACAATTGGACCTGCTTCGTAACTTTGCTCAAGCTAATAATTATGAGATTTTCAAGGAGTACGTAGATAAAGGCGAGAGTGGAACTATCTCTGAGAGGCCACAACTCCAGGAGCTTCTGAATGACGCCAGAAGGGGAATGTTTGAGACTGTTATCGTGTACAGGATTGACAGATTTTTCCGGAATACCCAGAAGTTACTCAACACCGTGGATGAACTGGCGAAAGTTGAGGTTTCCTTTAAATCAGTTACTGAGCCTTTTGATACCTCGAACCCTATAGGGAATTTTATGGTTTCCTTGTTGGGTTCGGTTGCTCAGTTGGAAAGAGATACTTTTATTCAACGCTCCCGGATGGGAATGGTAAAAAGTGTAAAATTGGGCAATGTGTTGACTGGCATTCCCCTTTATGGATACAAATACAATAGAGAAAAACTATGCTATGAGATTAATGAAGAGGAAGCAAAAGTAGTGAGAGAAATATTCGGGTTGTATACAGAATCGGATTCCAGTCTGATAAAAGTCGCTAGGACACTTAATGACTTGGGTCATCGTACCAGAAATGGATTAGAATGGGCTTCGGATCGTGTACACCAGATTCTTGTATCCACCACTTATTATGGGAAATGGTACTATCGGACTAAGTATCACCCAGAGCCAATACGAGTGAATGTCCCGTCCTTGATTGATAAAAGATTGTTTGATAAAACCCAGAGACTTCTAAAAGAAAGAAGGGTTTATTCTAGACGAAACACAAAAAACAATTATCTGTTAAGTCACCTGTTATTTTGCGGAGTTTGTGGGCGAAGTATGGCTGCTATGACGAAATCAATGAAAAGTACGTATAACGGAAGAATCTATGGACCTTACGTAAGGAGTTATTATTATTGCTTCGGACAGATAAAAAAGAAATGTAGTTTGCCCTTTGTTCGAGTAGATAGGATCGATTCTCTTGTCTGGTCTAAAATAAAGGAAATTCTTGAAAACCCTTCCTTATTAATAAAGGTAATAAAAGAACGAGAGGGAAAAGGTGAGGGGCAGAAAGTTTCTCTTGCAGCAAGACTAAAGGGACTTGATAGTAAAATTGGAAAGTATGAACAAGAGAAAGACAACATTTTAAGAGCTTTTAGGAAGGGAATCTTGGATGATATGGAACTTGCTTCACAGATAGAAGACATAAGAAATCAAGAGAGAGCTTTAAGACAACAGCAGGAGGAAATCAAGCTCCAAATCATGGGACAGGAACAAGTTAAGGAGAGATTAAATCACTTAAGCAGCTTAGCTAGTGTTATGCAAGAAAGGCTTACCAACTTAACCTTTGAGGAAAAAAGGGAATTGGTAAGAACGCTAGTTGACAGGGTTACAATTTACGGAAATGGCAAAATAGAATTACGGGTCGTAGTGCCCGAAATCATACCCTCCACTCCTAAAGAAGGGGAGCAGAGAGACCTAGATAGTTTTATGCATAGTGCATTGCCATCCGCCACTGTTTTCCGACATGAATAAAGCCAATCTCACCTATATTGGCAAAGGGTTTATTCTTCACATAGAAACTGCTGTAGTCGTTCTTATCCTTTCCTTCACCTATATCCGGCATCCAGAACCAGTTACGGAATCTCGGGCTCCCTCCGGGGAGATTACTGACGAATTCTCGCACCCGGGGATCGTTCTTCTCAAAGGCATTCCAGGGAGCCCCATAATTACGATAGGATACCTTGTCCACTACATCGC
>Ga0315533_1000689_pt1 | contig 27791 bp, 25 predicted proteins | sample SalMarSW160130MG_FD_203081 | JGI IMG/M metagenome (GOLD analysis project Ga0315533, IMG submission 203081) | Salt marsh sediment microbial communities from the Plum Island Ecosystem LTER, Massachusetts, United States - Salt Marsh Sediment SW1601-30 ... | reverse complement strand
CTCAAGGCAATTATCTTCATCCAGATGTACATGCATAGTAGAGATTATCAGGTTAAGGAATTGGTGCTGGAGATCAGTGAAGCTTGCTAAAAGATTTTTCTCCATGGAGACCCCAAATCTCACTATTTCTTCCATTAGACTCACCCTCCGCATAACAGGAAAGGCTGTTAGCGGCATTTTTCATAATTTTTTCTTTGATTTGAATTCAGGTGCATTTAAAACAATTTTCTTTATATTTTGTGCAAAGTCAGTTTTTAGAAGTCTATTTACATCTCCTATTGAATCCTCAAGATCTTTATCGAATTCTATTTCACCCAAAAAGGATGTATTAAATGCTTTTAACTCTTTTTTTACCAATGGAGACTTTGTAATCCTCATATTTTCAATAATGCCTATGATTAGAACTCTCAATTCTTTTAAAATTTTTAATACCTTTTTAACAGTTTCCAAAGTCACTTTTGACTGAGTAGTTACTATGAGAAATTCAGCTTTTTTCATTAACCGAATTGTATCCAGGGTTGCATCTCCAATACCAGGAGGCATATCAACGATTAGAAAATCCAATCGACCCCATCGGGTAACAGCCAACAATTCTATTATGGCATTCGAAACATCAATGCCTCTCAATGGCAAAGGATTATCACCAGCATAATAAATAATTGACATAAACTTGATGCCGTAAATTTCAGGTGGGATAATTCCCTTCTCTTCTTTTGGGTAAATTCCTCTTGTTCCTAATACTATGTGTGCAGAAGGACCGCAAAAATCTAAATCCAATAGACCAACTTTGTAACCTAACTTTGATAGAGTCAATGCCAGAGTAGATGCGATTAAACTTTTACCAATCCCACCTTTTCCGCCCGAAATAGCAATCAATCTCTTTATATTTTTTAATCTTTTATCAATAACCTCTAATCTTGGGTCCATCTTTAATTACCTTCCTTCAATAGAGTTTATCCAGACTCCCCGTCCTTTTACAACTTCAAAATCAGGACTCTTGCACTTAGGGCATCTAATATAGACATGAGCGATCTCGGGAACGAAATGTATTGATTCAGATTCTTCCTCATTTAATTTTTTTATGGCATCACCAAAAGCCCATTTGTGTCCACAGATCCTACATTTTAAGATAGCTCTTTCTATTTCGAGCTCTATCTTTGCTTTTCTCAGAATTGGCTTTTGGGGTTGGATAATTTCCTTTAGAGCAAATTCAAATATCTCTATATCTATTTGCTGTAATTCGCCCATCTTAATTTTAATTTTAGTAATTCCTTTGAATTTTTCTTTTTTTGATACCTTAAGTGCGGTAGAAATTACCGCTTCTGCTAACGCCCATTCATGCATATAGGTCTCCTATAACCCATAATTTTTAATTTTTTAATTGCTGACTCAATACATTTATTTATTTCTTCTGAAAGTTGAATAATCTTTTTTAATTCTTCAGCTACATCCTTAAGTCCTGCATCTTCCGTCTTCTTAAACCACTTCCTGTCATATTCAATATGTTCATTATTGTGCTTAATCCAGTAGGACAGCAGCAATTTTAAACGCCATCTGTATGTATTACTATTTTCAAAATAGTAACACATACCAAGAAAAAGTCAAGTACCCCGTGTTAATACAATATCCTGAATCTTCTTGACTTTGTTGGACTACTCCATTATAATAACTTTGGGTAATTTCAAGCATCGAAATTTGAAAAACAGGAATTAAAGGTTCCTATTGCAGGGGGTTTGCTCGGGAAGGATTCCTGTTGAATACGCGGGGGTAAATAACAATGCTGCAGATAGTATTAATAATCATCGCCATCATCATCCTTTTTCTTTACCTCAAAGCTAAACCCCAAAAACCACCTTTGAGTGGGGAAATAAACACAAGGATGGAATCATTTAGAAGGGAAATGACCAGATTTCTAAAAGAGGTGAAAGAGGCAGCTACTCAGACGAAGATAAGAAGGCTGGAAATAGAGACAGGTAAGTTCAAAAAGGCAAGACAGCTCGATACAGTTTTAGAAAAAGCTGAGCAGGAAAAAGACCCCAAAAGGGCTATTGACTATTACCTGGAAGCTTTTTCTTTTATCACCAGAAATAATTTTGAACTGGAGAGAAAGGACGAGATCAAGAACAAAATAAAAGCTCTTCAAGCCAGAATAGAGCTAGGCATTCCCTCCGATAAAAGCTAATCAAATTAGTAGCGACAAAAAGTTAGTTAATATCACTTAAATCACGAAAGTCATTCAAAAAGAGTTTTTTACAATATTTTGCTTTAGTTTCACTATGTGGTTACCAGGATAATAACCTCGTAATGAAACATTAGAATAAACACGAGTCTTTTTCCCTACCAACGTTCCTGGATTAAAAACTGAATTACATCCTACTTGTACCTCATCTCCAACTATTGCGCCAAACTTAATAAGTTCAGTGTTATACTCCTTACCGCCGATAGTGACCCTTATCGTACCTCCAGTTATCTTAACATTAGCAGTTTTTACTCCTGCTCCGAGAAGTACGTTTGAACCAATGATGCTATCACCCACGTAATTAAAATGAGAAAGTTCTGTATTATTTAATATAATGGTTCCCTTCACTTCAGATGCATGTCCAATGATACAGTTATCTCCCACAATAACATTGGCCCTAATATATGCTCCCTGGCGTATAAGAGTGTTCTCACCAATTATGGCTGGACCAATAATCATTGCCCCTGGCTCAACTATACTGCCCTTCCCAATCGAGACCTCTCCTTCAGTAATTGCTTTCTCACTAATTTTGCCTAACAGACCTGGTTTTGGAACTTTTTGTATATAGGTGGCTCGCTTTTTAAGAGCATCCCATACATATTCTATTCCATTAAATATATCGGCATAGTTGAATCTGGATAAATCAAAAAAGTCTTCCGGATGAAACATTGCAAATACCCTGTTCTTCCCTGTTATCCTAGTAGCTAAGGTTTTACCGCATTAATTGTTCTCTTCAAGACACCGTAAAGACTCCCACCTAAGTGATGAAGCGTTTTTGCTTTCTCTGTCTTCCAATGTCCGTCAATTTCATTCTTCGATATTGGAGTAACAATAAACTGGGGTCTTCAACTTTCAGAAAATAAGGTTGTATACTCCATAAGGTATCTCTCCCTCAAAAATATTCAAAATGAAATCTCATCTCTGAAAGGCATGAGATAATGGAAGAAGCACTTCCGGAGTCAGAGAAGAAGTGCCGTACTGTTGCTGAAAATAACCCTGCTGGTATTTTTACCGTATAAGAAGGGCGTGGGTGTATTGTTCATGCTAACCCCACTCTCATAAGATCGGCTCCGAAGGAAGCTCTAAAGGTAGCTTTTCAAGATGATATCTATCCCCAGGGCCGCGTGAAAGCTCCTAAATACTATACAGATAGGATCTTAGAACAAAACACTAATGTCCTATAAGGTACGAATTCTAACTTCTAGAGAAGCTCGTTGATTTGAATTATACCCGACCCGAATTACCTAACTTATGGTGTTTATATTTTCTTTATGCTGTCTCGGACCTTTAAGCCATACTTTTTCAGGTCTTCCAAGAAGGAGACCGGATCGATGCATGCTTCCGGGGGAAGCACTCCCCTCTCCTTTGTTTCTCCCTTAGCAAGCATCACAGCTGACAAGGCTTGGGGTAGGGCTGTTTTATAGCCTTCACCGTCGACATTCCACTTGATCACATCCTCCATCAGGCCGGACATGCTTCGCTGGACCTTATCACCGTCCAAGGTTCCCTTCATTTCAACTGCTATACATGAGTAGGTTCTGCCCTTCCGCGGCGGCACCTTCATCCTTAGAACGGAGGATATGAGCACATCTATGGGAGGCACCGTGACTCCTCCTCTGGTCGTTACTGGTTCGGCCTTTGTTAGGCCGAACATTTCAAGCATATCGAAATTATGAACAAGCTCGGGGGAGATGGTGACCTTCATTTCAACAGTATTAACGGGTTTTCCCAGGAACAGGGGCAGCGTTACAGCTTCCTCGAAGGGAACATAGAAGCATTCCATCTGACCGATTGGCTCAGGGAACTTGTAGATTTCGCTTCCCGACCGAGGAGGGATGTTCACATGCCTGCCGTTCTGGTAGATGGTGGATTCCTTTGTCATTTCATCCATTGAGGTTCGGACTGAGTGCTGGAGCCAGTCTAGTGAATCTTTGCCATACTCGCCGTCTCTAATGTGGATGGAGTCTACAGAATCCATTCGGTCAGCGCCCCACTTTGCAAGCAAATTGCTTATACCCGGAGTCTCCCCACAGCCGATCAGGTTGAGTATCCCTCCCTCCTTTGCCTCTTTATCAAGTGCCAGCTGCTTCCGCGTAAGATCAGGCATGCCGCCTAAATCTGTCAAGGACACCCCGGCGTCTATGGCTGCCTTGGTCACATGGAGGGCAAATTCATACCAGGTAGCGTTACTAACACAGTCCATACCTTTCATCGCATCAACGAGTTCCTTATGATCGGTTACGTTAACGCTCTGGAAGTTTACTTTATCGCTTCCAATCTCTGTGATTAGCTTCTTAGCCTTAGCCTCAGCGAGGTCGCCGATTATTACCTCGTCAACCTCTGGGTGCTCAGCTAGAATTCTAGTTATTATGGAGCCGATCCATCCAACTCCACCTAAAACTAATATTCTCATCTAAACCTCCTAGATAAAATATATTTGGAGTGAATCCCTGAAACTGCACAAAATGGGTTAGGGTTGTTAGGACGTCTGATAGGCTATATGAAAAGGAGCCGATTCAATGAGAAAAGCAAGGACGTTCACTCCAGAATTCAAGCGAGAAGTAGTCGAGGAGCTCTTGAGTAGCACGACAAGGCCTCCCCAGCTATGTCTGCGGTGTAAGATCTCTTCTGGAATTCTCTACCACTGGAAAAAGCAGTATATATTCGGCAAACTGAACAACGAACCCACAAACGAGGGGGTACTTCTGGACAAGATCAATAAGCTGAGACAGATGCTGGCCAAGTTCACCTTAGAAAATGAGTTTTTAAAAAAGCCTTGCACAATACTCTCAGAGGGCACGGGAGAAACGGGCATTCATCACTGCCCACAGACACCTCATCCACAGTATCCAGAGAGGATGTGAGCTCATGAAACTTCCTCACAACACATTCTACTATGAGGCCAAGGAGAAGTCTGTGGAGAAGCTCCAAGAAAATGTGGACCTTCCGGATGAGATCGAGAGAATCTGTTTGGCGTTTCCTCGTTATGGCTACAGACGAGTGACTAGACAACTTCATCGGAACGGAGGGGCGGGGAAGCACAAGAGAGTACTCAGGATAATACGCGAGAACGAACTTATCTGTCAGATGAAAAGAGTACGGGTAAGGACTATCAAGATCAATCACTCTCATCCCATATTCCCCCATCTCGTCGAGAACGTAATTACCACTGCAACTAACCAGGTCTGGATCGCTGATATCACTACATCGCATTGCCAGAGAATCCGTTTACCTCTCTCTCACTCTGGACTGTGATTCCCGTAGGGTCAATTGGTTACCACCTCTCCACCGTCTGCACACGAAACTAGCCTTCACAGCTTTTGCGTATAGCCATAAACGACAGATCTCCACTCTCTGGCTGTATTCATCATTCTGACCAGGTGGTGCAATACGCCTCATCCGAGTATGTCAATGAGCTTAAAACACATGGTTTCAAAATCAGCATGGCCAGAAGGAGAAACCCTTACGACAATGCTGTGTGTGGAAGTGTCATCAAGACCCTTAAGTATGAGGAAGTCTACCTGTCAGGATATACCTGCATAGGGGGTGCACAAGCAAAAATCACCAATTTCATTGACGATGTGTACAACGCAAAACGACTGCACTCATCACTGGGTTATCGTCCACTCAATGAATTTGAGGAGCTTGTACGGGAAAACAACAAAACAACCTACCCTCTGTCAGTCAGATCACTCTAATCTGTCCAGTGGGAGAGTCACACCGCAAATCTAACCATGATATTTAAACACGAGTACGCGAGAATATACGAGCAAACCAAAAATCTAAGCGTACTTCTCGTTAAATGATTCCGTATGGAAAAGGGCGCTCTTACCCCCCTTAGCGCGCCCTTTTCCGAGCTGTATCTAATTTCTGATTCTAACGTTTAGCCGCCATTAAATCATCTATTTTATCAATCAACTCACCGTAGAGATTGTAACTCTTCAAGCTTATTTTGTCCTCGTCAGCCTCAAATATCACGTAACCCATCTGGCAGGTATGGAAATAGTAGTCGCTCGTATTCGGCATTTTTTTGTAATATTCGCTCCACGGTGTGGGTTCCTCGCTATAGTAAGGTGCACCGGCACCTGCGCTGATGATATGCCAGGTGGGGTACTTCAATGGTATAGGCGAAGCCGGTTCGTTCCCTATATGAAATTCAGCCTCATCATAGTCCAAAGCCCAGCATTTGCACTCTGGAATATCGATTATACCATCACCGTTCTTATCGTCCTTGGAAGGATTCCCAACAGGAACATCCTTTGTCATCAGGATGCGGGAGTAGCCGTGTTCATCCGCACCGAGATATGCCGCCACTTTCGGTGAGCTGGCAATAGCCAGCGCTAATCGATTACGCACATCGATTATGCCATCCCTCTCTGGCTGAATCTTACCGTCCTTATACACATACCCACGCACATTGTTGTCACCAAACCACCACATAGCGTCCTCTCCGTGTCCAGCATTGGGGAATACTGGTGTATGCGAGACTAGAAGGATGTATTTGACGGTCGGATCAGCATCGGCTTTCTTGATCTCTTCCTCGATCCACCTCATCTGGTCGTCCATAATGTAGCCGTCGGGGAGTCCACCACACTCTTTCCAATAACGCTCCATTCCCCAGTTGTAGGTCTTCCAGTAGCCGTCGTTGTTGAAAGCGATAATTTTTATAGGGCCGTACTGTACTGTATATACGTTCTCCTTGTAGGTTGGCCGTCGCGGATCGGATGGCTCAGGACCATCCATAGGAAGATTAAACGCTTCTCTCCAGGCTGCCTCGGCACTCTCAGTTTCGTAAGGCCACTTATCGACCAAGATCGGATCAAGCTCTTCTGGATCTTTGACGGACTTGAAGTACCATGACAAGATCTCGTGGTTGCCCATGATAGGATAGACCGGTCTTTGGGTCCATAGACCAAACACAGACTGTTTCCAAGCGTATGCCTGTTGCACAAAATCTCTATAGCTTGTAGTCTCACCAGCAAACAAGTCTCCACCGAAGAAAATAATGTCGGCTCCTTTGTGGTAAATTCCTGCAGCAATTTGGTCCATGATTTTGTAGTTGACGCCCATGAATCTACTTCCGCTGCCGCCAACGTCGCCTTCAACACCTGAACGGGAGTCGGCACAATACGCGAAGATCACGGGTCCTTCACCAGGTAGGGACGCTGCTTTGAAGGTGAAGGGCCGGCTGGTAATATCACCTACTTTCACGCGGTAAGTGTAGGTCATACTTGGCGTAAGCCCTGTTATTTTAACTGAATGCCTCCTTGTTGCAGGGCTTTTGAACTCTCTACCGGTGTTAAGTATCACCGTCGCCTCGACGGCTTCATTGGTTTCAAAATCGAGTGTCACCTCTTGGGGGTGACGGCTGTCAACAAGATTAAGCATCGGCCCTAAGGTAATCCAGGGTAATTGCTCCCATTTAATACCTTCCTCGTTTTTACGAAAGCCTATGGGAATATCATAAATACCCAAGAACCTGTCCTCTCCATCTCTCTTTTCCCAGAGATCCCAGCGAACCATGACCGTACCCTTGTTGCCTTTCCATATCTCCTCACTTTGGTATTCATATCCCAGCATTTTTCTCAAGTAGACCACAGCTTTACCTTCTTCGATGTCTTCAACTCGGCGGAAACGCTTGTAGGCATAGTCAGTTTCTCCCGCTTCAAATGGATAGGCGCACACGTAAATCGCGCCATAAATCTTCGATGGATCGACAGTTTTACCATCCAAAGTTTTCATGATGTGGCTAAGATCAACCTCGAGTCCATCTTTATTGTCGCTGTTACTGAGAGAGGCTAAAAGCCAATCTAGATCAAGGAGAGTGCTCAACCACTCATGCTCCACCCATTCTGCCTTCTTCAGTGCATCGACACTCACAGGCAGATTATCTATTACGGGCGGAAAAGCCTCCGCCCCAGTTTCTTTAACCTGTCCTTTCGCGCCTCCACAAAAGCATAAACCACCTGCCAGCAGAAACAGAACTAAACCGATTCCCAGGAATTTCTTTCTAGTACTCATGTTCTTTTCCTCCTAAAAGTTTTGTGAGGCTTTTTTATTCAGAAGTTTTCTCTTATCCAAGCTAATGGCCTGCCTGCTTCTCACCTCCCCCCGGCCCCTATTTTTAGCTCTTCCCTCGTCAAGGATTTAACTTCTTTACTAACTGTTAGCAAATCTTTTTTATCAAACGCCACTTTCTGAGAAAATCGCCTCTAAGGGAAGATTCCTTATAATCCTGGCGAGCATGCGCGTTGCATGATTTAAAAAAAGCCCGTGTAGAGAGAGACACTAAAATAGCCGAAAATTGCCCCGTAAGTGGACAGTAGATCGCTTATGAAAATAGTAAATCAAATCCCTTTTCCTTACGCTCTAATACTTGGATTCCCTTGCTCACCTTATCCATAATCATCACGATCCCATACTGATTGCAGAACTTCCGAATAAGCCCTAAAATCTCATTCTTCGGCATGATCAAGCGGTATTCCTCATGAGAGATCCTACAGTGAAACAAACAATATCCCCCCTTCTCTTCCCGAAGCTCCCATTACCGGGAGATACAGAAATTACCAGCTATCCTGCGATCTGCGGGATTCAGATCCATGAGTAATTAAAACAGGTGGTTTTTTGTCCCCGTTCTTGGTTAAAGCAGCACTTTTAATAAAAATTCTTACAAATAGGTGTAATTTCAATTCCTCAAAATAATCGGGTCTCTACAATTTCATCAACGGTGATGTTAAGCTTTGACGCCTCTTGTAAATAAAAGCTGCGGATTTCTGCATCCAAGACCTCGGGGGGAAACACGCCCTTAATATGGACTTTATCGCGTATAAACAGCTTGGTAAATAAAAAAGCTGATTGACCCGTTAAGAAACTTTCATGGGACATCCCGTGCTTTCTAAAGGCTTCCGTCAGTCCGGGTGCTTTTATATAGTTATTAAACCGGACCTTCCTACCATCCTTTAACCCTTCCACGCGCACCACCGTAGCTCCCTCTTCAAGCGCCATTCCTTCGGCTAACGCTACTTTAATCTCGTCCGGACTAGAGGGAGCAGAGGGGGTTAATTTCAATACCAGATCCAAAGGAACTACCTTGGTGCCGGATATCTCTATCGGTTTCTTACCCAGAAGGCCTATCTTGTAAAAAGATTCAGCAAGCTCCAGTGCCGGCCCGCCATATTTTAGGCCGGCATATTTTAAACCCCTAAAGTATATGCCAAACGTAATAGGCTCTTCGTGCTCATGATCGACCATCCGCCGGGATCCCAGCCCTCGAAAATCCACCATGACTGGGTTATTAAAGGGTTTAACCGATTTATATTCACCGTTCTCAAAGATGATTGGATTATTAGCCATATCACCAAATGCAGTTTCTGGTGACCACCAGAATGGTATGAACTTGTTCGTCCAAACTCCATCATAAATCATGATCTCGATTCTATCACAAGAATCCAATTTATCTGCAGAATTCCGAGCCAGCAGATTAGTCAGCCCAGGAGCAGACCCTGCGTTGATAAGCGCGCTTAACCCGGCCTTCTTAAATTTTTCATCGAGGGCAAGCTGACGCTTCACGGCATCTACAAAGCCAACATCACTCGCAGGTCCCGATGCCAGATCCTGGTAATTCATCTCCCCACGTAGAGCTGCTTCCATAATATTGGGATTAAACTCGGGAGGAAGTGCATTGACTATTAACTCTGCGCCTTTTGCAGCCTTCATAATCTCTTCAATATGATTCGCATCAGCCTTCACCGCTTTCGCCTTTTTCAAGGTCTGTTCCAATCTTTGGGCCGTCTTCAGATTATAATCAGCACAAATAACTTCTGATACATTCGGCTCTTCATCTAATCGTCTCGCAATAATGCTACCCTGCGCTCCTGTACCTATGATAAATATTTTCTTCATAAAATTTTCCCCTAACTTAATTTTAGACGATTATCTCCTTCTACTTACGTATTTGATTTATGTCGCGATCCTTGATTCTTCCTTTATTATTTTGTTAATAGTTTATTAAATGACTTCCCTTACTGCTTCTTCAAAAGCGCCAATTACATAGTCAGCATCACTATCTGAATGCGAGGCGGAAATAAACCACGGCTCCCTGGAATCCTTATCAGGCATAACCCCCTTTTCAAAGAGTTTCAGAATGACCTTTTCATAAGTATCATGATCTGAAGAGGACCAATCCCGATACTCAATGACTTCGTCTTTTTCTGAAAAAATGATACCAAACATGGAAGAAGGTCCCTGAACAACCGCTGGAATTCCCCTCTTTTGAAGTATCTCCCTTAAGCCTTTCATCAATTTCCCCCCGTGCTGTTTTACCTTGTCTAGAGCTCCTGTCATAATCTCATCCAGAGTAGCATCCGCTGCAGATGTTGCTACAACATTCCCAGCATAGGTTCCTCCATGGGGAATCATAAGAGGACCAATTTCGCCCATGATTTCCTTCTTTCCGCCGATCGCAGCAAGAGGAAAACCATTACCAAGTGCCTTACCATAAGCAACTAGATCCGCCTTTACATTGAAATATTCCTGGGCGCCTCCTTTCGCAATCCTAAACCCGGTTTTTATCTCATCCATGAGCATCACAATTCCATATTGATCGCAAAGTTTCCGGATATACCCCAAGAAACCTTTCCTGGGCATGATGGAAGCGGTGTTCCCCATGAGAGGTTCTACAATGATACAAGCAATATCTCCCCAGTTTTCCTTTACCTTCTTTTCTAGAAGTTCCTCATCATTAAAAGGTATAGAGATTATCAGCTGTCCCACAATGGATGGGATTCCAGATCCGTGAGCAACTAAAACAGGCGATCTCCTGTACCCAGCTCCAGGAATAGGAGGGTAGGTGTTCCATAGAGTATAATCATGGAAACCATGATAGTGGCCCTCAAACTTTAGCACCTTATTCCTGCCCGTATAAGCTCTGGCGATCCTTATGGCATGCATGGTAGCCTCGGTACCAGAATTGGCATATCGCACCAGATCTACCCCGGTCAGTTTTTTAATTTTCTCCCCAACTGAAATCTCATATTCATTGGTCATGGCAAAGACATTACCAATTTCCAAGGCCTCTTTTACTTTCTCTATTACCGAGGTACAGGCATGGCCTAGGATGACTGGTCCGAAACCTAACCTGTAGTCTATGTACTTTTTTCCGTCCTGATCCCAAAGATAGGCTCCCTTTGCCCGCTTTACAACCAGAGTCTCATCGTCACCCCAATACCTAAAATTAGAGGAAGTACCGCAGGGCATTACTCCTTTAGCTCTCTGAAACATTGCCTTACTTTTTGGACCGCTCTTCATCTTCGAATCCTCCCTTAGTATCTCATATACTTTTACGCCTTCATCATTTCATATCGCTAATAGATTGGTGTTGTGAGGACATTATGGAATAATTCAGAAACTCATCACCTTTTATTTTTAATCTAACTCAGTCCACCAAAATACTGAGACGACCCCCATACTATTTGATAAGCCTATTGGTGGAAAAGATTAAAAAAATTCACTATTTTCGCATCTTACCTTTTATGTACCAATTCTCTATCAGCTTCTCAGTGAAAAAATTGAGTTCCTAATCCACCCCGCATTTTTGTTTTGCTTTAACGAAGCAAGCAACATAGTGGTCGCGCTCCACCTCAACCATCGGAGGTTCCACTTCATGACACTTCTTCACAGCATATAGACACCGGGGATAGAACCTACACCCCAACAAGGTATCAACCGAAGTTACCGGCACATAACCTTTTATGGGGAGCTCGTGAATTTTTACTGTGGGGTCTGGTGCCGGCACAGCAGAGATCAACGCTCGAGTGTAAGGATGGATAGGTTTATGGAGGATATCCTCTGTTGAGGCAATTTCTACAATTTTTCCGAGGTACATGATAGCAATGCGGTCACAAATATATCGTGCGGTGGATAAATCGTGGGTTATATAAATTAGCGAGAGCCTAAGTTTTTCTTTCATTCTTAGTAATAAGTCTAAAATTCCTATTCGCACAGAAACATCAAGCATTGAAATAGGCTCATCTGCAATCACAAGTTTTGGCTGAAGAATCAATACTCGACCTATACCAACCCTTTGACGTTGTCCACCACTAAGCAGATCGGGATATCTATCCCAGAACCTGTCAGCTGGTCTTAATTCCACTTTGTCAAGAGTATTCTTTATCAGCGCATCCTCTTCCACGTCACTACCGGCAAGCCTATGAATTCTTACTGTTTGCCTCAAAATATCAGCAACTGTTCTCCTAGGGTTCAGTGTACCATGAGGGTCTTGAAATATCATTTGCATTTTTCGCCGCAGATCCTTTAATTCCTTCTTGTTCAGAGAAGTTACTTCTGTTTCTTCAAAGTATATCCTGCCACTGGTAGGTTCAATCAGCCTGAGTATTGTCCTGCTCAGAGTCGATTTTCCACAACCACTCTCGCCAACAAAGCCCAGGATTTCACCCTTCCTTACGCTGAAGCTAACGTCATCCACTGCGCGGACGTAATTTTTTTTTGAAAAAATAGATACCCATAGACCTTTGCCTATCGAAAAATATTTCTTCAGGTTTTCTACTCTTAATATCTCATCTTTTTTCATAAGCTGGTTTTACTTGATTAAATGACATGCCACACGGTGACCGTCTTTTTCCTTTAATATCGGCTCTTCATCCCGGCAAACATTCACAGAATATGGACAACGTGGATAGAACCTACAACCGGCAGGTGGATCGATAAGCCTCGGAGGATAACCAGGGATACTCTTTAACTCCTTTTTTTCTCCTGTTATGCTAGGATAAGATCCAATAAGCGCCTGACTGTAAGGATGCATAGGATTTTTATACAGTTCACTGATGTCTGCCATCTCAACAATTTTACCTGCATACATAACCGCAATCCGATCACAGGTCTCTGCTACAACTGAGAGATCGTGGGTAATGAATACTATGGGTAAATGTACTTTTGCTCTCAAGCTATTTATAAAAATCAATAGTTGTCTTTGAACTACGACATCAAGACCTGTTACTGGTTCATCTAAAATTAGGAGTTTTGGAGTACAGACTGTAGCAATAGCTATCATTACTCTTTGTTTCATCCCCCCACTTAATTCATGGGGGTAGCTGTTCACCCTTTCACTACCTATACCCATTAGTTCTAATTGTCTCTTGGCTCTTTCCCAGGCTTTTTTCTTTATTAGACTTTCGTGTTCCAGAATCACTTCAGTTATTTGTTTACCGATGGTCAATACGGGATTGAGGGCATTCTGCGCTGATTGGAACACCATTGAAATTCCCTTTCCCCTTAAGAGCCTCATTTCCTCGTTGCTTATCTGGAGGATGTCTTTTCCATCGAAAAATATTTTTCCTCCGACTATGCGTCCTGGTGGTGCAACAAATCTCATAAAGGCAAAGACCATGGTTGTCTTGCCGCATCCCGACTCGCCTACAACTCCCCACGTTTCGTCCTTGTCCACACTTAGGCTAACATCATCCACCGCCTTCACTACACCATCTCGTATGAAGTAATATATCTTCAGATTTTCAACATCAAGTAAAGCCATATGTTAAGATCCTTTTGAATAACAAAGATCGTTGCTGATTACAAATCCCGTGTTTCCCTATATCCAGGCCTTAATATGTCACTCATGGCGGTCCCCAAAAAAGTAAATCCAAGTATTACGGCAACGATGCATGTAATTGGAGGTATCACCCACCATGGAGCCTTAATCATAGCACCTGATTCAAAGGCAAAATGAAGCATCATTCCCCAGCTTATGATTGTAGGATCTCCTAATCCAAGAAAGCTTAAAACTGACTCAGAATAAATTGCCCAAGTAACCATTAAAACAGCTTGAGCAAAGATTATAGGTAGTACATTGGGCAAAATTTCAGCGAAAATTAATAGGGAGTTACTTGATCCAATACATCTTGATGCCTCAACAAAAGCTCTTTCTTTAATAGACAGCACTTGGGATCTAACTACTCTAGCAGTTGTGGGCCAGTTTACAATGCTTATTACCAGGATTATATTCCACATACCCCGACCTAATACTGTTGCCAAAACTATCATCAATGGCAACACTGGTAGCATCATAAAGAAATCCACTATCCTCATAAGAACTTCCTCAGTTTTCCCTCCATAAAAGCCTGCTAACAAACCTATCATTGAACCGACAGTTATCGCTAAGATTCCCGCCAGAAATCCAATAGATAAAGAAACCCTTGAGCCGTATATTACTTGGCTATATATGTCTCGTGCCAAGTCATCGGTTCCAAACCAAAAGTCCCGTGAGGGACGACACAGTATGTTTTCCATTTCTCCCGTTTTACTCGGATCCACAGTGTACAAAAACGGTGAAAATAATGCGATAATTACGAAAACGACAAGTATATTCAGTCCCGCTCTTCCCATTTTATGTGACATTAATAGTTGAAAAAATCCTTTTACTCGTTTTATTTTTTTTCTGAGAAACACGTGCACCTTAATCTTTTTTCCCTACCCTTATTCTTGGGTCTATGTATCCGTATATCAGGTCAACAGTCAAATTGCCAAGCACAACTGCTATAGCGAATATGAGAAACGTACCCTGAAGAAGGGGATAATCTCTTCTCATTACAGCATCATACACTAGCTTACCTATGCCAGGCCAGGAAAAGACTGTTTCAGCTTCAATCACTCCCGCCACTGCGAATGCTAAGTTTATTCCGGTAAGAGTAACAACGGGCAATAAAGCGTTTCTTAGGGCATGATCTCTTAGGATAGCAGATTCTTTCAGTCCTTTTGCCCTAGCTGTAGTTATATAATCCTGACCTAAAACGTCCATCATGGAGCTTCTTGTCAACAAAACATATTCTCCAATATACCAGAATACTATTGAAGTTGCTGGAAGAAACATGTGCCATGCGACATCCTTAAAATGTCCAAACCCCCTCAGTCCTAATGCGGGTGTAGATATTCCACCGAGAGGAAAGATTGCAACGAGGTAACCAAAAGTCATCAAAAGAGTTATGCCCATGCAAAAAGTTGGAACAGAATAGACCGATAATGAAAATGCGAGTATGATGGATTCAGACTTCGTTCCGCTCTTCCACCCGGCAAGTGCACCCAGAATCGTACCCAAGGTAACGGCTATGACAAGAGCTGTTAGAACCAATAACAGTGTTCGAGGAATCCTTGCGGCAATCACTTCTATTACAGGTCTTTTTTGCCAGAACGATATGCCTAGATTTCCGTGAGATAGCTCTTTGAAATAACGAATGAATTGAACCGGCAGAGGCTTGTCCAACCCAAATTTTTCCCTCATTGCCTGCATTTGCTCCATACTTATTCTGGGGTCTCTGCACATCATGCGTATTGGATCGCCAGGTACCAGGCGGAAAATCACGAAGCTTACACAGATAACGCCGAAAATAGTAAATGTGGAGGCTATTACCTTGCTAATTGCAAAACTTGCGAATCCTTTTGAACCCATTCTAGATTCCTCTCTCAGTTTTATTAAAATATAACTGTTAAGATAGAACGATAATCAGAAAATTTAACAAATAATCGAGACCCTTTTCCTATAAACAGCTTGACAACATCTCAAAATATATTTCAATAAATGGTAGCAGCGTGAATATACTTTACTAAACTAACACTATCAAACACTAGCAGACCAGTTTCTTTTCTTATTGCTTTTGCGTAAAGCGGCATTTCCGTGCATTCAAGAACAATTGCTCCGATATCAGAATTTTCGGCGACCATTTTTTTTGCCACTGAAACAATAGCCTCTTCTACTTTTTGAAAATTGAATTCTCCAATTTTTCCCACAGGCAAGAATGCCCATTTCTTCCATTCTTCTTCTCCTATACCCTGATTCTGTGTCTCCCATACTTCTCTGTATTCTGATTGCTTCATTCCTCTTATCACAATACCAGAACATTGCGGTTCGATCCCACAATTTCTTAGTATTCTTCCATTATCTCTTAATAAGAATTCAGCGTCATTAGTCAAAATACCAATTTTTCTGCCCCTTTTTACAATTCTCAGGGCTAAAGGTACTATCAATAAATTCGAGGTGAAGACAGGTATATCTACTGCATCTACTAGTTCCTCCTGCAAATCTCCGGTCAAACCACAATCACAGGTGATAGCTTTAACTCCCTCTTCTTCTAACTCTTTTGCGGCTTTTATAAATTCTTGAACATTAAATTGGGGTGAATTAAAATCTTTTCCAGCCTTTATCGAATAGCTCTTAACGAACTTAATACGTATGGGAAAGTCGTATGTTCCGGCATACGCATGATGTCCCTTAACTATAGCTGCATACCAGACTTTGTCCACAATCATTCCGATAGTTTCTCCAAAATCAAATCGTGTTTTCATTATTCTTATTTGTCATAAAATTGACCGTTAATTGCTTTTTAAGAAATTCTTCCCCCAGCTTAATCATCAATTTGCCACAATCTTAATTTTTCCAGCACGGAGCCTACTTTCAATGAATGTTCTCATATTTTTATGATTACTGTGATTACAATATATGAAGGTCAAGCAATAGGAGTAAACCGCGACATTATCTGATCCAAGGTCTCTACCCCTCTGGTACAGGTAATCAGCCGATCTCCTTTCCTTAGCATAACATGTGGACGTCCCCATAGACAATAATTGAAGGATTGTTCCACGAACCCAACAGTGTCAAGAAAAGCTAACACGTCCCCTTCACACACCTCAGGTAGGGATCTTAGCGCCTCGCACGTAAAGGTATCTCCCGTTTCACAGCAGTTCCCATCGACCGCGTATTCTCCGGTAGGTCCATCCGGACGAGAGACATTAATAATTTCATGCCACTCACGGTATAGCCTGACTGCCGGAAAGCTGCCCATTCCTGAATCCACAAACACATGCTTTACCCCGTGTTTCTCTTCCACTGAATTTACCATGGTAAGCATGACACCCGAATCCAATACCAGCCCATCACCTGGCTCAAGGATGAGAAGCTCTGGCTTGAATCGGGCTTCCGCAGTACACTCCGCAATTACAGTAGCATACTCACCCCAGGGGAAACACTTCTCCTCTTCCTGCTTCCGGACCCCAGCCCCGCCCCCTACATCTAAGCGGGCGATTTCAAAGTCAGCCTTTGAAAGTATCCGGTAAATCCGCATAACATTACGTAAGGCCTGGCGAAAGACTTCCAATCCTGCACGAAACCAGCCCGATCCGATATGAAAATGGAGAGTATCAATTACCAACCCATTCTGGCGGGCGTATTTGAATAACTGGAGGACCTTTTTCTCCTCCATGCCAAACTTTATAGGTACACCTTCAGCTGTCTTTGCTCCACCTGTCACGGAGTATTCGTCACCACCAGCCCCGACATTCGGATTTATGCGGATAGATAGTGGAAGAAGGGAACGCGTAAACTCACCTCTTTTTACCAACCCAACGATATGTCGAAGTTGTGAGAAAGAATCAACATTGATACGGACTTTCATGCCGACTAATTCCTTCATATCTGTCTCAGAAATAGAGGGACCGGTAAACATAATCTTTTCAGCTGGAACACCTATTCTAAGACCCAGACGGGCCTCATTAGGGGAAGCAGCATCAACTCCACATCCCATCTCTGACAGAATCAGATTCAGCACATGAGGAATATGGCATTCCTTCATAGCAAAGTGGATCGCTACATTCCCATTATAATGCGTCTCGAAGGCTCTACGAACAGTTATTATTTTCTCTCTTATGCGGTCCCCATTGATCACATAAACGGGAGTAGGATTTTCTGTGGCGATTGATTCAAAATCAGTTGAATAACCTTTCATAAAGACCTTTGTCTGGCCATCTTTATTCCTATTCACTTCGAATCCTTTATATAACCACCAGTAGTCTTTCACTTTTCTTTCCATTACCTTTGATCAATTCATGCTATACCTCTCTCCTTTTTCCACGGAACCTGTGCAACAATTATCGCACCATAACTTATCTTCTTCCCTCTTACCTCAACGAATTTCCTTTTCTCCATACGTTCACTTGTTCACCTTAAAGAGCCAACATCTTTCTCCAAACTACGCCACCTACGTGACTATGTTCAGTGCTGCACGCCATAAAAAATTATCTTAGCCCTACTGGCTCTGTCTCCAACATTATCCTTTTAATCTATTACTACCGTAGAGCTAATGATAATCCAGCCGCGTATTACCATCTTAGATTTAAAACAAGGTTACTGGGACTGAACAACCTAACTAATATTCTTTGATCCCAATATAGCTACATATCCTCCCATCAAGATAATTGCCCCCTGTGTGAACAGAAGGCAATTATCTTTTCGTAGTTCTTCCTTTGAATGGCAACGCTTACTTCTTCAAATGCACATTAAGGGGAGTCCATGGATTGATCCATCCTGAGATGCCACCCATCATTACAACATGACCTTCAAATCTAGTATTCACAGGGTCCCTTGTATCCAATCTAAACATCCAACCTTTTGGTAGCTGTTCTGCCAATACCATTTGCAGCTCATACAGATATTCTAGTCGCTTTTGCGGATCTAACTCAGTACGCATCTTATAGATGAGTTCATCAAAGGCAGGATTCTGATAATAAGATTCATTCCATCCCTTGCCTCCACCTTCATAGCTCAGGAAATAGTCCCAGATCCAATCGTAATTCGGACTTCCATCGAACTCTTCCCAAGAAATATCAAATCGGTCCTCTTCCGGTGTGTAGGAAAAGTCATACCAGGTAGCGTCATCCACCGCCTTTACAACAATATCTATACCTATATCTTTAAGCTGCTCCTTAATCATGGTGGAAGCCTTAACCGGGTCGGTCTTATCTGATGGAACAAGCAATTCAAAGGTAATGTTTTTCCCTGTATCTGGGTCATTCCTTATTCCATCATCATCAGTGTCTACATATTCACCTTTATCTAGGATATCCTTAGCCCTTTGAGGATTATATTTATACTGCGGCAAATTTGGATTATGATCCTTTAACTCTAGATAGACGGGACTGTCCACTACTTCTCCTGCGCCCAAGCCTACAATCTTTACAATTCTATCCCTATTTATTCCGTACATAACGGCTTTTCTGACATTTAGGTTCCGAATTGGATTGTCTTTATGAAGGTTAAAAGCTATCGCCCAGATCAACATTCCTGGAGATTCTATAACATCGATGTTTTCAACTTTCTTAAGTTCCTCGGTAATCTTGGGAGAAATGTGCCCACGTCCCAGCATGTCTATTTCACCTCTCCTCAAAGCCATATATAGAGTATCCCTGCTTCCATAAGTTTTGAAAACCATCTCATCCACATACGGTCGTCCTCCCCAATAATCCTCGTTGGCTTCAAACCATATATATTCACCAGGTTTAAACTCCTTTAATTTAAATGGCCCAGACCCAATCAACTCCTCATTTGGATAGGACATCATATCGTCTTTGTAAGGTTCCCAAATATGCTTAGGAAGCATTGGTATCCAAAATACAGGAGGAAATCTTCCACCAATCGCTGCTTTTAACTTCATTTTTAGCGTGTGCTCATCTATGACTGAGATAGATTCAAACTGTGTATCGGGCCTTGACCATACCGGCATTGCTTCCATCAAATACTCAAGTGTAAATTTCACGTCCTCTGCAGTAACAGGTTTACCATCGTGCCATTTAGCATTTTCAACAAGATGAAATGTCCACGTTTGACGGTCTTTTGTTTCCCAACTTTTGGCTAACCGGGGTACAACCTTGTATTCCGGTGCAGGTCCTACCATCCACAACTGATCATAGACGAGCTGCCAGAAAGTAGTTCCCATGTCAACAAGCTCCCAAGCTTCGTCAATTCGTAAAGTTTCTATAGCCTGACCTGTAGTCCAGCCAACATTCAATCTCCCGCCGTATACTGCTTTTTCCTCAGCGACAGCTTTGTTACCACCCTGAACTAACAAAATAGATAAACTAAGCAGCAATACCACTGGCCCAAGGAAACCTAACAGACTTTTTCTCTTCCTCATTTTACTCCCTCCTTTAGATTCTTTTGAAGCTTGGTAGTAATATGGTTCATTCTTTGCTGAAAGCTCCTAAAAGAGGAATTGATCTTTCAACACTTCTCTCTTTAGGAAGTTTTCCTTTTTCCCAAGATAGATCGGACTACACCCTCATCACCTCCCCTTCGTCCCTTTATTTCTATTCTTTCCCCTCTTATTTAAAAGAAAGATCTAACTGCAACGATTTAGAGGCAAACCTTTTTGATCTTCAATAAATCACAGACGTCTTTAAGTTGATTAGTCAAATTGTCCTGTTTCAAAAGTAAATGATGGTCTATTCCTTCAGAGAGCATTCTCTCAAATGCTTCTTTAACATCACAATTTAAACTAAGCTTTACTAGGAGTTTCTTACCAGCATCTAGCCACTCTTTCTCGGTAATAGGTTCTGTCCTTCCTTTGGCAATCAACATCCTATAAGTATTCTTCTTACCACATAAACCTGCTATGGTAACTTCTGGCATTGGCTTAAGTGGAAAACCAACAACTGTACCCCTTTCTCCCCCTGGGGTGATGTGAACCATGGAGGGACTCGCAGCAAGTGAATGGGCTGAACTTCCCTCATGAGCTAACCAAAGACAGTTTTCTTTAAAATCAAGTTTTCCTGCCTCAGCTAGTGCCACCGGACTACCTTTTCCTAACCATTGCAGGATAAGCATAAGAGTTGTATGGCCTAGGTCTCCCTCGGAATCAAGAACAATATCCTCATCTGCCAGCCAGGAAGAGGGAAGATTTACCAATCCTCCATAGTTTGGATAACATTCTGCTGCGGCGGCAGTGAGATTGTGCTTTTCAATTAAGTCTTTTATTCCTAAATATACCTTAGACGCATAAATCAGACGCTCCTCACCTACTTCAACCTTTCCTAATCTATTACTTTGCTTCATGCTTTGTAAAACTTCCCTAGCTTCTTTTTCACTTTTTTCTTCGGCGTTCTTAATTAATTCTTCCATTTCAATATGAACAATCGTTACGCCAAAAGAATCTGATAGATCCCACTCTTCATGGGTCATATCCTGAGGACCAGCAGCTCGCCAGGTTTGTCTTGGACCAATTAAAGCAATTTTGGCTTGCCTTAAATCTCTGATAACTTTGGCAGCAGAGGCAAAACTAGCAATTGATGAGATAACTTCCTTATCCTCTGGCAGACCATATACATACTTATAGAAAATTTTCCTTTCCCACAAAATACTGCCAAAATGTTGAACGCAACCAATGGAAAAAGTTTCTGTAAATGGAAGTGCCCATAGAACAACGGGAGCTTTTACGGTATTTATTAAAATATATTGAATTGCATCTAAAACCCAGGTTATATGGACAATCACAAGTAAATCTAATTTTTCTTGTGATAATTGCTCAGCGACCTTTATTGCATCGGCCGGGTCCCATATTATCCTTTCCCCTGCCTCTACCTCTAATCCATAGTTTTCTAATTTTTCCTTTGCCTTTCTAAGGATTCCCTCAGCTCTTTCTCCTCCACTCTCGGCATGACTTGCTAGCCCTACCAAACCAACTTTAGCTTTTGACATTTTTTATCTCCTATTGAGAAGAATCTAAATCTTTTATCCTTTGGAAAAAAGATCACAAAGGTCCTCATATAGTTTTACATAATTCTCATAGGTTTTAGTATAAACCTTGAAATTAGCCGAATTAGGTTCGAATCTCTCCTTTACCACGGCCATCTTCTTACAAGCCTCTTCTAAACTTTTGAACATTCCTACGGCGAGTCCAGCTAAAATAGCCGCCCCCAGACATGCCGCCTCCTCGTTCTTCATTGTAAGAACAGGCCTTTGGGTCAAATCTGCCTTTATCTGATTCCATAATCTACTTCTCGACCCACCCCCCAAAGAGCGAATCTCATTAACCTTGATCCCTAACTCCTCCAGAGTATCTATATTCCTCTTCACTATGCAAGCTATAGCCTCCATTATCGCTCTGATAAAATAGGGCTTAGTATGACGGAGAGTAAAACCATAAAAGACGCCTTTTGCCTTGGGATTTGCCTCTGGGGCCATGGCACCGGTTAAATGAGGGAGCATCACCAGTCCCTCAGACCCAGGTGGAACCTTTTCTGCTTCCTTCCCTAAAAGATCATAGGCGTCAAAACCAGCCAGGGATGCTGTCTGGCTCTCAATTTGACAAAAACCATCCCGGAACCACTTTAGAACCATTCCCCCACTGGTAAAGGTATGAGCCATATAGGTATCGGGCATCCCATGATAATGGCAGGGCATTCTTCCCTCTGAATCAAAGAAGGGTTTTTCCACAGTGGCGCAGATGGCTAGTGCTGCTCCAGTATTCTCTGAGATTATTCCGGGTCTAACATTACCAACCCCGATGGTTCCTGCCGCCTGATCTAGAGCTCCAGTAGCCACTACTGTCTTTGATGATAATCCTATTTCTGAGGCAACACCCGGTAATATCTCACCCACCGGTTCCCCCGATTCTTTAATTTCAGGAAGCTGCTCAGGTGAAATACCTAAAAATTTAAGCATTTCTGGCCACCACTTCTTGGCAGTGATATCCCAATACACCGTGGAACAAAGAAGCGACCCTTCAGCTACAAATTCGCCAGTTAGCCGGTAGATAAAATAGTCTTCAATGAGAAGATACTTACGAACTCTTCTGAAGACATCCTTCTCGTTGTGCTTAATCCAGAAAATCTTAGAAGCGGGCCACGTAGGAACAATCTTGACCTGGCCAGTAATTTTATGGCTAGCTTCATTTCCAAAATTCTTGGCCAGGATCTCTGCCTCCTCTTGAGCTCTGTTGTCAAGCCAGACGATAGCATTCCTCAAGGGTTTACCGTCCTCATCAATTAAGATTAATGTTTCACCCTGAGCTGAAATACCTAGAGCTTTTATCTTTTCAGAGCTAATCTTTGTTGATTTAAGAACCTCTGCTATTCCTTGCTTGAAGGCATCCCAATAAGTTCCTACCTCTAATTCCACGGCGAGAGTACTAGGAGTTAACAACTTGTACTCTTTTGTGGACAAGGCTAGAAGTTTTCCCTCCTCATCAAACAAAGACACCTTTAGAGCAGTAGTTCCTAAATCAACGCCCAGAATATAATTCATCTGTCTATCCCAAATTTGTTCCTGAATTATCGAGCTCTAGCCAGCAAAGAGAGCCAGCTTACAAATAACTTTTATCTCTTCTATATTTCATTATCTCTCATGCGGCTAGGCTTTCCTGAAGCTCTAATAAAGCTTCTTGAGAGTTTTTTTCACCTTTGAAGATTTGAGCAATAGCTCTGGTCATAGCTTCTGGGTTTTTATGCTCAAAAATATTTCTACCCACTGAGCATCCAATGGCACCAGCTTGTTTTGCCTTTTCCATTCGAGTAAGAAGTTCCTCATCAGATATCATCGGACCTCCCGCCACTACCACGAGCCGATGAGCAGCTTCAACGATCTCGGCAAAAGATTCTGTATCACCGCTCCAGTTAGTCTTAATAATGTCGGCACCGAGTTCCGCACAGAGCCGAACATTTCTCTTCAAATACTCCACCCCATACTTTTGAAAGCTCGAGGTATCTTTGGCTGCATAGGTAGTAGGGTATTCTGCCTCCGCGATAAAGGGCATGCCGAGGAGTTCACAGGTCTCACCCACCTTTGAAACATAGGAAATTATTTCTGACTCGTTCTCTCCTCCTAGTGCTACAAAGACGACAACTGCATCAGCTCCAATCCTGAGGGCTTCTTCTACCGAACCAATAGGAGTAATAATACTTCCCTCAGCTGCTTTAGGATGTCCTGCTGCTGAAGCCGAAAGCATGAGAGCAAGTGAGGTATCCCTCCTAAATTCATCTGCCACTTGCCTGGCAAAGCCTCTACTGAGCATCAGTACATTTGCTTCCCCAGAAATAGCCTCGCGAACCCTACCTCTGGTATCAACGATTCCCTTCAGTAGAACAGGAGAAGTCAGGCCATGATCGATAGCAAAGATAATACAAGTATTAGTTTCTTTTTGAATTAACCTATTCAATCTTATTTTCTTCCCAGTTGTGCTAGACATAATAACCTCCAAAGGAATGATATACTAAATCAATTCTGCTTCTTTCAAGGCAGCTTTTATTTCCTCTTTTTCCTTCTCACTAACTTTGATTATTGGACCTCTTGTTGGCCCGGCTGGTCTACCAAGTATTCTCACTGCCTCTTTTACCGGAGCAGGAAAGTTCTCCGGGGCACTTATGGCCCGGGCTATTGAGAGTAATTTATAATTGAGCTCTTTAGCTTTCTCCAACTTTTCATCTTTCACGGCTCTGTAAAGGTCCACTACCAGGCGAGGGGCAATGTTGCAAAGAGCAAGGATAGCCCCGGGGGACCCTAAAACAAAAGAGGAGAGCAAAAGATCATCGCAGCCGGTAAGTACCGATATCTTATCCCCCACCAGTCGAATTACCTCGGCAAACTGGCTTAGGTTGCCACTGCTATCTTTCAAAGCTATAATATTGTCTATCTCAACTAACCTCCTCAACACATCAAGACCTATTTCTACACCGGTATGCTGAGGAATATTGTACATTACAATGGGAATATCTACTGCCTCAGCTATAGTCTCGTAATGTTTATACAAGCCTTCTTGAGTTGGAATCTCATAAAACGGTGTAATAATCATCACTGCATCTGCTCCAGCACTTTTTGCATCACGGGTGAGTTTAATTGTCTCATTGGTAGAGGGAACACCCGTACCTGCAATCGTCTTAACTCTACCTTTGGCCGCCTCCACAGTTGCCTTTATTACCTTGATGCGTTCTTCTTTGGTGAGTGCCACCGCTTCTCCAGTGCTTCCGTTACACATTATTCCACTTACGCCATTCTCAATTAGAAAATTCACATTCTCCTTTATGCCATCAACATCTATCTCCCCATTTTCTGTAAAAGGAGTTAGCATAGCAGGGATAATACCTTCCAATCTTATCTCTTTTTCCATTACCTTTGCCTCCATCTTTAAACATTATTTGGTATCTTTACTGACTTTCAGACTTACCAGACAAAACCCCTTCTCATACACTACTGACCGGGTGGATTTCATTCAATAAGGCTTCGATTTATCTGCGTCTCCGGAAAATGGTGAACTCAAACACATCCTTAAGCCAATATTCTTGAGAATATAGAATTGGCCGGTTTTCCATATTGTAGTCAACCTGATCGATCAACAAAACGACTGATCTAGCCCCGATTTTTAGTTCCCTAGAGACCTCGGCACCAGCCAAAGTGGGGATTACTCGGGCTATACCATAATCTACCTTCTGATTATATTTTTCCTCTAAGAATTTGTATAAAGATCCGGTAAATTTCACGGGTAAGTCTATTTTACCCAAAGTAGCTTCCGGGATAATGTCTATAGTATAGACAACAGGTTTTTCGTTCGCTGTTCTCACCCTTTGTATAACCACAGTGGAAGATCCTACATCAATTTTTAATTTTTCAGAAACAGATATGTTAGCTTCGGTACGCTGAGCTTTGACCTTTGCTGTTCCTGCACGCAGGCCCATTGACTCAATTATCTCGGTCACGCCGTAATTTATTACTAAGGGGTTTCGTACAAGGGAATCCTTGCTCCTCACAAAAGTTCCCATGCCATGACGACTGACAATAACACCCTCCTCCTGCAAAAGACGAAATGCCTCTCTTAAAGTAGCACGGCTTACACCTATCATATTGGCAAGGTCAGTTTCAGTGGGGAGTTTACTACCCGGGGTGAGATTTCTATCCTTAATCACCTTTTCTATCTTACTCTTGACTATAATTGGTAGAGGCAACTGCTTTATTTTTTCTATCTTTAACTTATCCATACTCTTTAACCTGATTTTTGTTTATTATCACCTCATATATTGTTGGGGACCTTTTGATAAACGCCCACTCTCTTACCTGAAACTCTCTAATCTAAAATGCATACTAGCCTTTTTTCTCGCTCCCCGTCTTGGGTCCCTGGCGTCTGAAGTCTAAGGTCTGACATCTTACCTTATTATAACATATTTTTTTACATTGTCAAGTGCACAGAAAGCTGTCAGAAAAATTGAAAGTAACCTAAGTTTCAAGGGGATTTCAGGAGAAACATAAGAAACATTATTTACTTTACTATGAATATGCTTCTAAAAATTCTTAATTATTTTACACTATGAGGAATTTGTTCCGGTTTAAAAATTCCTTTAGGAGGGTAAATTCTACTTTAGCGTTGGACTAACTGCTCCCATTATCTTTTGCACGGTGAGCATTAAAAAAATTAAAAAAGAAGTGTCTAAAGTTCTTTAGGTCTGGGTATGAACAGAAGGCCTACTTACTTTGTGTCTTCTAGTTGCGGACTAGATCTTTTCTCCAGCAATTACTTCTAACACTGTCAGAATCTTTCCTTGACAGAGATAAACCTGAAAGCTGTCATTCTTTCTTTAGCTACATACAACGTAGCATCACATGAAAGATGACTTGTCAAAGTGAAAATGTAAAATAATTGTGAGACATAATTATGGAACTTTACCACAAACCATGCAATGGCTCAACAAACACAAGGGATTTTTTGATTGGAAAATGGGAAAGATGAACAAGCATCTAGCCTGTAATCAGTACATGCAGGATCAACGATGGAAGCAGCATACTCACTTTACCAGTCCTTGCGGTTCCTGGACTTTATAACAATGACTGGCCATGTGGAGTATCAAGAATGCCAATAAAGGCAGCTATAGACGAAGATTACTCCCTCCTTCCCAGCTCATCCCTTACCATCTTAAGGTCATCGAGAAAGGTCTTTTTCCAGGCAGGCTTATAGATGCAGGCTGCCGGATGATAAATAGGGATCAAGGTTATATTGTTTTTGTACCACTGAGGCTTTCCCCTTAGATGGGTAATGCCTTGGTTGGTGTCCAAGAGGACCTGCGTAGCAAATTTACCCAGAGCACAGATAATTCTGGGACCAATAATTTTAATCTGGCTTTCCAAATAAGGAAAACAGGCCCCGATTTCCTCTGGCAGAGGGTCTCTATTACCCGGCGGGCGGCATTTTAGAATGTTAGCAATATAGACTTCTTTTCTTGACAATCCAACTTGAGAGAGACCTTCTGTGAGGATCTTACCGGCGGCTCCCACAAAGGGCTTTCCCTGTAGGTCTTCCTCTCTTCCAGGAGCTTCCCCTACCAGCATTAACTTCGCTTCAGGATTTCCGGCGCCAAAAACTAGATGAGTTCGGTACCGGTGAAGGGAACAATTTTGACATTTTCGCATAGAACGACAAAGATCCTCCAGCAAAACTCGAGGGTCTTTTTCTTCCGTCTTATCTTTTCTTACTTCTGTTTCTTTTTTTATCCCCTTTTTTCCCTCTAAATATCTGCGAAAGGATTTAACCACCTCAAGATAGTCCTGATAAAGTCGTTCCTCGCTCATTATTTTTTTCTTTTTAGGCCTCGACAATCTCCCATGAATAGATAATCTCTGCTGTTTCTCCCAGCATAGCAGTAGCTGGACAATACTTATTTTGAGAGGCCTCGATTGCCCATTTTATATCCTCATTCTTCAAACCTCTACCCCGGAAGATGTACTTTATATGAATAT
>Ga0315533_1000683_pt1 | contig 27945 bp, 54 predicted proteins | sample SalMarSW160130MG_FD_203081 | JGI IMG/M metagenome (GOLD analysis project Ga0315533, IMG submission 203081) | Salt marsh sediment microbial communities from the Plum Island Ecosystem LTER, Massachusetts, United States - Salt Marsh Sediment SW1601-30 ... | reverse complement strand
GGATCCTCGCAGATAGCCATGTTGTCTCAGCTGGACCAACTGGGGCTTCTGAAAAAACCGGGTGAAGGAGAGGGTTCCCAAACAATCTTGGCACTGCAGACGGAGGTCAAGGAGCTCAGGGAATCGCTGCAAAAGCAAGAGATGGACAACATAAAAAATGTGATGGTCTCCCTATCCAACCAGTTGGGTGAGCTGCGTAAAGAAATGTCAAATCAAGGCAAACTTGAGGGGCGCTACGCACTCATGGACAAGACGATAAGTACCATCGATAGCCAGCTCAGCGGAATTAGGAGCGATGTAAAACCGCTGGTGATGGCGGCCGGTGGAGGCACTTCGGAGCCAAGAAAGAAAAGCCCTGAGGAAAAAGCAAAAATCGCTAAGGGACTAAAGGAAGCCGTCGTACTTGAGAAAGAAGCTCGTCAGCTTGAAGATGAGCTTTTGTTCGGTGGGGGGTCTCAGGGTTGACAATATCCCTCATTGAAGTCAAAATAGAGGCAGGAGATAAAAACGGGGCAAGCCACCCTTCGCTGAGAAGGTTTGAACGGCTTGCCCCGTTCTTTTAGGAGGCTGACATGGTTCGTTTGCCAAAACTACCTGCCCCCGAAGAGATGTTCTCTATAATCGACAAGGCGGGTGACGCCATTGAGACTGGGCTGAACATTATTGACAAGGTCGCCGACAAGTTTGACCAGGCAGCACAGAAGTTTGGCCCGCCAGAGCCCACAACTGCCACGACGCCAAAAGAACAGCCTTTAGAGCAAAGTGAAACATTTACATCACCGGCCGCGATATCTGCGGGTACGGCGTGCCTCCCTTGCAGCCGCGATCATCTCTCGACTTCATCAGCAGCCCTTTCCGAAGGGCTGAGATTTGCCCGGGACAAGGGCATAAAAGACCCCGAGGTTGTGAGACGGCTCCGCATAGCTATAGACGAGCTCAACATTATGGAGAGGATTGACCTTGCCCCGGAGGAAGTCACTAGGCTGGAAGGGGCAGAGAAGGACCTGGCAAACTGGGTGCTAAACCAATCAAGGAACTTGAGGCATTCCATCACTGCTATAGCCAATCCTGATGATATGGAGCAGGTTGCAGCGAAGTCAGCTAAGGCGACGGAAGAATTTATGAGAAGACTCTTTGAGTTGCCCGAGGAGGAATGCGAGACCTGTGGTGAACTCAGGGAAAGGCTCAGCGAGTTCATAGAGAGGAGAAAGAGACAAAGTCTAGCTAGATAAAGATAGGGCTTACACTTACAATAGATAAAAACGGGGCGAGCTGAGAAGGCTTGCCCTTTCTTTTTAGGAGGACGTAGATGAGGTCAACCACCGTCAGCTAAAGCAGACGGCTTGTCCCTGCCCCACCAAGAGGGGCGAGACGATAGGCTCGTTGACAGGAGTCTATATAGCAAGAGAAAGGAGGATGGCGCATTCCTCTGCCAGCTAAAGCAGGCAGTCTCCTGCGCCAACGTTTATGAGCAATCCAAGAGGCGGCACCACAGCATATGTACAGGAACTACCAAAGTGCGATTTCTGTGATAGACCAGCCCTCTATAACGGGAAAACTCGCATGGGGCCATGGGCATATATGTGTAAGGCTCACTTTATTAGTCACGGCATAGGTGTGGGCACAGGAGTAGGGCAGAAGTTAATACCCCGCAAGGCGTTGGGGGAGGCTGAAAAAATACGGGCACCCGAGGTCGAAGAAGAGACAGTCACTATGACCGAGGAAGACCTTGAGGCGGCTACCATGGAAGATATGTGGTATCCGGTCTGCCCCTACTGTAGTGCGGAGACCCCAGCTGAGCCTGATGCCCGCGCTGTCTACTGCCAAGCCTGCGACCGCCGTTTTAAGATTGAGAATCCATTTTTTTAGAGAAGGGGGTAGCTATGCCAAACCGCATCGAAGCGGGAATTGCCAGGATAAACGAAAAGCTGAAAACAGTAGAACCCCTAGAGCAGAAAAAGCTCAGCGAGACCCTCAAGACCGAATGGAGCGACCTCATTCAGTATCAGAAGCTACAGTCTACGGCGTTTGCTTGCGGCAAGCTAACTTTGGAAGAGGCGCAGACCCTTTACCGAATATACGGCGGTGAAGTCCCCTCTCCAGAGAAGTGGGATAAACTGAGCCTTGCTGAGAAGGTAATCGGCACTCAGACTGCCGAGGAGCTAACCAGGATTAAGATATGCGATATCCTGTAAGGAGATGAATGAATACAGAGACAGGTCAAGAGCGCAAATTCGAGATGGGGCAGTTAGTATTTACCAGAGGGGTCAATGACCTGGTAGCTACTAATACCGAGTTTGCCCTGTTTGTTACGAAAAGCTTAGGCCGCCACGCCAGAGGAGACTGGGGCGACTTGTCTGAAGCAGACAAGAGGGAAAATGAATACGCCCTGGGCAAGTATCTCCGCCTCTTTTCAGCCTATGAGAAGTTACCCTTACCGAAAGTATGGATAATTACCGAGGCTGACAGGTCGGTAACTACAGTCCTATTTCCAGAGGAATATTAAAACCGGAGGCAAGTAATGGAAAAGCAAGTTTGGAAGTCAGCCTGCGATGCCAAGAGCGAGATACTCAAATTTGAGTCTAGGATAGACCTGCTACATGATGTACTCGGCTTTGGCAGATTTGCCGAAATTTACGAAGACCCGGCCGGAATTTTCCTCGGCAGGCGCCCGGGGGACATAGGGTTCAATGAGTTTCTAGGGCAACCATCGGAGGCGGCCAAGCAGAGAACTAAAGAGCTGTATAGCAAGCTGAGCAAGTGCGCCCAGGAGCAGGTAATGATGATGTTAAGATCGAGAAGTATAAACCCGAAAGATTTAGGGATAGGGTGAGAAGTCCTTTTATTATCACGGAGGTGAGGGATGAAAGAAGCATGCGTTGAGGAAGGGATGAAACTAGCCAGGTGGCTTCAAACGCTCGGCCTGAGGGGAGCTGGTGTTGCTAGTGCTAGTTATGAGGAATACCAGCGTTTGAGCAGGGAAGCAGCTGACGCCCTGATCGACGTGGACAAGATGACCTGTCTCTCAAAAGACGAGAGGTCAGTGATAAAAAGTGAGCTTACCTACCTGAAGGAACAAGCAGAGAAGGTCAACTTTCTTTACACCAGCGATGCCGGCGCACGACTGCTACATCTCTTGAGCAACCCGCAGTTTTACACGGAGTACTATAAGCCTAACCCCGGCCACTCGGCACTGGAGGCTGCCATCAAGGGCGAAATAACCTATGGGGTGAAGTAAAATGCCAGACGGATACGCTATTGTCCTCGGTGAGTGCTACGCCTGTGGGAAAAGGTTTACCTTTAACCCTGTCAGGGTGCCGTCCTTCAGGGACGAGCACGGGGTAAAGCAGCCAATATGTCGGTCCTGTATGGAGTATATTAACAAAGAGCGCAAGAAGATGGGGCTGGAGCCCTTTACTATCCCCGCCGATGCCTACGAACCAGTAAGGGAGGAGGAGCTATATTAGATAGCAACCCCCAGTTTTATACGGAGTATTATAAGTGAGGAGGTGAAAGGATGGCTGAGAAAACCGTCTTCGATGAATTACGAGAGGTGACAAGGGTTAATCTACCAAAGGAGTTTGAGGGTCTGTATGATTTATCAGAGGAGGTAACCCATTTTGCTCACCGTTGCTATTTGGATGCCACACTGAATCGTTTCAATCAAGCAGTCAGAGCCGCTAGCCGTCTAAATGAAAGGGCTCAAGAAAGATATGAGGATGGCATGATTACAGGGGATGAGTATCTCCAGATAACACGGCTTACGGAGGAAATCTTATATCAGGAATTGCCAGCTAGGATTAGAAGCGGTTTAGTTAAAGAATGCAGTTGCAAGATTCGTGACCAAGGGGGGACCTCATCAAAAGGTAGGAGGTGAGAGATGACAATACGTAAAGAGTGTGCTGAAATAGGTGAAAAGCTTCTAAACTCCAGAGAGATTCTGCGGGAAGCCCTAGACCTTGCAGCTCACGCTAAAAGCGTAGAGAGGTTACCAAGCATACGTCCTGATGTAGTTTCAAGAGGGTTAGCTAAAGACATGATTAACCAGGCAAAGGAGTTGTCTAGAGAAGTAGAGCTTCCTAAGGAAGAGGGAATGAGACTGGAAGTATCCTTGGCCTCGGCACTAGACTCAATAAACAAGTCGGATTATGACACTGCCATAAGTCATATCCTGCAGGCCAGAAGAAGCTTGCTTGATTTGATGTTCCAGAAAGTAGTTGCCTGTGAGTGCGGGGAGGCTAAAGCTATTGAAGCAAGATTGGGCAAACAAGCACTAGCAAGAATTTTGGAGCGTGAGCCTAACCTCGGGGCTTTCATCTGCGGTCAATGCGGCGAGAGATTTCACTCGATGAAAGAGTTGAACGAACATTTGAGGAAATACCATCCAGAGGCTTATGCTTCAGTTAGGAGGTAGAATGTGAAACAATTCGAAGTTTATAAGGATAAGGAATACAAACTCACCTTGTCCGCCAATGGCATGTATACTCTGTCGGAGTTTGAGAATGGTCAATGGTACGCGTCTGCTACAGGCCCGCATAGCTACATATTGATGGTTCTCAGGGACCACAAGCTGGATAGAATTATCTCTGCAATAACCTAAGGGGGTTCTTATGGATTTTCCAACAGTAGAACAATTGATAGAGGAAGCTCCTGATGTGATAAGCAGAGATACGCTAGGCAATCTCAAGCAAGTCTATAACCTGGCAAAATACCGAGCAGCGAGCTGTTCGCTTGGTAAAATGGCTGACAATCTGCTATTCATCGGGCAGGGACTTGACGATGTAATCGATGAGATGGCTTATGCTTTCCAAAAAGGCAGGATAGAATCTTCAGATTATGACGCCTATGTAAGAAAGCTTGAGTCATTTCAGTGGGGTACTGTTCCTGCAATGGTTAAGGATGCCCTTTCCCAAAAATGCGGCTGTAAACTGGTACCCCCGAAGTAATTAACCGGAGGTAAGAGATGGCTGAGTACATCTGGATAAGATTAGGCGACGTAGCTGAATACGAGAAATTTGATAAGCCATACGATGCCGGCTTTGAAGTAAGGCGAAATTTACCTGAAGGAGTATTACCGTCCTACTTTTACCGGGCGGCAGGAGTATCGATTCCCCCAAGTTTTGTTGGCGATAATTATATATCGCTATTCTGGGGTGATGAGGATGCACAGTGGAACCGAGATTTGACCGAAGAAGAAAAGAGGGACTTTGAAAGAGGTGTCACTCGAGGTATCGGGGAGAGAAGAGGTACAACCCTTTCAAGTAAAGAGTACCTGCCTTGTCCAATATGTCTTGACGGTAAGGAAAAACCCAGATTCAGCGAGGAAGGGCTACGGTACCATTTGAGAGAGTTTCATAAACGGGTTGATGTTGATGAACTGGTTAAACTAGCCAGAGAAATAGCCAGTGAGGAGGGCCATTCAAGTAAATCTAAGCTGACGCGGGATGATGTCAGGGTAGAAGTTTGGGAAGAGCGAGACCGCCTCCACATCGGAATACAAAATAAGGAAACCGGTGACTATCTCGTAAGCTGGTGGGACGATGAGGCCCGCGAGATGTTCGAAGAGGGCTTCTTCAAGAGCGGTAGAGGATTAGAAGAAAGCGTGTTGAGCTACGCTGAACATATGGGAATTCTTCAATAGGGAGGATGTTATGAGGCCAGAAGAAATTGCCAGTCAGAAGCATATCCGCAAGGAAATACCCCCCGATATAGCAATTGGGGACAAAGTCTGTGACGAATACACCGGAAGTTGTGGGCGGGTGGTATCAATCCTCAATGATGAAGTCGAGCTTGAACCCACCATCGTAAAAAGGGGAGCACGTGGGAAATACCTGGAAGAGACCTGGCTCCCCATCAGGGCCAAGGTAGCCAATTTGAAGCCTGACCATATTAAAAGATATGAGGAGCTGCCCTCCGACCACGAACTGCTGCTCCACTTCGGCATTGAGGAGGTGGGCAGCCCGGGCCTGGTGGTTAACGAGGCTAGAGCTAAAGCCACACCATGCTCTTGCTTCACCTACAAGGGAAAGGATATGTGCTGGAGCAAAGGTATTATCGGAATGCTCGCACGTGACCAACAGGATATCTACTGCGTTGCCGGCAAGGCCTATAAAGCGCGGCCGGCGCTGACAGAACGCTATAGGAGTTTCGCCGCGGCTGCCGAGGAAGCCCATAAGAAGATAGAGGCTATGCCAAGCGGGATTGAGCGACTGGAAGCGTGGTTAGGGGCGATGGGGGAGGAGTTAGCGAAGAAGGGAATCGAGGTCTAAAACATGGGGGATATTTGTAAATGTGTAGATTGGTTCCTTTTAGCTATCACAGCATCTGAAGCATTGGAGCATAATGCTACGGTGAGTGATATGGCCAAGGACCTCCATGAAAACCTCAAAGAAATACTCCCGGGAAAGCAACTTGAGGACCTCGAGGATAGGCATGTTTTACTTCAGGGGTATTTGACGGAGGGAATGGCAGAGTTTGCCTTATCAGGATCTCTTGGCTCAATCCGCGATAAATGCAATGTCGATATATCTGAGGTAAAAAAGTTGGCAGATAGTGGTTTTGAGGCTATCAAGAGGAGAGACCCCTTAATGGCAGCTCAGAACTTTTCTAAACTAAAAGGAGAGCTAGTAAGGCTAGCAGAAAATATCTGTGCAAATAAATAGGGGGCAAAATAATGGACATCAGCAAGGCCAAAAAGTTAGTTGAGCTTGAGAAAGACGGCCGCAAGATTTTAGTCACCCTCTGGGAGGGAAATCAAATCTCTAGCTGCGTGACTGGGGAGAACACTAAAAAGCAGTACTGCGAGTCCTGCCAGGGTGATGATGAATTGTGCCGGGACTTCGTAGAACATCTGAAGTCCCAGGGCTACCAGTCCACCGAAATCGAGCTTGGGGAGCTGGAGCTTGAGGAGAGCCTGCCCAGATTCCTTGAGCAGAGGGAAGCGCAGGTAGTCACTTCGGAGGATGTCGGAAAGGTTGAGGAAATTCTAGTTGAGCCAGAAGAGGAGACAGAAGTTGGGTAGTTCACCATTGGTCTACGGATGGTTGACGGCAGAACTGAATGCTGAGCTCAAGAAGCTCCTGGAAGAGGAGGAGTGGCCACCGCCTGAAGAGGCACCCGAGGAATTCAACATAGTCTTGCAAGTCTGTGATTATGCCTTCCTACTCAAGGAACTCAAGAGAAAATGCGATGAGCTAGGTCTCAACAAAAGTGGCCATAAGAAAATACTTGCTGCTAGGCTCCTGCAGGCCGGCGAAGAGGAGCTAACTGAGCTAGCCCGAAAGGTAGTGCAGGAGGTTGAGGCCGGAGAACAAGACCCCTTCGTGATAGCAGGAAAAATAGTAGGATGAGCGTAACAAGCAGGATAGAGCAAGCGATAAAGGCACTTGACGAAGGCAAGCTGAAGGAGGCTCTCTACCTTACCGATAAGACAGGACTGGAGAGGCACAACGCATGGGTCAGAGAAGCCGCCCGGAAGGCGCTGGGGGACAAGGAGAATACCAAGAAATACCTGAAGGAGGCTAGGGATAAGTTAACCGAAACTATCACCGCGCCGCTTGATGATACTAGCCTGGAAGGAGTTGAGGAGATGCTCAATGAGGCGACACCAGAACTGCCAAAGCAAGAAAAGACTGACGAGGAGCTATACGAAGAATGCGAAGAATGTCATGTGGCTAACGCGGTCGTTGCCGCCACTGAGATATGCGATAAGCACCCCCAGGCTGCATGCAGTCTAATAACCAGCCGGCTAGATAAGGAGGATGTCGAGCCCGAGGAGTGGCTCAAGGTGCTTTTTGAATCAAGGGGCAAGGCTGAGGGCGAGACAAGGCGTGAGTTCGACATCATACTGAGTGACCTAATCCAGTACCTTGAGCGCAGAAATAGCCCCTTCCTGATAAAGGCAAGGAAACACCCAGTAAATAACTATACTACTGATTGACGAATTGTAAGGCACACTTGACAGTGCCCGGTGACAGTGCAATAATTAGATTATCCCTATAAACGGGAAATACTTTTAAAGGAGGAGGCAAGATGGCCGGTATTATGCTGACTGAAGCTGGGAATGCTATTGTCTATCAGTCCGTTCCATGGGCAAGGCACATCACCAGCCTCAAGACCCAGAGCTTCCCCAAGGGAGCAATCCCCGCTCACTTAAGTGGGTACCTCTTCAAGGCAGGCGGAGATCCCGCTACCTGTGCCAGGGAGACTCTTGGCAAAGCCGGAGCCACCCGGGTCCGCGCTATGAATGCGTGTATCTCTAGACTTAAGAAAAAGAGGTAAGCACCGGGAGCTTTCCAAGGAAACAGAAGAGGGCAAGTCTAAACCGCTTGCCCTCTCTCATTAGGAAATCAATTTGGTTAAGAAACTTAAGCTGATATTGAGAGAAACCCCGACCGGTAGGGAGGAAACTCCCTGGCTGGAGCCTCAGCGGGAAAAGTTCGCTAGGGTAGCTAAAGAGGTTGCCGAGGAAATGAAGGATACCAAGCTGAAGGGAGCTGCCAGGGTGCGGGCCTTCAATGCCAGGGTGAGTCAGCAATTAAAAGCTAATCGCCCTCCGGAGCCGGGATGACCATGAAACCAACATTTACCAGAGAGAGCGCAGGGTGATAAGTATAGATTTGGGGCTTCAGAACCAGTGGGAGGCCAAGCCAAAGGAAGAACTCAAGATTCCTGAGGCATACATAAAAGATTTGAAGTTTGAGATTGTCGTTTTTAGCCCAAAGCGAGATTTTACCTTCAGGTGTAAGGGTTACTCCCAGGATGAGGGGGGCGCCTGGTCGTTTGAGGGGGCTATAATAGATACCTCAAAGAAAGATTCTCAAGGCGAGGTTTATCTGAAGAGGCTTACTTATCACCCTGCGCTCTCTCTGGTAAATGTTGGTTTCATGGTCATCCCGGCTCCAGAGGGCGATTAGCTTTTAATTGCTGACTCACCCTGGCATTGAAGGCCCGCACCCTGGCAGCTCCCTTCAGCTTGGTATCCTTCATTTCCTCGGCACTCCATTATTTATCCCCCTTGCTATCAATTTTGCCGCCAGCTCTTTCTTGGCACCACTCAGGCCGAGCCCAGCATCACGACACATTTTCCTTAGCTCTTTTAAGGAGTACTTATAGTCCATGTCCATGCACTCAGCTAATATTTCCGCTGTGATGATGCCCCCTGGGAAAAGCTCTCCTACCTCTGCCTCGAGTCGCTGCTCAGTTGTCGGCTCCTCCTCCTCCCTCAAGACTGACGGGGAAAAGTGTCGCCGTCTTGCTGGTTGCTTGAGTCTTGCATCCTCGTCAACCTGGGCCAGGAGGTTTTTCAGTTCCGTAGCGTCACCACCCTCAGCCTCTACTGTTTCTATCATCTCCGCCAGTTCATTTCTGCTAAGTCTTGCTATGGCTGGCATATCAATTCACCTCATCTTAATTATATCCCAAATTGCCCTGTCAATTGCGGTTGACATCGGCTTCGAGGTATGCTTTAATCAGCTATAGTTACAACATATACAATAGAACCTACGGTCTAACTTGTCAAATCGGAATGTTACATTTTGCCCACTTTTTACAGTATATATAGTGAGGGGCAAAAACTTAGGGGAAGTTTCAAGAGGCACTTATAAGAAAGGGGGTAGTGATGCCCCAGCTATTAGATAGAATAATCTGTTTTTCGCTTTATCCTGTCCCTAAGGCAATTCTGTTTGCCGTCTTTGGAGAACATTTCATTGGTTTAGGAGCAATAAAGGAACCCATAGTGGTGTGTTTCATTGCTCAAAATGCGGAGCGATGTGGTGTGATTGCTGTGGAGAATATTTAGACTCTGATGGAAAATTTACACCTCAAGAAAGAACTAAATTACGCCTAATTTGTCAATAGCTAAAAAGCGGGATGCGTAATGGAATGGATGGATGAACCAAACCGAGAAGAATTCGAGCATGCTGGTCTAAAGTGCCTGATTTTGAGGAATCCTGAACTCCTCAATCTGAATGGGTATGTGGCTTTGCCGCCGGAACATCCGTGCTATGGTAAGGCAGATATTGATGTCGAAGTTCATGGTGGATTAACCTTTGCTTCAGAGGGAGATGGAGAAAAGTGGGAGAAGGGCTACTGGTGGGTTGGCTTCGATTGTGGTCATGCTGGAGACCTAGTGCCTGCTATTTCTGAATATCTACCTATGCCTGGGATTTATAGAAACTTTGCCTACGTCAGGGCAGCGGTTAAAACTCTGGCCGAGCAACTAGCAAAGCTTGCACCATCAAAGGAGGATGCAATGGGAAAGGGAGTATCTAAGTATTGGACACCTGGAAAGGAGATTGAATATCAAGAGCGGCTCAAAAATAGTCGAACCTTTGCTGAGCGACATCTCACTATGCTTTTCCGTGACCTTCTGAAGTACGATGGGCGAAGCAAAGAGGCAAGGAAGGCAATAGCTCAGGCAAGGCTGCGCATAGCCACTGCCAGCGACAAGGATATCACGGAGATAGCCAAGCTAGAGGCAAGTATGCAGGAGGAGAGTCCGGGGGAGATACCGGGGTTAGCTAGGGCTAGCTTTGAAGCACAAAGGCTGAGAGAACTACAGAAAGATCGAGTTGAGATAAAGGAGAGGGGGATCAGGAAGGAGGAATTAGAGTGCCAGTAGAAGCAAGGGCGATGATGGACCTGCACGGCTTTTTGAGACCTGAGCAGGTCGAAGCCATGATTGAGAGCTGTGACAATCTGCGGGACCGTCTCCTCATAAGGTTACTGTGGAGAACGGGGATGAGGGTATCGGAGTTAGTCAAACCAGGGAAGGATAGAAACCCGGTCCTCGGGCTAAGAGTATCCAATATACTCTGGGACGAGAACGCCCTCATAATCAGGCATGGTAAGAGGAAAGATAACCCCCCGCGTCGCATAGACATTGATCCTGATACCCTGGCTATAGTCAGGGAGTACCTGGAGAAGCGACCGGAGAAGTCTGAATTTGTGATACCTATCACACGTCAGATGGCCTACCTGGTGGTGAGACAGGCGGCGGAGAGGATCGGCATAACCGAGGTGGGGGACCCCTTGGTGTCTAAAAGGCGTCATCCCCATCCCCATCACCTGAGACACAGTCTAGCGGTTCACAGTGTCCGGGTCACCAAGGGCAACTATGGTGACCTCATCCGGCTCCAGCAGCAGCTTGGACATGCCTCAGTGGCCACTACTGCCGGCTATGTCCAGTTCAGCGATGAGGAGCAGCGCAAGTGGTATGATGACCTGTGGAAGGAGAAAGAGTAATGGTAGACGAGCTTAATGTAACTCCCGGGCGCGGCGGCAATCGCCACCCGCTATCAGTAAGAACTTTTATCCTGGACCACCTGGCTTCCGTTGACGAGGATTACATCGCCAATATGCACAGAGCATACAAAGCGGAGCTCGACCGGATAGCGAGGCAGAATGGGCGGCGGGCATACCACAAACCAAGGTACCACTCGTTTGAAGTGGCAATGCACATCCTCGCCAGGGAGGGATTGGTTGAGTTTTCAGGCAGGGAAGAGGAGTCCGACTACCCCCAGTTTAAAGATTGGGAGAAAAAGCCTCTGCGCCGGTACTACAGGTTGAGGTGAGACTGTGGAAATTGACAGATGGGATGTAGAGGTGTGGGCAGCTAGGTCAAGGAAGGGTGAGGTGTGCGGCATATTTGGCTGCCCAAACAAACCAACCACCAAGTGTAAGCACTGCTTTAATATGTATTGCGATGAACATAAGTGGGTAATTGAAACGCCTGCTCATGCGGTGCACGGGCTCGTAGCTCAGTGGTTAGAGCACCAAGCTGATAACTTGGGGGTCGTTGGTTCAAGTCCAACCGAGCCTACTACAGAGGCGAGCAGCTAGCACCAAACGAGATACTGGAAAGCATTCCCTGCAGGCGCTCCAAGAAAAGGAAAGGGGGAGCTAGATGACTGAAGAAAAGAATCCTGATATATGGGAAGGGACAGTCCTCACTGTTCCCAACCGCCATGTTAAAGGTTGCGGGAAACCTCCTGAGATTACAGCTGGCAAGAAATATACCGCCTATTTTGAGAATGAATATGGCGAGCAGCTCGTCTTCGTCTACGATTGGCTAAAGCATAAGGGAACGCTATGGCATGGTGACTGTGGCTGGGACCAGCCACTCGATGTCCTTAAGGGGATGGTTCCCGGAACCATTATGTCCGCAGAGGAGCAAGAGTGGCTCAGCCTTGTCTGGAAAGTAGCGACCACCCCCCCGATAGAAAGAGAGGCAATTAACCAGGGCGGGAATGGTTCTGGCCAGCTAGAAGTAGAACAGGACGAAGAGTGGGGTGAGGTAGATAAATAATCTGATAGCCTGCCCGGCAAGAGGCTATGACACGTGAACTATGTGAGGGCGATAGGAGAAGATAGGTGGAAGAAGAAACAAATCTTGTAACCGAAGATAGGTGGATGAAAGAAGGCGGCCAGTTGGACATAACTGACTGGCAGATACTCAACGAGGCTTCCCAGAACGGGCGGGCTCACATCCGGGTAATCAATATACAGGAGATGTTAGAGGCGATGAGGAAGACTGAGCCTAAGAAATACCGGCGCTTTCGGAAGATTATGGAGAAGCAGACTGGCAAGCGGCTGACTTTCAACGAGCTGGTTGGGGACGAAAAGCCGATGAAAGAATGAAAGAGTTCACCGAGCTTACGGAGAGCATGACCCTGGCCCAAGCGGCTCAGGTCCGCATCCTCCGCGTCGACCACCACATGACATGGAGGTCAGTTGCTAGGGCATGCTATCTGGAGAAGTGGCCTAATCTATGTGGATGGGAGCCGCTGTCCAACCAGCTCATGGGGATGGCCTTATGCGAAAAGGCATCTTCATTTTTTAGAGAAAGTTACAGGGATCCCCCCTGGAATTAGAGTTATGCTGTGGAGCGTGTTAAAGTATTTAGCTGTTTAGTTTAATAACTATGTTTAGTGCACGGGAAATAAATAGGGGATAGGAGGTAAAACGAAGTGTCATTGCCATTCTATAAAAGTAAGAGAGACCTGCGGGAGACATTTCCTGAGCACGAAATCGTCAGAGTATACGTGCCCAGGAGATACGGATTTCTTCAAGCCCACGGTGGCGGGAAATTCTGGACTCTCAAGACAATCGCTGAAAGATTTAGCCTGCCGATGTTAGGCAACAGAATTGACGAGGCGAGCCAAGCGAGGTGAGTGAGCGCGAGCAGAGCGGGGCTAGTAATCAAGCTAGCTCCGCTTTGTTTATTATTTAGGGCAAGAGGAATATAAAAAGGGGGTAGATTGGCGTGATTAAGTTCCGACTATCCACTCATACTCTAACTAGCAAGCCTATGGTTGAAGTATGGCGTGATGATATATTCGTTGCCAGCATCTACGGACATGAAGAGGGAGTGCGATTGGTAAGTAAATATTTTGACGGCGTTGAAGTGGAGCATGATTACCCTCCCGGTGTTATACTAAAACTATCAGAGCAGGCGCCAGATTAGCTCAGTGGTTAGAGCGTCTGTATCGCCCATTGGCAACAGAGGCGCCTGTGGTGTTCAACGGATAAAGCATATCTGGCTTCCAACCAGAAGGTCAGGGTTCGATTCCCTGCAGGCGCTCCAAGCCCTTACGAGGAGGACTAGATGGTTAATCAATTACCAACTTACAGCATAACGGTTAGTGTGTTTGAGGCCGGAGTCCTGATGGGTATGATTGAGAGTGCAGAGGAGAGAATTAAACCTTCTCTTTCCGGGATACGGAGCCAACTTATAGCAATGAAAAGGGATATTGAGAAGGTCGATGGGGTGGTTAAGAAACTTCTTCCTAACGGCATGCTGGAGATTACAGATGACGACGGCAACCTAATTATCCGCCCACCCTACTCCTGGGAGGTAGCGGGCAATTAGAAAGCGAGCATTGAATGAGATATAGAACCATTATGGTTGACCCCCCATACTCCTACAGACAAAAACTTGACAGACCAACCACTCGGGGAGGTCTAAAATATCCGACTATGAGCATTGTGCAAATTATGGCAATCCCAGTTCCTGAATGGTCCGACAAGGACTGCCAGTGCTGGCTGTGGACCACAAATAGCCACCTCCATGAAGCTTTCCATATTCTCGAAGCCTGGGGGTTCAGGTATGTCACCACCTGCACCTGGGTGAAGACCACGATGGGTTTGGGCTACTGGCTCCGGGGCAAGACAGAACATCTCCTCTTGGGTGTAAAGGGATCTCCCCGGAACAAGTTTATAGGACCCCATGGCAGTAGTGGTTATGACCTTTCGACATTCATCTATGCGCCTCCTCAGGGGCATTCTCAAAAGCCGGACTGTGCCTATGATATGATAGAAACCCTGTCCGAGGAGCCAAGATTGGAGCTCTTTGCGAGGAGGTACCGTTTTGGCTGGGAGACTTGGGGAGATGAACTGGGCATAAAGATTGGAGGGGGAGCGAGCCATTGACAAGGAGAAAACCATGGAGCGGGAGCGAGCCAAGAACAGAGAGAAAACCATGTGAGACGAGCGAGCCAAGACATAGGAGAAAACCAATTATCAAGAGCGAGCAGAGCGGGGCTAGTAATCAAGCTAGCTCCGCTTTGTTATGGATAAATAGGCGGTCAAAACGCTATAAATAGGATAGTACCCAACCACCGGTCCACAACACCACTGCCACCATGCATACATTGAGCACCCATAGCAGTTTTGCCTTACCCAGCCTGACTAGGACAAGCACTATGGCTAGGGCCAGAACCCCCTTAATCAACATGCTACTGCCATAAGCACTGGCTATGACATTTGCCTCACCGCCGCCATGAGCCAGCAGTTGTTTTGTCACCCATGCATCGGCTAAATTCAGTACAATGAATGCGAGTCCTTGCCTGTTACTCGTTGAATACACTCTCATGAGAGTCTCCACGGATTCCTTTGTGGTAAAGGAGCGGCGGGATGCCACTTGCCCGATTACGCCAAGGGCAGCACACGGGAGGGGTTTTCACCCTGTCCGAGGAGCTGCTAATCCCTCGGATTCCCTTGTTTCCCCTGGCAGAGCCCACCTCGAGGAGTCTATAAGTAGGATAGCAACACCATAACACCACGGCCACGGCATCGGCTAGATTCAGGCAACAAATAAAGAGGCATTTATGTCACAGTCTCATCAGAGTACCAATGGTTATCATGGCTTATACCAACCTTTATCAGCACTCCAGCTAAGGCCTGCCCACTTACTGTCTGTAACAGTGGTGGCAGCATTTATCTCACCAGTGCCGCTGATGGTATAAATAGCCTGCAGGTTGCCGGTGATAAAGCTCTTCACAGAAGTGGTATTACCACTGGGTCCCCCCGTGGGTATATCTTCTCCTACCCCCGGCCCAACACTGCCACTAGTAATCGTTGCCAGACTATTGTCCGCCATATAGGCGAGGACAGCCGTCTGGACGTTGTGAGCTTCGGTATTCGCCGCTTGCTCGGTTCCTGTGCCGATGAACCTGCCCACATTGGGCACGACTACCGCCGCTAGGACACCGAGGATGGCCACCACCACCAGGAGCTCAATGAGGGTAAAACCCCTCTCCCCATAGCGGAACTTCCTCAAAAGCTTTTTCATAGTTCACCTCCTTTCCTTCTTATAGCGGGTAGCTACGGCATTCTACCTCTATAACAATCTACCCCACATATACCTTCACTTCAATAGCCCAAAAGTAACTTTCTGACTGGAGAATAGTACTATAGCCATTTGGGGCTCGCTTTGTTATTATTGACACAGCGGTTAACAAAAGGTTAATATATTTTATATGCTAACCTAAACTGGCAGGCTACCTCAAAAAGAAATTAAGATGTAAGAAAACAAGGGGGAGATATGAAGCTTCTCAAGTGCCCACAATGCGGTGATATTGTAGCGTTGAGACCGTGGCGCAAATCCTGCAAGTGTGGGCTTGTTTATGGATTGTTCTTGGAGGACAATGAGACAGTTATGGTATCGCCGGAATCCACCGTTTGGGGTATGCCTAACAGCCAATTGTTTGTGATACCAAGTGGTGATAAGTACGTCGTTTACCAAGAATTTGATTCAGAGGGAGTGGAGTGGTATAACGTGGGGTTTCAAGAATAAAAAGAGCTAGCAGCGAGCCGGGGTGAGAAATGCGAATTGAAGAGATGTATGCTTTCGTAGCCGAGGACAAAGACCCTGACGATGAAGGGGTCGTTGGCTTCATGGCCGATACAGGTTGGATGCCGATGGTAGGAGCTGACATGGCCAGGGCGGAGTCGCTGAAGCCTATTGCCCAGAACATTGCCAGAACCACCGGCAAGAAGATAAAGCTACTTCGCTTCACCAACCGAGAGGAGCTGGGGCTTATCACATGAACCAGGGTTATCCGAGCTACAGAATGATAGGCGAGCCAGAGAGAAGGAGATAACGAGGTGCAAAGTGGGATTTATGCTCGATTCGGTACAGAGAACAAGGACCTAGTTACTGAAGCGACAGCCCAAGAATTTAAGGATTGGCTGGCTATAAAGGGGCTCAACATCAGCTTCATGAGTGACGGAACTCTAAATGGCTCATTTATGGGATGCCAAGAGCCCTTTCGGCAGTGGGAGATACGATTGGCTTTAATAAGAGATGCCGAGGCTAAAGGAATCCCAGTATATAAGAAGAAAGACGAATGGGAGGCCTTTAAGGTTGCGTACCAAGAGGAAGCCCTCCGTCGCTACGGATGAGGGAGAAGTGAAGGCAGGGGTGTGTAGCTCAGAGGTAGAGCAGCCGGCTCTTAACCGGTCGGTCGTAGGTTCGAATCCTACCACGCCTACCAGCGTAAGGCAACAGAAATGCTAGAGCGAGCCATCGGAACCGAGAAAACCAGAGACAAGGAGCGAGCCAGAATACTTGAGAAACCCATAGACTAAGAGTGAACCAATGAACCTGAGCGAGCCATTGAAGGTGAGAAACCCAGATAACATGAGCGAGCCATTGAAGGTGAGAAACCCAGATAACATGAGCGAGCCATGATAAGCGAGAAAACCATGATAAGCGAGCGAGCCATTGAAAGTGAGAAAACCATGAAGATTGAGCGAGCCACTGGATGTGAGGAACCCATTGAAAGGGAGCGAGCAGAGCGGGGCTAGTAATCAAGCTAGCTCCGCTTTGTTATTATTGACACCACCGTTGACAAAAGGTTAATATATTTATATAATTCTGTCTAACTGACTAGCGTGCTTGGGTGCGGTATAGCTCAATACTTAAAGGCAAGGGAAGGGCAGAAATGAGCGACGAGACAACGGAATTGAAGATAGCAAGAGACCCCACGTCAGAGAAGACGCAAGCGAATCTGGGGTCTTAACCCCAAGACTAGAGGAGGTTATTAAGTGAAAAAGCTGATGACAGTAATAGGACTAGCACTGGTAATTTGCCTGCTGATGCCTGTTTCCTGCGCCGCACCACCGGCGCCACCTCCACCAGAGATTATACTTCCGCCAGCACCGGCCCCAGCACCGGCACCGCGACCAGCTTCAACTCCCACACCACGGCCGGCACCAGCGCCTCCGCCATCGGAAGCAGAGACACTGGTCGGCCAGCCCTGGGCTGAGCGCATGATTGTGCGCACTGCAGAAACAGCACTGGTAGTAAATGATGTCGCCATTGCTTTAGACCGGGTTGCTGACCTCGCTGAGAACCTTGGCGGGTATGTCGTTTCTTCAAAGAAGTGGAAGGAAGAGGAAAGGCTGTTTGGTATTATCACCATTCGCGTGCCGGCTGAGGACTTCGGGGATGCCATGGAATCGCTGCGCCGGCTGGCGGTTGATGTCACCCATGAGGACACGTCGGCTAAAGACGTAACCGAGGAATATGTTGACCTGAGTGCCAAGCTGAAAAACCTGGAAGCAACCGAAGAACAGTATCTCAGGTTGATGGAGAAGGCGGAAAAGGTGGAGGATATCCTCGATATCCAGCGGGAGCTCTCCAAGACAAGGGGTAACATTGAGCAGGCCAAGGGCCGCATGCAGTACCTGGAGCGGACCTCGGCCACGTCGCTGATTCGGGTGCAACTGAACCAGGCTGAGCTTGATGTCAGCTTCACTGCCAGTAAGACAAGGGTAAAGGAGGGGGAGAAGGTCGAGATTGAAGGTCGTGTTCACGGCGGTTTCTCACCCTATAGCTACGAGTGGGACTTTGGCGATGGGGAGACGAGCACAAGCGCTTATCCGGTCCACAGTTATAAGAGTGCTGGAAGCTACACCGTCTCGTTGAAGGTGACCGACGACAAGGGTAACACCGACACCAAAACCAGAGATGAGTATATTCTTGTCCGCCCAGGCTGGAGTGCTGGTACTATTGCCAGTGGAGCTTGGAGCGGCCTGGTCACCTTTGGCCATGTGCTGGCCAATATATTCATCTGGCTCGGCATTTTCAGTCCTGTCTGGATAGTTATTGGTGGAGGACTCTACTGGTGGCGCCGCCGGAAGAGGAGGGCTTAAGCATAATGAAGTTAGCTATTGCACAGATGGTCTTGGGGGTGATTATCTTGGCGGAGATAGTCACGGCAAACATCGTCCCCTGGGTCTAGCGGTGCTTGACTGTGGTATCGCTCAATACTTAAAAGCAAGGAAAGCGAGGAGTTAATATCAACGAGAGCGGCAGAACGGAGGTAATAAGATAAAAGATGCCGAAGGGGGTGAGCTATGACTTGGATTATAGTTGGAAATGGTGGTTTGAGAGGACTTTTCCTAATTTGGTGGAGGCGAGCCATAGTAACAAAGCAATACAAGCCAGAAACAAGCAAGATTTTACCCGCCTGGCACAACTTTTTTAATCAACGAGCCAGCTCCACAGAGGAAATAAGCAACGAGAGGCGAGCCAGCCCCGCAATAACCCGCTCCACCGACCCGACTGACGCCGCTCCACCGACCCGACCTGACGCCGACCGCTCCACCGACCTGACCTGACGCCTTCACTGACCTTGACCAGAGACTCCCGACCAGCGCACCCGATACCATAACTTACAACTTTACATAAAATCACCCATAAAACCGCCATAAAATCACCCTATAAAATTGTCAAAAAAAGTCCCTAAAAAACTTGACAATTGATAATTGCCTCAATTATGATGTAAATATAGCTATATTGACTTGTTTTACTCTAGTGAGAACAGTATAATATAATCGTGTTATCCGAACCTTGTATACCGGCAATCTTAGTACCTTAACAATTGAATAGCGACAAAGCCCTGACCTGAACGCTTGCCCTAAAGGGGGTAAGCTATGAATGAGTTAGCTAGACAGGTGAGAATTGACAAAGAGGAACGGCACGCTTTTGCGAGAGCTATTTTAGAGGCTAGAGCAAAGCACCTTGACCGTAGCCATAGCCGACTAAAAAGCCATCGGAAGGCAAAAAAGGCGTCTAGCTTTGAGGCAATAGACAAAACCTATGACCAGCTAAACGGTGAGTGGTGGGACTGGCTAGAGGTAGCTAGACGGTATGATGGTAAAGTGCCAGCTCAGGACCGCCTAGACATTAGGCACAATATAATGATAGAGCTAGCCAGAGCCAGAGCCAGAGACGGAAAGCCCTTGCCAATACTCCGAGCCTATCGGATAGCCAGCTTGACGGTAGCCTTATACTGGAGACAGGTAAAAAGGACTCCGACTATGGTAAGCCTTGACAGTGATATAGCCACCGAAGATGGGGGAACGGTAAGGCTAATTGACACTGTAGCCAGCGACAAAGCCCTTGACCTGCCAGCAGTATACTATGATGTAAGGACTTGGTTACTCGGTTGCCCGATTAGGCTAGTCCAGATTGCCAATAAAAAGCTAGACGGTAAGCCACTAAGCGCAAAGGATAGAATGTATCTATCCCGATATAGACGGGCAGAACAGAAAAAGCTAGTCTAAAATGTTACATTTTACCCTCATTCTACAGTATATATAGTGGTAGCACCGTTTAGGCTAGCGTGTAGCAGTTAGACGGTAGCTAACTACTAGGCGAAGCTGGTAGCCTTGCCCACTTACCAGATAGCCAAAGGGGGGTAGAACAATAGAACAACTGAATATTGAGGGCAAGCGTTCAGGTGCGGGCTTTGTCGCTCACAAAGCGACACTGGTAAACGCCTTGTCAAGGGCGTTAGCTGACCGAGTAATGCTAATGGACTTGACTATAGGGCGTAAAGGTTTTCTCGGTTACCTCAGGGCTTTAGGCGGTAGTAACATAGTAAAGGTTGTGCCGTCTAACGGTAACGCCAGCGGGGAGCGGGTTACTGATAAGAGCCTTAAGGTTATCTGTGGAGCTAATACCAGTTACCTAGCCGATACTGACTGGATAGGTGATAAAACGCCTCTTACCCTATGCGATGTTAGGGTAAGCCCTAGCAACTCCGTCAAGCCGAACATTGGCGCTGGTGAGTTAGCCGAGGCACTGAACAGAGTTTTACCGTTTACCGCTAGAGATGACAGTCGCCCTATACTCCAATGCGTTCTCTTTAGCGCAAAAGACGGTAAATTGACTTTGGTTAGTGCCGATGGCTTTAGGCTAGCGGTGATTAGTCTTGATTATGATGACGGGGAAGGGCAAGCCCTGATAAACCGTGCTGACCTTACGGGCATAGCTAATGCCCTAAAGCGAGCAAAGCGGGCAAGGGTTAGTTTTGAGCCTAGCGGGGAGAGCCTTGACGGTATGAGCCTCATTATAGATACCGAGCTAATCCGCTATAAGTGGGTAACCGTCAACGGTAGTTATCCCGACTGGCAAAAGCTAATCCCTACCGAGTTTAACACCTTTGCCAGCTTTGACACGGTAGAGGCAATCAAGGCGGTCAACTCACTCAAAGCCCTATCCGATAGCAAGGCATACCCGATTGACCTTACCATTAGCGATGGTAAGCTAGCGATGGCTAATCCCGATGACAAAGGGCAAGCCGAGCTAGTAGCCGATACCAGTGGCGATATTGGCAAGGTAAGGCTAGATGGTCAATACCTTGCTGAGGTGCTAAGGGCTAGCGGGGGGATGATTGACCTTAAGCTCACTGACGGCAAGTCGCCAATGCTCTTTAGCCAAAACGGTTATCAAGTGGTGGTTATGCCAATGATGACCAGCGAGGCTAAAGCCGAGCCAGAAGCCGAGCCAGAAGCCGAGCCAGAGCCAGTAGCGGTAGCCGAGCCAGAAGCCGAGCCAGTAACCGAGCCAGAAGCCGAGCCAGAAGCCGAGCCAGAAGCCGAGCCAGTAGGCAAGGTCAAGGTCAAGAGCAAAGCCAAAGTAACCGCATAGAACGCTTGTAACTCAGAAAAAAAGCCACGCAGGAAAGCGGGGGAGACTCCGCTTTTTTGCTATTTTCGGGGGTATTTGCTCCCCTGCGGGGGGAGCGATACCCCCTTTTTGTGGCTAGAAAGGGGTAACAATGCCTGTGCTGAGTGCTCCGTCTCCAAGTGGGCACGGAGAGACTTACGGTTGGGAAACCTCACTTGTGCTATACGCCAGAAGGAAAGGGGGTAGTATGCCACTAAAGGACTTAAGCGGTAAGGCTGTCTTTGACCTGGACTTTGAGGACTTTGACAAGCTCTTTTGTAGCCACTGTAAAGAAAAGCCTAACTGCGACCAAGACTTCAAGACGGTGAGCGTATGCCAGATACTCGTAGACGATGGCATCTGGGATAGGCTATACCGCAAGCGACACGATGACTAAAACCAAATAGCCTGCCAGGGCAAGTGGGAAGGGGGTCGGGAAACCCAAGACTACCGACCCCCTCTTTTTTGCCAAAATTCAAGCTAGAAGGGAGAAAGATGGGCAGAAGTCAAGAAGAAGGCTATCAGCTACGCTTTGAAGGACTCAGACCAAAGCCAGTGAATAGCTACCGGCAAAGGGCGCTCTATTGGCGTCGCTTCCGGGTTGAAACCGAGAAGCGTCTCCGCCTACTGCCCTTAGCACCAGGAGAAGTCAATTGCTTTCAATAGCCCCTCTCCTTTGAAGGAGAGAGGGGAACGGGTAACTATGCCCAGAAAGGAGGTGATAAAGGTGGATGACCAGGACACTATCTTTGTTCTCACTAAAGAGGATGTCTTGGAGTGCGCCAGGATGAAGGGTATTCCCGATGAGGCGATAACCGATGACGTCCTGCGCCAAGTGAGAAAAGGGGTAGATTCCGGGCTGGAGTGTTGGTCTGAGGTAGTGATGACCGCCATAGACTTCGCTCTCAAAAGCTAGGATGCCTACCAAAAACGAACGGGTAACTACGCCCAGAAAGGAGGACTATGACCATAAGGTTCAAATTAGGACGTCTCCTGATGACCAGGGGGGTCAATGACCTGGTTGCAGAGAGGGAGGACTTTGCCAAGTTCGTGACGGGTAGCCTGAAACGCCATGCGAACGGGGACTGGGGAAATCTCTCCGACGAGGACAAACAGGAAAACGAGATGAGCCTCAAAGCAGAGCTCAGGCTTCTCTCCGCCTATGAAGCCGAGGGGTTACCGAAAATATGGATTATCACCGAGGCGGACAGGTCGGCAACCACTATCCTCTTCCCCGACGAGTATTAGTCCTCTGACCCTAGTACTTATCCTTAGCGTTAAGTGCTAGGGATGAGCGGGTTAACCACTCAAATCTATAGGGCTACCCATGCCTAGAAAGGAGGTGAAATTGTGCCTATTAAGTGGAGCGCGGCCAAGGTTAGTGAGGCTATGGATGAGGTTGAGGGACAGGTCACCCTGGCGGAGCCGTTCCTTGACGAAGCCAAAGCAAAGGCAGAGGCAGCCAAGAAGATAGACGGCTTACCTCAGTACATTGACCAGCGTCTTGACACCCTAATCGCTACCATTGAGCGGATGGACTATGTCAAGGGAGCTATTAAATCGGTCCGCAAAGACATTCCCGACGGAGCGATAGAGGCAGAGCAGGAGCGCACCAAGAACGGCAGCCAGCAAGGGCTAATCTAACGAAAGGGGGTATGTATAAAGTGGCAACCCAGGCTGAGTTGTTTAAGGGAGCCGGGGCTAGCCTGAAAGACACCCAATTTATGACGGCAGAGGAGAAGCGAAAAGTGCTCCGGCAGTGGGATTTGTTTCTCAAATGCGGGGCAACTAAAGAGACCTTTACCCACCCCCTCTACCATCATCTCACCCAACATTGTTCTTTCATCGCTCATTACGACCGTAGCGGCTTCTATTCAACCTACTTTGAAGAGCCTGAGGACACTATCCATTTTCTAAGCCAGTTTGACAACCGAAAAGGCATACCCAGGAGCATTGAGTATGGCATGACCTACTGGTATACCGACGTGGACTATAACGACATCAACACCGAGATGTGCCGTATTGCCAGCCGGTATATCCCCACATTGGTTGAGAAGTGCCAAACTGAGCAGAAGGAAAGGGATGTTCTCAGGGCAAAACAACTACTAGCAAAACACGACCTAAAAGTCAAGATTGAGAGCTAGGGGTTCAACTCCCCTAGCTCCACCCGGTACCTATGCCCAAAATCCGAGAGAAAGGAGGTGAAATAGTTGACAGAAAACAAAACCGAAAGAGCCGAGAGCCAGGCCAAGGCGCAACTGGAGAGTATTGTCCAGATGGTTAAACGCCTGGAGCATTGCCAGGAGTGTGACGGCGGTGAAGAGTGCCAGCTAACCGATGAGGAGATTTTAGAGGGCATCAATATCTACTACAAAGAGGGGATGACCGCCAGCGAAGAGGACCGGGGAAACTACCACGATGAGGATGAAGCACGGCAGGCTATTGAAGAGGACCCGCTATCGGTAGAAGTCCGGGGAGACTGGCACCAGCCTAGAAGCAAAGAGAACGACGACATAGAATACTGTATCCTATTATGCACCGGCGGACCAGCTTGCCGTATCATGGGCGACCTTGACAGCTACAGCCAGCCAGTCCGAGCAAGGCTTGAGTATCAAGACTGGTTTACACCTTGGATTGAACTGGTAGACATTACCCACTCAGAGCAAGCCTTGCTAACCTACGCCCGGCAATTCTACTTTGGAGGTTGAAATGGCTGAAATTATCAGACAAGAGAAGTGTTACAAGCCAAAGGGTTACGGCGTGGTTGAGGTTATGAGACCAGTCGTAAAATGCCACTGTGGAGCTGAGGTAGTCTGCGAAGGCTTCACAAACACCTGCGATTGTGGGGCAGATTATAACTTTGCTGGTCAACTTCTGGCTTCTCGCTCTCAGTGGGGTGAGGAAACTGGCGAGAGTTTGAGCGACATACTCAACATCCAGTAAAGCCGAAAGCCGTTCAGAGACCTTTGAAGGGGTAACTATGCCCAAAATCCGAGAGAAAGGAGGTGTCTATGCAAAGAGACGACATCAGGCTAAAGCCCGACGAGGAGAAGGAGAAGGTCTATTGCCAAATCCAAGCCCTCTACCTTACAGGCAAACCGGTAAGTATGAAAGAGCATAAAAGCGGGTTCCCTGCTGTTACCGTTGACTGTGAGGGTATACACATTCTAACAGACATCCTCACCCTAGAGACTTGGTGGGGAAAGCTAAAAGAAAGAGACGTTAAATGGTTCTAATCTGACCGGGCACCGGCGCCCGATAGGGTAATTGTGCCCAAAATCCGAGAGAAAGGAGGTGAAATAGTTGAAAACCCAACTCGGCCTTTTTGAAGAGGCAAATGTCGAGGTAAAAGAGCCAGAGCCGATGACCAAGGTCAGAGTCGGCAGCCGAGTAGCTCAAATCCCTCTCCACAAGAAGCGCAGGGAAGCCATAGCAAAGCTAATGGGAATCCTTGATGAGCTGGAGGGGAAGGATATCCACATTGGATCTTATGATGCCGGTGGTCGGCACTACTGGCTCGATACCCTCAAACTCCCCAGGCTAAAGCTGGAATATCACCCTTACAGACCTACCGGCCCCGATGACTTCATCCCAGGGGTGATAGTGCTGTGGGGGAGCAGGTCAGCTTGTGTCAGGATATTCACCAATTACCTGGTGGCTGTCCGAGAGCAGGAATATATGGGGTACACTCTTTGGCTTCTTGACTTCCGCAACGGCTTCTGGGAGCACCCGATAGACAGCCACTACTCTCATTACGCCTGTCTAAAAATAACCAAGTTTAAGGACTAGGTGCCCGGGTCCGAACGGGTAACTACGCCCAGAAAGGGGGTATTGTGCAAAAAAGGCTTGACCTATTTGGTGAGGTCGAGGTGAAAGAGCCATTGCAAGTTAGCAGATGGAATACGAAATTGGGAGTGTTGCCTAGTTTCTCACTACCCGCATTAAAGACTTGCCCGGGCAAAACAGAGTTTTGCAGCCGCCTATGCTATGGTCTGAACGGGAGATTCGCTCGCCAAAGGATGAGGGAGCTATACCAAAGCAACCTTGAAGTGAGTAAGCAGGCAGACTTTGTGGAAAGGATAGTCCGGGGAATATTAAAAACGAAAACTGGGGTTTTTCGTCTTCACGTAGTTGGCGATTTCTACAGCGTTGAGTATGTAGAGAAGTGGCTTGAGATAGCGGACAGGTTGCCTGATGTTAAGTTCTTTGGCTCTACCAGGTCTTGGCGTGTCCCTGGGTTGAGGGATACTGTGGAAAGGTTCCGAGATTTACCAAATGTGTATTTGAGGGCAAGCATAGACTTCTCGCATCTTGACAAACCGAGCGATAGCTGGAGAGTTTGGAGCATAGAGGGAGAGGGCGACCCCTGCCTGCACGATTACGGTTTGGCGGAGAGCTGCATCACCTGTAAGAAGTGCTGGCAGACCAAAGACTCTGACATACGGTTGAGGCTTAAATGGGGAGGGGCAACACAACTATCGCCCGCGATGATATAGTGCCCGGTCCGAACGGGTAACTACGCCCAAAATCAGCCTAGAAAGGAGGTGATGCCATAGGTAAATTATGTCCAAAAATAGAATAGAGAGGAGGTGATAAAGTGGCTAGGAGGAGTATATGGAAGGGGGCTGTTACCTTCGGTATGGTCTCCATTCCAAGTAAACTCTACTCCGCAACAGACGACGCTAGAATTAGCCTCCACCAATACCACAGGGAGTGCGGTAGCCGTATCTCTATGCCCAAGTATTGTCCCAACTGCCAGCAGATGCTCCAGGCGGCGGACATCACTAAAGGCTATGAGGTAGGAGAGGGCTATGTGCCTCTATCTGAGCAGGACTTCCAGAGCTTACCCCTTAAATCCGTCAAAACGGTTGAGGTCGTGGAGTTCGTGGAAGCTAGCCAGATTGATATCAGGTGCTACGAGAAGCCTTACTTTCTGGCTGCCGATGAAGCCGGGCATAAAGCCTACAAGCTACTCCTGATGACAATGGAGAAGGCTAATCTAGTGGCAATCGCCAAGCTCACCTATCGGGAGAGGGAACACCTGGCAATAATCCGTCCCTATGATGGGGTAATGCTACTTCAAACGATGCACTATGCCGAGGAACTCCGAGACTACGAAGACCTGAGGCCCCACGAATACCTCATCAGTGACAGAGAGATGGAGCTTGCCGAAACCCTGGTCAAGGCGATGTCAACCGCTCAATTTGAACTCGGCAAATACCACAATGAATACAACCACGCCTTGGAGCAGTTGATTGAAGCCAAGATTGCCGGGGAGGTCTTGCCTACTGCCGGACCAGAAATGGCGCCAGTTGCCGATGTTGCGGATGCCCTGCTTGCCAGCATTAAGCTGGTAGGTAGCAAGACTTAATAGCAAACAGGTCAAGTGGGTAAGGGGCGGGAAACGATAGGGTAACTATACCCAAAAAGGAGGTAAGTAAAATAGAAATAGCGCCAATGAAAGCCCAAGAGGTAAAGGGCTGGCGTTACCGAGATGACTGGCTCTATGAACTGAAGAAGCAAGGAGCCAGGTGTATCGCCATTTTGGATGGCGGGACAGAGCTGTATTCCAGCTCAGGGAACAACATCACCTTTAAGTTCCCTGAGTTGCAGGAATTACACAAGCAAGCTAGGCATCCATGCATCCTCGATGGGGAGATAACTAGCGTGGGAGCCAAGGATTGCAAGAACCGCATCCACAAAGAGAAGCTGCTGGACATTCGTATCGCCAGTAAGAACTTCCCGGCTAACTATCACGTCTTTGACATCCTGACCCTGAAAGGGATTCCCACGCTGAAGAACCCCCAGATGGAGAGGAAGGAAATGCTATCTTCGTCCTTCATTGACGATGAGCATGCCCAGATCCTGCCTTTCCAGATTGGGGATGGGGAAGCCCTGTTCAAAGCGTCTGCAGAAGATGAGCAGGAAGGGATTATGGCGAAGTCGCCCACAGCGATTTATGTCCCTGGCTGGAGGGGTAACTCTTGGATAAAGCTCAAGAACTTCCAGTGGGGTAGCTTCTACATCCTGGGTCTCACCGCTGGGGAAAATGCCAGGGAAGGTTCCTTTGGCTCCCTGATGCTGGGGGAGATGAGAGGGGATACGCTTGTCTATGTCGGTAATGTCGGCACCGGTTTCAACGAAAGGCAGTTGGGGGACGTTCTCCAACTGATGCGGGATGCTAAGGTCGATGCAGCTCCCGCAAGAGCTGACCCTGGGAAGCCCGTCTTGTTCTGGACAAAACCCATCTACAAAGCCAGAATCCGCTATCTCGAATATGGCTCCGAGGGCAAGCTGTCAATCCCGTCATTTCGAGGGATTGATGGAGCAGAGGCAGAGCAGGAGCGCACCAAGCACGGCAGCACCCAGTCGCTAATGTAAAGTGCTGTAAAGTGTCTCACTTTGAACGGGTAACTATACCCAAAATCTGGACCAGAAAGGGGGTGATTGCTTGGGCAAATGGCACAACTGGACCGACGAAGAGAGGGGGATTATTCGTCGCGAGTACTCACACACAAGAACTTCTGCAATCCTCTTGGCTGAGAAGATAAGCCATCTCTCTGGTACTAAGGTCACCCAGATCGCCGTCAAGGGGCAAATATCTATGATGGGCATAGCCAAGAGGAGCGACCGCCACCCGTGGAGCCAGAAGCAAAAGGACACGCTGGAAAGGCTCATGCCCCGATACTCGCCCCGGACAGTTG
>Ga0315533_1000682_pt1 | contig 27948 bp, 19 predicted proteins | sample SalMarSW160130MG_FD_203081 | JGI IMG/M metagenome (GOLD analysis project Ga0315533, IMG submission 203081) | Salt marsh sediment microbial communities from the Plum Island Ecosystem LTER, Massachusetts, United States - Salt Marsh Sediment SW1601-30 ... | reverse complement strand
ATTCTGGGGATAATTATTGCCTAACAGCCAGGCCAGAGAGGCAGTCGGTTCAGCCCAATTTTCTAAAAGGGTTTCACAGCTTTCGTTGGCCTGTTTGATATACATACGGGATGAATATACACTCTGTAAAATCGGAGCATCCTTACCTGATCTAAATTCACCGGTAACTTTATTAAAATTAGGCTTTATAGTCTCCTTAGCATAATCTATATACTCTTTTAAGTTCCCTTGTTTTATCTCAATATCGGTAAAACGTTTATTTAGCTCTTTTACTAAACGAGGGATATGTGGTTGAGCCTCTAAATGATCAACACCATTTAGTAATAATAGCGATTTTGAGGTCTCTCGAGATAATAAATCTTCAATTGCCTCTTTTATTAGCTTATAGGCTTGGTCTACATCTTCCGGTAAACTCATAGCATTACAATAACCTGCTTTAGGTAGATGAACAGCAAAAAGCTCTGTTCCATCAGGACCTTGCCAGATAAATTCATTCCCCTGGGTCTGGTCATATTCTATGCCCCGCCAAAATATAATATTATCAATTCCAAAACCTCTTAAGATCTGAGGCAGCTGGGATATATGGCCAAAAGGATCCGGTATATAACCGATCTTCATTACTCTGCCAAACTCAGAGGCAATTTTGTGACCCAAAAGTAGATTTCTTACAATTGATTCTGCACTCACCAGAAATTCATCAGGGAGAATATACCAGGGGCCAACATGAATCCTGCCTTCAGTGATATATTTTTTTAGAATTCCCCTTCTTTCGGGATGGACTTCTAAATAATCCTCAAGAACAATAGTCTGACCATCTAAGGTAAAATCACTAAATGTTTTATCATTTTCTAAAATATCGATTAAATTATTTATGAGATTAATTAATCTAATTCTAAATTGTTGGAACGTTCGATACCATTCCCTGTCCCAATGTGTATGGGGTACAATAAATGCTTTGTATGGCTTTCTATTAATATTAACCATTGCAAGATTCTCTCCTTCTTCGCTCTTTCAAATTAATATACTAAAATCTTTAATAGAATATGTTTCAATTCTAACAGTATTATTATACTAAAAAAATATAAAAACTATTTTTTTTATTTCTACTATAATATCTATAAAATCCAACAATATCCAATTCTTTACAGATAGAGATTTCCTGTTAAAACAAAAAATTCTAATTCCCGTCATGTCTTAATGACAAATTATGAAAATTGGATTGGTCAAACCTATAATACACTCTTTCTCGTCAAACAATCTCAAATAATACCAGCAATTTTTAGTTACTTTGTCTGACCATTCAAGTTCAATATATTCTAAAAAAGTGTCAATAGAATTATAGACCCATCCATTTTTAATTAGTTCAATGCGAAATTTTTTCTTAATTTTTTTACTCTCAATATTAATTAATAGTTTAATGCTCCCATTATAATTAACTTCCAATTCTTCTCCCAGCGAAACAAGGATACCTTTATCATTTATTATTTGGAAATTTATTTGAGGCCCGCTGGTAATATAAACTTTTCCTTTTCTTAATCCCTCCATAATCCCCTCTCTAGTTTTTGACTTAGCCCATACATAAGTCCGGCCGTAGTCTTTCTTATAAGGTTCCAGTTCATGAATGTCTGAACCACTGACGGCAACCACTTTTAACCCCTGGTTAAGCAGATTTTCCCATTTCTTTAAAGTTTTTATATTTTCAGCCCTTCTTTCCGACCAAGAACCAGCCCAGACTTCAATTATATCGGCTATTTCCCAATAAAAATTGGGGTAATCCCATCTGCATCCCGTGCATATTGGGTCACCAATACATGCTGGATGAGCCACAGAAAAAAGAGCTCCCTTCCTTTTTGCCTCCACCGCAACATCCTCAAAGGTACTTTTTCTTTCAAGCGAAAACCAATTGATATCTCCGATCCAGTTGATAAGCGCAAAATGTCCAAAAAAAGTAGAAATTTCTATACCTGGAATAACCACTGTCTTTAATAAATACTTCTCCTTCCATCCCGAAGTGGTATTATGATCGGTCAGAACGAAAAAGTCTAGACCTTTTCCTTGTAAATAGGTCATTAATTCATAAACTGAGTGATTGCCATCACTGTGGTGGGAGTGTATATGAAAATCTCCTCCAAACCATCCAGGGCCTCCCTGTTCTTCTCTAAAAAGAGGTTCTTTCTTATTAAAATCTCTGAGTTCTGTCTGACGCTTTTCTGTGGTTTTAACCCCTTGCGTAAAATCTTTGTTCAGATTCACCTCAATGCTTAATATCACTAATTCAGATATGATGGCATGAGCCTCAACTATCAACCTCCAGTTTCCTGCGGGTAATGTACCGGAAACACATCCAATACTGGCTTTTTCTTTATTAATTTGCATTGTCTCAAAAAAATTGTTGTTTCCCCTTGCTCGGACAATACCATTCGGATCAATCAATGTATAATTAAATAGGTTACGAATCGGGGAAAACAATTCAATAGCATTTTTCTTATAATTTTTTTTATAATAGTCCCAATTAGGTCCAGCTACAATAGAACCTTTCCAATCAAATTGTAGGTATTCGTGTACTGCCTGATATATTAATTTATGAGTTACTTCGATATCATTTACTGTCTTTGGGTGATAGTCACCCTTTATCAATATTTCTTCGGTCCCTTTAATTACCGGTACAGTGAATTCAGTTAAGGTTTTGTTTTCATTCGGTGTAAATGTCTTTGTATAAATGGGCATTTCTCGACTTCTCCAAATAATATTTTTTCAATACTTTTATAATAAATTATATCGTGTATTAAAAGTACCTCATTTATTAAAATCAACTAAAAAACTCCGGATCTAATATTTAATGCATCTTCATCTATCTCTCTTCACTTATATAAATAGCAAGCAGCAAGATGGTCTGCACCAATATTATATAATGGCGGGGGATTCTTAAGACATATTTCCATCTTATAAGGGCAACGGCGATAGAACTTGCATCCTCTCAGAGTATCCTTCTCTAATTCCTCTTCAGGTGGAAGTTCTACGCGTCCTTGCCATGGTTGGTCAGGATCCGGGATGGGAATAGATTCTACTAAGAGCTGGACATAAGGGTGCTTCGGACTACTGATAACGATTTCTGCATCTCCTGATTCAGCCACCAATCCTTCATAAAGAACGATAATATCATCGCTAATCTGAAAAGCTGTAGAGAGATCATGAGTAATGTAAAGGAAGGAAATTCCAAAATTGTCTTTTAGGTCCATTATAATCTTTAAAATGATTGCCCGCATAGAGGCATCGATCATTGAAACCGGCTCGTCAGCTATAATGAGCTTTGGTTTAAGTAGAAAAGCTCTGGCGAGCATAATCCGTTGCCTCTGACCCCCAGATAGTTGGTGAGGATATTTACCCAAAATCTCATCAGGGCGTAGCCCTACGACCACCAGGGCTTCTTCTGTAATACGGCGACTTTCCTGTCGATTCTTAGCTAGATGGAACTTTTGAATCACTATCTCAAAGACGCGATCAATTGGATAAAAGGGATTATAGACTCCATAGGGATCTTGGAAGATGGCTTGGACCTCCCTTCGGAAGGTCTTCCATGACTTTTGATCCATCGTTTTAATATCTTTTCCCCGGTAACGAACTTCTCCCTGTGTCGGTATGAGAAATCCCAGGATAAGTCGTGCAAGAGTCGTCTTTCCGCTCCCACTCTCCCCAGCGATAGATATAATTCTCGAGGGACTACCTTGAATACTCATGGAGAAATTTTCTAAGGCAGCCTTCTGACCCCGCTGTAAGAGGCCGCTGCCAAAGACTTTGGTGAGGTTGCAAACCTCCAGCAATGGTGCTTGAGTCTGGCTCAGGATATTAGGCTGTACCTCTTTCTGAACGTTCATACTGGTTTCCTTTCTTCTTACAAATTCTCTCTTTACCTGATGACCTCGGAGTGAAGATGGCAGGCAACAAAGTGATTCGGTTGGATCTCCACAAGTTTCGGTATCGCCTCTCGACATTGTTCCATAACATAAGGACAACGATTACTGAATACACACCCTTTTGGAGGATTGAAAAGAGAAGGAGGAAGTCCTGGGATTCCCTGAAAATCATGACGCAACTGTAAGGTAGGAAGTGATTTGATCAAGAGCTTGGTATAAGGATGAAGGGAATTTTTGTACATTGTCTTCACTTCTCCGATTTCAGCAATCTTGCCAGCATACATAACTGCCTGCCGATTAACAACCTGGGCTTGAAGCCCCATATCGTGACCGATAAGGATTAAAGCTGCCCCAAGTCGTTCCTGAACATCCACGAGAGTCTGCATAACCACCCGCTGGACAACGACATCCAAGGCACTGGTAGGCTCATCGGCGATAATTACATCAGGTTCCAAAGCTATAGCCATAGCAATACAAACTCGCTGTTTCATTCCTCCCGAAAGTTCATGAGGATACATTCTGTAGACCCGGTGAGGCAGACCAACTGTGGATAGAAGCTTTTGAATTCTCTTCCTTAGATTCTTCTCCGGCTGATAACCCTGGTGAGTAGTAATAACATCAGCAATCTGAGAGCCGATCCTCATCACCGGATTGAGGGAATTCATAGCCCCCTGGGGAATAAAAGAGATTTGACTCCAGCGAATTTTACGTATTAATTCTCTATTCAGGGAAAGAATATCGGTCCCGTCGAGGAATATTTGTCCTCCTTCAATAGTCCCTGGCGAGACAACAAGACCCAGTAGAGCCATAGCCATAGTTGATTTTCCACAACCTGACTCACCGACAATCCCAAAACTCTCTCCCTCGTGCACAGTGAAACTTACACCATCTACTGCTCGCACAGATCCACGATCAATATGGTAGTAAACCTTCAAATCTTTCACCTTTAAAATTGGTTTACGCTCAGTCATACTAAGAATTTCCTTATATTCAGATTTTTGATCTCATCCTGGGATTGATCACTTCATCAAAACCTAAATGCAATAAATAGAGTGAAATAAAAATAGAAGTGAGAGTGAAGACAGTACTGCCCCACCACCACCACATTCCTCTAAAAACCGCAGCATAGCTCAAAGCCCAGTAGATCATCATTCCCAGAGTCATTTCATTTTGTGGACCCAGTCCCAGGATGGAAAGTCCTGACTCGGCAAGCATTGCAGCTAATGTGGCGTTGACAAAGTTAGCACTCATCCATTGGAACATATGAGGTACCAATTCTCTGGTTATAATCTCCATTTTAGACATTCCTGAAAGCATCGCCATATCTACAAAAGCTCTTTCTTTGAGGCTGAGCACTTGGGCTCTAATCTGCCTCGCAGGTGATGCCCAGGCAAACAGCGCTATAATCAACGCCATTCCCTGCACCGTAACACCTCTCATTAGCGAAGCTATCAATATCAAGAAGAGCAGTGATGGGATGGATAAAAACACATCCATCAATATCCTGAGTATTGCGTCTATTATCCCTCCATAATATCCACTTGTAAATCCTATGAGTGCTCCGACAAGTGTACCAATGAGGGCTGCAATCAGACCAATCTGGACAGAGTTGATAATACCCTCCGCTAATTGAACACCTATGCCTCTTCCCAAAGAATCCGTTCCTAAAATATTTTTAACCCCTGGAGGGAGTCCCGGGGGGAATGCTCCTGTACGAGAATATCTAAAAGGGATGGTCTGATGAGCTATGATTGCTCCCGTAAGAATAACTATAAATATAATAAAACCAATAATAAATTTTCGATTACCCATCAAGATTCCTACAAAACCTCTTTTCATCTTGTTAACCTCTTTTATACTTGATTCTTGGGTCAATGAGAGGGTAGATTAAATCTAAAATAAAGTTGGCTGCGGTTAAAGCGATGATGACTACCAACACCCCACCTTGTATCGTTGGTAAGTCAAGTTCAGTTATAGAATTATATAAAAGCCATCCCACGCCAGGATAGGCAAATATCTTCTCAAGAATAATTGATCCACCGACAATATGGGCCAGCGAAATTGCCAAACCACTCACCTGGGGAAGAAGAGCATTTCTGAAAGCATATCTCCAGAGTATTCGTCTATCAGATAAACCCTTAGCCTGAGCCAGGAGAATATAGTCCTCGCCTTGTAATAACACAATCATGCTTCTCATACTCAAAAACCACCAACCCAGGGAGATTAAGATAATACTTAAAGCTGGGAGTATTGAATGTTTTATTACATCAAGAACAAAGGGAAGTGAAAATTTAACAGGAAAGCCTGGTGTGTATCCTCCAGAGATAGGGAAAATTCCCCATACATAAACGAAGAGAAAAATTAAAATTATAGCTAAAATATAATAAGGAATAGTGTATAATCCAAGGGCTAACGGGACTAAAACCTTGGATATTTTTGACTCCTTTCCTCCCCATCCGCTAATCGCACCGATAAATGTCCCTATTAGCCAGCTTATTACTGTTGCTACGCTAAGCAGCCCTATGGTCCAGGGGAGGGAACGCATGAGAAGTTCAGTTACTGTTACTGGAAAGTTACCGATAGAATAACCCAAATTACCCCTGCTAAGTTCTTTGAGATAATATAGATATTGAGTTAATACAGGCTGATCAAGCCCAAACAATTTTCTGTATTCTTCGACTAACTCTGGAGATCCTCTGGACCCACCCATCTCAGCAAGTTTAGAAGTGATACCATGGAGAGGGTCTCCCGGTACAAGGCGGGGTACAATGAAGACTATTGTTATAGCGATGAAAATGGTAATAATAAAGATGGCAAACCTTCCAGACACATACCTGAGATACGACCACATAACTATGAAGTCCTCCCTTGCATAGATCGAACTCCCTTATATGGGAGTTCGATCTATATCAATATAATAAATTTATTTTGGACTACTACTTCTTATTCCACCAACCCATTCTCCTGTCTCAGGAGACGGATAACCACTTATGACAAGGTTGAACGTCGCCCACCAGTTGACAGGCATGTTCCAAGGGTCTGCTGCCGAAGGCCATCCAACCCAGTAGGCAGTATTGAAGGGAACCAGAGCTGGTGCCTGAACTATCGGAATTATCGGAAGATCTTCAAGCCATATCTCCATCCCCTGGCGGAATAACTTCTTCATCTTCTCCACATCTTTCGGTGGTGTTGCCGACATCTCATCCACGACGGCATCTAATTCAGGATTCTTATATCTGAAGGAGTTTCTCTCAAACCAAGGCGCTGGCTCACCTAAAGGAACATAGTATTTACTATGAAAAAGCTCTAAGTTATCGAATACATCAGTATCTCCGGGGCATAAAGATTGGTAAGCAATATCCCAATCTCCACGCAGTCTGGTATCTTCTTGGACAGCCCCAGTCTGAGGTTTAATTGTTACGTCAACTCCTCCAGCTCTCAACTGATCTGCTATTACTGCGGTAACTTTCATAAATTCTGAATTGCCTGAATCAACCAGAAAATCCATCTTCAATCTGCTTCCATCACCCATTACCCAAACTCCATCCGTTCCCTTATTGAAGCCCAGAGATTTGAATATTTCCTCTGCCTTTTCTGGATCATATTTTGTGGTCGGATATTTTTCAATTAGGTCCTGAATAGTTGCAAAGTAAGGGTCTAATCCCTTGTAGTACGGATAGGGTCCCCAGCTTGGTGAGGTGGTGCCTTCATAGGCGAGGTTGATGACGGCGTCTCTATCGATCAAATAGGATATCGCCCATCTAGCTTCTTTTTGATCCCAGGGAGACTTTGCATTCTGAATCATTAGCCCCCTCGGACAAGGGTCTAACCAGGCGTGTGGAGCTTTTGCATACCACGCAGTAACGTATGGATTTTTCCGCTTAACTTCCAAGTAGGTGCCTAACGAGAGAATCCCTATAGCCGGTGAATCGATATCGTTTGTGGTCAGACCAATGGCAACACTGGTCTCGGGGCCAAAGAACTGGTAAACCACATATTTTGGTGCCGGTTTAACCCCGTATTGTTCCGTACCCCACCAATTATCTCTTCTTTCGTAGACAAAAGCTGTCTCGGAAGAGCTCAGAAGTCTGTACGGGCCGGTTCCCACAGGCGGATAGTTGTTAAATTTTACGGGATCCTTGCCTTCCCATATGTGCTTGGGAAGAATGGTTATTCCTCCCCAAATCCTTACTGCGGGAAAACACTCTCTGATCAGATGGAACCGTGGATTAGGTTTTTTTAGGGTTAGCTCAACGGTATAATCATCGAGCTTTCTTATCGATTCCACCCAGGCAGCAACCTCAGCAGACCATGTCATCTTAGGCGCACTCTCTAATAGCAGATTATAAGTAAATACAACGTCCTCTGCAGTGAACGGCCAGCCATCGCTCCAGTTGACTTCTTTTCTGAGGTGTACGGTTATCTTCTTAAAGTCAGCGGAGTATTCGTAACTATCGGCCAACCAGGGTATATACTCGCCTGTTTCCAGGTTGACATAGAAGAAATACTCATTAACCAATTGGTGCAGACCTGACCTCGATCTATCAAAGCCCGGTGTATAGATGTTAAAAACTTTAGGGCCAAGACCAACTTTTTTTGATACTGCAACATAGAGTGTTTCATCTCTGGGCAGATTCTGAGCATATACGCCCTGGGCCAAAAGGATGCCGAAAATCAACAGAGCTACAAAAACTGTAGTGACCCACGAATTAATTGCGGTAAACCTGCTTTTTTTACTCAATTTCCTTCGGTTTAACATTTAACTCACCTCTTTAAATTAATTTAGTTTACTTTGAAAAAAAATAGTTTACTTTTTACGAAAGCCCCTCATTTATATTCTTATCATACAACACTTTTCTCTTTAAGAGGCTCTCTTTACTTCCAAGCGAACCTAATTTTTCACCTCCTTCCATCCTTATTTTTTAATTCCTCCTCCCAAGCTTTTGCCATTTCAATTTTCCCTAAAGATTTTTTTAAAGGCTGTCTCTTTTAGATGCTATCTTGCTTAGCAAAAGGTAAAGCATGATAATAAAATGTTTAACCCAGGTATCTTCTGGTCTTAATAATCATCTATTACGCTATTTATATAATAGTAAGTAAACATAACTTATTAATTATAATATATTACACTATTTTCATTGTCAAGCAAATAAGTATATGGTTATTTAAAACATAAAAATGCATTACCAATATTAATTCTTGAAGTGGATGTCGTTCTACCCGAAACTGAGTCATACTCCTATCTTCAAGTATTTTTATGATATTTTTCTGGTTGATATCTTTAACTTCTATATTTTCCATAATCTCTGGCAGTATCGAAAAGCCTCAGGCATTTCTCTGGAGATACCTCTTGTTGAATGTTGTGGATTGCAGCAAAGACAAAACCTCCTTCCGGAGCAAAGATATCTATCCTCTTCTTCACGTCATTCTTAACTTCTTCCAAAGTACCGAAGGGAAGTATCCTTTGGGTATCACATCCACCACCCCAAAAGACTATGTCTTTACCGAATTTCTTCTTCAAGAATTCCGGAGACATCCCTTTTGCACTCGTTTGTACCGGATTTAAGATTTGTATGCCTGCATCGATTAAATCAGGGATCAGTTTACTCACCGCTCCGCAAGAATGCAGAAAAATATAAACATCGCTCCTCTTTTCTATAAAATCGCATAGAGCTTTCAGATGGGGTTTAAACAATTGCCTAAACATCTCTATGGATATTTGTAAATCCTCTTGGGTACCATAATCGTCTCCCAAAACAATGATATCTATATATTTCCCAACTTTACTAAGATAACGTTCGATTTCTTCGAGGTATTTCTCCTCAAGCTTACTGAGAAAGTATTCGATGAATGATTTATTCAAAATCAATCTTTCCATAAACTCCTGGTATCCGAATAACGTATGTCCCATTTCAATAAAATTACCACCAAAAGAACCCAGAATTGCACAGTCTGTATTATTCTTTATCTCTCTTGCTTGTGCTTCCAGAAAATCAAGTTCTTCACCCGTGATTCTATTTGAGAGAATGATGTCAATTTCTTTACGTTCACTTGCATTAGCCAGCGGTGCGTATCTGCTATCAAAGTAATAACCACCTTTTGGCATTAAAGCAACTATCTTTCCCTCTATTTCAATCGCAAATGAACCATCCGCCAATACTTTCGGATTAAAGTCTGTTGGAACATAATATTCTCCACCATCTAAAAACAGGTCAATTTGTTTCCAACTATTTATTCGTGTTCCAAAACCACCATCGAGTCTCTTTAGCTCAACAACATCCGAGGATACTCTTTCCCTTATCTCATTATCAACTACGGCTAACTGCTGACCAAGATCATATATTTTCACGGACTTGTCTTCACAATTCAAGTAACGTTTGAGTTTATTGTATGCAATAGCATGGATTCCCGATGACCGCATCCCACCGAGGTCTATTGGTACACGATCCGGTTCTTTGTGCTTAAGAGTAAGGAGGACTCTCTCTCTTGATGTCATATGTTTATACATCCTTTGATTCCAATATTCAAGCTCTTAATAGACATATTTTTTATCTTCCATAGTATAAGTAATCAAATTTTCTTTAAAAACTCTAAAGAAATAATCACCATTCGACATAATATAACCTCCACCCTTTCCTATGCGTCCTGCCAGCATTCAGTCTGTTCCCTAAAAATAAATTGCGGATGACATCATTAATAACAACCACAATCAGGTAATTCGATTATCTCAACTTGATCTTGTCCGAATTCATTGATCAGTCTATCATTATACCACTCCATGGCTTCAGCAGCGCTAAAACCATTTATCGCTACTTTCTCCATGGCCAGCTGAAGGTAGTGTGATACTGTGGTATATCCGGTAACCGCATCCCGGGCAGTTGTATAAGGAAAGATCTTTCCCATATCCATTAAAAATTTATTTTTTTCATATTCCGGAACTTCAGGTGAATCTTTCCTCGTAGATAACTTTCCAGCTGCCGCAAGCCATCTCGCTAATCTTTCCTTACTGTTGAGTATTTTCAAGAATCCCCAGACCAGATCTGGATTTTTCGTCTCCTTCTTCATAGCTACTGTCCATCCACCAGAAATCGTCTGTATAGAAGGTGTATCCTGGTCACCAGATCCGGGAAGCGAGGTCCAACCAAGAACGTTTGACCTCATCATTTCTAAGGGGCGTATTGCTTCTGGCCAGAATTCGGTCCACTCCAAAGCACCTCCCTGACCTATTCCAATTTTCCCAGTTCGCATCAGCCTTCTCCATTCTTTCCAAACGTCTGTAGCATACATAAGTTCAGTCTGACATAATTTTCTTACGAAAAATACCTCACGGTAAAAGTTAAGGGCACGCTCAATCGCTGGGCTACTTCCAATCCACTTTCCTGTCGTATAATCTCTAAGTCTATTACGATCACCTTCTGAGGTATCGGCTCCGAGAATTTCCGAATAAATACCACCAAAAATAGCGCCTTCTCCCCATTTGGTTCCCATTGGGATGTATAATGGGCATTCAACATCTGGGCAACTTTCTTTGATTCTTTCAGCGGTTTCTAATACCTCACCCCAATCTTTAGGCTTCCATGGTATCGGTATTCCCGCCTTTTCAAAATTTGGTTTCCAATACCACAAAACCGCATTTACAGACGTTTCCAATGTGATTCCATAGATATGATCTTCATATGAGCCCATTGCCTGAAATGCTGGATAATATTGGTCCCAATCCGGCCACTCTTTAACGTAGCCATCCAACTTGCGAATATAACCCGCTTCAACATAATTTGCTATTCTAAAAGCATCAACCATAAGAACGTCGGGTGCGATATCATCTGCAAAATCCAAAGTTATTTTCTTCCACATGTCCATACCATATGGAACCACCACATTATCAACCTTTGCACCAGTGATCTTCTCAAACTCCTCAACTGCTGGCTCAAATAGATCTTTCCAAAGTTCTCCGTATTCAATGGAAATCACCTGCTGGGCAGATCCAGTGACCGCAAGTGCTCCAATTAACAACATCACTATTGACAGTATTAAAACCTTTTTACTCATTTTTCCTTCTAAATCGAAACCATTTCGAATTTCTTTGAAGATTCTTATAATAAACTAACTCTTTGAGATACTATCTTGTTTCAGTAAAAGACAAAGTAAGATAGCAAGTATTTTTAATATGTATATCTTCCTGCTTTGACACCATCATATAATAATTTACCTTATAAGAAAGTAAGTAATCTTTACTTATTAAATATGATATATAGATTTTTAATCGTTGTCAATTCCGAAATCTCCTTTAAATTTGAAGATCCAAGGTTAAACCTATTTTACTGGATAAATTGTCTTATAAGAGATCTTATAACCGCGTTATTTTTTGTTTTCATAATGTTTCTTCATCTCTTTATTAAAAGGCAACGCAAGTATCTCCTCTATAACTGCTTCTGCCTGCTCAAAAGATTTAGTCCTGGGATCTCTGATCAGTATTTCTTGCAGTATCCTTTTATCACCAGATACGAATGCTTCCAATGCCCACTCCATCCTTAACATCCTCGGGGCAAGATACATATTCATTATCCGCTTTGGTATAGGAGGGTTTAACTCCTCCGGATAAATGCCCTTCTGGTCTACAATTACCGGTACTTCTACTACTACATCCTCGGGAATACCCGGGATTATTTCTCCTTTATTGGGAATATTTAGTACAAATCTTTCCTGATCTCCCTTGATCAATGCATCGATAAATTGAATATGCTGTTCTCCGCTCTTAACCTCAGGGGGAAATTCTTTTAAAAGATTAACAGATTTATCTGAGGCAAACTTAAAACTTTTATCTATTGAGGCCTTCAAATGATTTTCCTGATACCACGCCCAACCTAAGTCAGAATCTACTCCTCCCCAGGGTCCTCCATACCATTTTTTCTTCACCTCCGGATTGTAATGATATTTCCAGCTCCCATTCCTAATACTATCTCCTATGGGCATTCTTCCATAAAATTTGTACATATCTATCGACGCAGGACTCATTTGGTCATCAAAAGGATCTTTGGGTTTCCATTTCCTCGCTTCCTCTTCTATCCATTGATCTATAAGCGGATATGCATCCTTGTCTTTATAAAGAAAATGGGTAAGCCATATATTGTGGTTAAATCCTGCAACCTGCCAGTTCACTTCTTTCATATCCAATCCCAAACTTTTTGCCACGATTTCAACGCCATAATGTCCATGGCAAAAACCTATAACCTTAATGTCAGAATATCTGGATATCAAGGTTGTACCTTCAAACACTGGATTGGCCGTCTGAAGAAGCCAAGCATCAGGACATATCTCTTCCATGCTATGAGCTACCTCTAAAAAATATTTAAGCTGATTGTAATTACTTATGGTGTGGTAATCAGAAACCATGTTGAATTCTTGACTATCTATGCCTCTTGCATAACCATGCTTTTCTCCTGCTTTTCTACTGGCATCCAGTTGCGCATGACCACCAATAAGAGCAGTGTTGATTACGAAATCGGCGTCTTCAATTGACCGTTTCATATCTGTTGTTTTTTCAAACCTTAAATTAATTCCCAATGCAGCGGCGTATCTTTTCGCTAAATCATGTACTGAATTTAGACGCCTTTCATCGACGTCCATAAGTGAAACAGAGCTTCCAGACATATCTTTTGTTTTGCAAAGATCTCCCACTAATTTTAAAGAAAAAATAGCACTTCCTGCTCCTATAATACTTAATTTTATACCTGACATATAGATTCCTCCAAGTAATCAATTTTGTCTATAGGTACAGAGAACCGTCTCCTGTTTTTTTATGTTATCGATACCGGTTCTTTGGCTGCGTTTATTCCAGTACACACACAATGCCCGACTCCAAACGTTGCGTAAATGGTATTCTCTTTCCGTTCTACCGTGGCACCAAGAAAACCAGAATCTTGCACTGCAGCAACAATAGATTCTAGATCAGGGTTCTCCTTGATTAGTTTCTTCATGGTCTTATGGAAAATAGGAACACATCCTATTTTTACATGATTTAATTTTTGCTTTTACAAGGTCCTCCTTTAGGACGTCTATCTATAGTAATACCTAAAGCCTCAACCATCTGGTTAAGAACTCCTCAGATCCTATAGGTTTTCTGCCAAAAGTTACCGAATTACTTATCACAAACAACTATCCCCGTGACATTGGGGTAATTTGACTATGGTGAAATGACTGTTGAAGGTTTTGATACGGTTAGACTGAATTATTCTATTTGATGTTTACCTCCCAGCCAGATCATATAAAGGGCATAAATTGCGCTGATGATTGCTCCGGGAATAGAGGTGGTTTCATCAAATAGTGTCAGGGCGATGGCTGCTGCAAATCCGGAGTTTTTAATGGTCCCTAGAAGTATCATTGAGGTCCGATCTTTTTTATTTATTCCCATTTTTTTCAAAATGACATTTAATAGAATAAACCCCAGAAAAGTGGTGGAAAAAGCAATCAATGATACTTTAACTAAGATATTCGGTTGTTCTAAAAAGGTTTTTTGATTTAATCCGATCACGGTAAAGATAACCACAAAGAAACCCCAATTAATAATGGTTCCTTTCCAGGGAATAATTGATTTATAGAAATCCTTTATAAGTAGGAGACGGGAAAATGCGATAGGTAAAATAATCAATACGATCAGAACGAGGATCAACTTTGACATAGGAAATACTTCAGCACCGGTTAATAACAAGATTAAGCCTGGCATAATAAAAATAGATGATAGATAGGCACCAAAAGTGGCAAATAGAGATAAAATTGAATTGCCCGCTAATATTGAGGTAAAGGGGATTACTGCTACACCCGGGGGTGCCAAGGCAACCAGAATCATTCCGGTTCTTATAGGGTCTTGAAAAATAAACCATTTATTTAATATAAGGAATAGTGAACCTAAAAATAGGTAATTGAAAAGTATTCCGATAGCAAGGGGTCGAAGCAAGCTTTGCCATTTTAAAATTTGCCGGGTCGGAATTTGGGCAATAGAGATAGTCATTACCACTGCCAGGGCGGGAACGGTTAATGATTTGGTCCATTGAGCCAGTTGGGGGCAGGTGAAACCCAGAACTAAGGCCAGTGGTAAGATAAAATTTCGATGACCAAGAAATTTAAACATCTTGATTTCCTAAAATATGATTTTTTAATTACTCTAATGGTAACCCCTAAAAAAATGGAATCAATCATAATATGATGAGCCAACATATTGGTAGTAACCTGAGATAGAAAAAGAATTTAAAGGTTTGATCCCATTTTTCTTCGCTTTCCTAACATTGGACATTTAAAAATATAATCCGAAGCACTGGATGCAACTTATTTGAAACACTACCCTTGAGTCCGCTTGATACCTTTGTTGACTGCTTATATAACATTACCTTATAATTTATATCTTAATAATCATCCAAATGATTAAATTCTGCATTTTCAATCCATGTCTCGGGTCTGGAAACAAATTCAACTAAGTTTTCCAGTAGAAACATATGCTTTTTTTCTTCTCCTGCTAACTTTAAAAATATTTTCTTTTGTGATTTGATTTCCACCTTATCACTCATTTCTAAATAAAACTTATAACTCTTTTCTTCAAATTCCTGGGCTTTGCGGTAAAAATCTACCTGTGATAAGCCAAAGTTAAATACTATATTTTTTCCTTTAATTTTAATAAAGATATTCTTAGCATTCTTTAATATACCTGTTTCTGCTAATTCTGCACTTGCATCAGTTTTCATCATTTTCTCAATAATATTATAATGTTTAACTTCATCGTTTGCTAACATTTTTAATATGTTTTGGAGCCCTGTGTCATCTGTTTTATTAGCAAGTTCATTATAATAATTTTCACTGTCTTTTTCCATCTTCATGGCATATTTATAAATATTCATTTACACTCCTCCTATTATTATATATAAAAGAAATATCTCCTGCCATATTCTAATCATTTGAGAAGACATTGGGAATCTGGACTTATCAAACTCTTATGATTCCCTAAGAGCTAAAACTCTTTTTATAATATTCTAAATCTTTAAAATTTACAGCCTAAATAAATATTTTTTATTTTGTAAGATATCAACACTTATTACCAACCATAAGAAAATTGTAATGAAGTTTTAGGGTTCAGGCTTCACAATTTCAAATGCCCTCTTATAATGTATTTTTGGTTTCCTTGACATTTTCGTCAATCATCTTCGCACTTTTTTATTTTATCACTATTTTGTGAAATTGTGAAAACCATATTTGGCCCGACTATACCTAAAATCTTCAAAATTTTACCTCCCATTTGTCAGATTATAGGTACAGAGAACCGTTGTCCCCTGTATTTTCGCATGATATTTATCATGAGTAAACGATGAGAGATAACCAAGTTAGTAGGTCTCTTAAGCTTGCAATATTTAGAGAATGGAAAAAGTGCCTTCTAATTTTACTGGGTGGCTAAAATTATCATACATAGGTGATACTTTCTGAGCTAACAGGTGCACTTGTTCGATTTTTTCTTCAGAATTCTTGGTTTTTACCTGCACCATAAATCTAACCTGCTTAAAGCCCGGTCTTTTTCTATTCTGCTCATCATTCCACCCTCCGGGAACCACTTCTCCTTCCACATCTACTTTCAAATCCTCAATATCAACTCTCAGTTTTTCAGCAGCATATAGATAGGCAAAGAGAATGCATCCTCCTAAAGCCTGTAAAGACATTTCAGCAGGTTTCGGCCCTAAATTGGTACCATTCTCCTTTAAAGGTTTATCTATAGTAAGTTTAAATCCCCGAGTTTCGCTCTCCAGCTTAGTACCTTGAATCCATTTAGCCTGAGCTTTTAAAGTTTTAACCATTGTTCTATTTTCCTCCTTTTTTTTATGTGCTTCTCGAAAAATTCTCTAAAATTTCTAAGAATACACTACTAAATTTGTAACAATTATAAATAATTCAACTAAAAAACCAAAAACCTAACTCTTTTCCTCTCCTGTTAAAATAATCACCCTTAAGTTGCTAATTTGATAATAGATGACTCTATTATGTTAGAAATTCTTTATTTTATCTTTTTGCTTTTATCAATTGAGCCAGTCTCTGCCTATCCGATATTCGCTCTATTATGGGTCTTTTATCCACTTCATAGGCTTTTATACCTTCCTCAAAAGTCTCTTTACCAGGATGTTTATAAAAAATACCCAGAGGCAACTTTTCTGTTTGTACGGCCTGCTCGAAAGCTGCCAGCCTATCGTAAGGATCATGTTCTTTCAAATAATAAGTCTTTTCCTTAAACCACCGGAAGGTGCTAACCTTATTAAAAGTAACACAGGGTTGAAAAATATCTACCAAAGCATATCCCTTATGCCTAATAGCTTCTTTTAATATTTCTATGGTCTGTTTCAGGTCCCCAATGAAAGCTCTCGCCACAAAAGATGCATTAAGGGCTATGGCCACTGCCAAAGGGCTAAAAGGTTCTTGAAATACTCCTTTTACCTGAACAGGAGTTTTAAACCCTTTTCGACTGGTAGGAGAAGCCTGCCCCTTAGTTAAGCCATAAACCATATTATTATGAACGATATTGGTAAGATTCGGATTTCGACGAATCGCATGTAAAAAATGATTGCCTCCTTCTCCATACATGTCACCGTCTCCCCCTTCAGCAATTATTGTCAGCTCGGGATTGCATACCTTTACGGCCGTAGCAACTGGCAATGCCCTTCCGTGTAATCCATTAAACATATTGGTCTTAAAGTATTGCGGAGTTTTAGCTGCTTGCCCTATTCCTGAAACTAGCACTAAACTTTCGGGTTTTATCTCCAATTCTGTAAGAGTTCTCTTTAAAGCCTGAAGTATCCCAAAATTGCCACATCCCGGACACCAGGCCAGATCTATATTTTTATCCTCCGGATCAAACAAATTAAGCATAATACTCCTCCTGTCTAAATTACTTTTTCTAACTTTCCAATGAGTTCATCCACAAAAAAGGGTAACCCATTGTATTTAAGTATTTTATGTTCTACCTCTATGCCAGTATAAAGTTTCAATAACTTACTGAATTGGGAGGTGGCATTATTTTCCACCACAATAACTTTTTTAGCTTTTTTAAGATATTCTTCAGTTTCAGAAGGTAAGGGATAAACTTGTTTAAAATGTAAGAAGGAGATTTTATGATCATTTAAATTCCCTAAGGCCTCTTTTATAATATAATAAGTAGAACCCCAACTAACTATTAAAACTTCGTATTCTTTGTTTCCCGCCAATTCAGGAGAAATAGTGTTTTCATTTATCGCTTTTAACTTCCGCAATCTTTTATCTACCATTCTTGTTCTTAAACTCAAATCTTCGGTAATTCTTCCGTGCTCATCATGTTCATCACTATCTACCAAAACCAAACCTTCTCCCCAGCCAGGTATACCCCGGTCTGATATTCCATTTTTATTTAGTTGATATCTTTTATAATTCTTTTTCGTTTTCCTGGTATACCTTTCAATGTCCATTTTGGTTAATTTAAATTCCATAGTATTGTAATAAGAGTCCATTAGATATTGATCGGTTAATACAAACACTGGGATTTGGAATTTATCGGCTAAATTAAAAGCTTGCTGAGTGAGATAAAACAAATCCTGGATTCCTCCGGGAGCATATATAATTCTGGGGAATTCCCCATGGCCGGAATACAAAGCTAATTCCAAATCACCCTGCTCTGTTCTGGTAGGCAAACCAGTTGCTGGTCCGGATCTCTGGGCAAGATGTATCACTATGGGCAATTCTAACATTCCAGCCAAACTGACTCCTTCTTCCATCAAGGCAAACCCACCACCGGATGTAGTAACCATGCCCCGAGCTCCTGCATACCAGGCTCCCAGTGCCAGGTTAATGGCACTTATTTCATCTTCGGCTTGCTCAGCAATTATATTGAACTCCTCTGCATGCTGGGAAAGAAAAATTAAAACTCCGGTAGAAGGAGACATCGGATAGGCAGAAATAAAATTACATCCCCCGGAAATTGCCCCTAATGAAACTGCTTCGGCTCCATTAAGAAGGATCTCCTCTTGAATATCCTGACTAAAATCAGGAACGGGAATAGAAAGTTGGGCTAAACTCCCTTTTTTGATCAAATCAGAGGCAAGTTCATAGCCTCTTTTAATTGCTGCTATATTTCCCTGGGTAATTTTCTCTCCTTTAGCAGAGAAGTATTTTTTGATGCACCCCAAAGGGATTTGTTGCTTTATCTTGAATATGGCTGCAATTATACCAACTGCCACAATATTTGCAAAAATAAGGTTTCCTATTTCTTCCGCCACTCTTGAGAAGGGAACATCCAAAATTTCTTGCTCAGGAGAGACTTTCTCCTTTTCTCCCAAAATAATCGTATTTTTATTAATTCTATCCTTTAAGTGAGGCAAGGCAGACTTATCTAAAGGAATTAAAATGTCTATTCGTTTTACCGGTGCTAATACTTTCTTAGAAGAAACTCTTATTTGAGTAGAATTGCTCCCGCCTCTTACTCGAGACATATATTCTTTAGTTGCAAATACATTAAGCCCTCCTAATTTAAAGATCCGGGTCAATAAAGTTTCGACAGTTTGAATTCCATGCCCAGCTTCTCCACCTATGACCAAAGAAGTGCTTTGCTTATCTTCACTTAAATAATTATTTTTATAATCCGTTTTATACATCTTTTGCTCACCTCAACTTTTAATTTCATTTTAAAATATATCAAAGCAAAGTTGTCTGATATTCTCTAAAAAATTAAAACATTAAGTAAATAAATTCTCAGTTAAAAATTCTACCTATATTTCTCTTTCATGTCGAGAATTCAACTTATTGTTCGAAAAGCTTCTTATATTGACCGTATCCTTCCTTTTCTAAGTCTTCTTTGGGAATGAACCGTAAAGCAGCTGAGTTTATGCAGTAACGAAGGCTTGTTGGGGAAGGCCCATCATTAAATAGATGGCCGAGATGAGAATCTGCGAGCTTGCTCCTCACTTCTGTTCTAGTCATAAATAAACTTCTATCTTCTTTTTCTAAAATGTTATCCGGCTCAAGCAGCTTCGTAAAGCTTGGCCAGCCCGTTCCTGAATCAAACTTGTCAAAAGAACTAAAAAGTGGTTCACCAGATACAATATCCACATAAATGCCTTCTTTCTTGTTATCCCAATATTCATTGTCAAAGGCTCTTTCTGTACCGCATGACTGCGTTATCTCATACTGTAAAGGAGTTAACCTATTTTTCAGTTCTTCATCCGAGGGTTTTTTGAACTTATCATCATTATTTTTCGTTGTGTCATTCCATGTAGATTTAAGGTATGCTTCACGTCCTGAACCAGCGCGGTATAATTTATATCTGATAGAGGATTTTTTATAGTAATCTTGATGATAATCCTCCGCCACATAGAATTTGGATGCCGGTATTATTTCTGTAACAATATCTCTTTGAAATTTACCTGATACTTGCAACCTTTCTTTTGACTCTTCTGCCAAATGTTTTTGTTCATCATTGTGATAAAAGATCGCCGTTTTGTATTGTGATCCTATATCTGCAAACTGACCCCTGATATCGGTAGGATTTATTTGCCTCCAGAAAACATCAAGTAACTCGGAATAAGTGATAATTGAAGGATCAAAGGTAATTTGAACAGCTTCCAAATGACCGGTTTTTCCGGTTGATACCTCTTCATAGGTTGGATTCTCTTTATGTCCACCGGTGTAACCTGCTATAACTTCTGTAACGCCATTTAATTCTTCAAAAGGAGATTCCATACACCAAAAGCAACCGCCGGCAAAGGTGGCTTTTTTCATTTTACTTTCCTCCTCATTTTTCATTATGGTTTTATCTTGTCCATTCGCTAAAACTACAAAGCAAATACAAACTAAACTTATAATAAATATTTTTAATAAATTTTTTACTTTTTCTTTCATTATGAAAATCCTCCTATACTTGCTCTTCATGATGCTTTCTTCTTTAACATGAATGCTCTAATATTCCTACCACCGGAAATTTTTCAAGCATTTCAGCTCTATGAGGAGCTACTTTTAGCTCCTCAGTTAAGTCTGAACCGGCTTTGTGCAGAACTTGGTGTTTTCCTTTTTTCCATAAAAAACTACTGGATACATCATACACTTTTCCCTGGTAAGCAACAAAAATTGGCATCCCGTTTTTACCATTATACTTGCCAAGTTCTGCTTTAGTAAATTTTTTCATTTTAGAAAACTCCAAATCCAAAAAATCAATCTAATAGTCTTTTTTCGCCACTGATTAATTGAATATCCGTAATATTTCGAGATGCCTCCAGGCAACCGAGATATTTTCCATCACTACCCCTTAAAGCATAATATTCTATTAGAATTTTTTGCTTTTCGTCATTAGGTCCAATGGGAAGGTCAATCCAGAAACGAGCTTTCTCTCTTTTCCCTTCTTTCATCTCTCGTAATATTTTCTCCACTTTATGAAGACTCTTTTTCGGGTGACAATTAGCTACATCTCTGCCTAATACACCTGTAGGCCTTTTAAATATCCTTGTTTCATGTTTGTTCCAAGCTAATACCTTATCATCCGAATCTAAAACGGAAAATTCAATGGGAATTGTTTCCAACACTGCTTCTAATACATTTTCAGGTAACTTACCAATCAATTTCTTTTCCTCCTTTAGATTTCTATAATTATTAAGATATGTTCTCTCGTGTATTTCAATATTACCGCACTCTTAATTTTGACATTATGATACTACAATAGTATCATTATGTCAAGAAAATATTTATTATTTTTATTGAAAAATCAAGAGTGAACCCTTTTTTAAATAATTTACGTTTCAGTTGAAACAAATATTTTCTAATTTATTTCCTGGTGCTTAAATACCGAAAAGCGCTCAGGACTGCTTTTGCTCCTTCTCCAGCAGCAATGATTATTTGTTTTTCGGGCACATTGGTGACATCTCCCGCGGCAAATATCCCTGCTATATTCGTTTCATTTTGTTGATTCACTATAATTTCTTTTCTTTCGTTTTTTTCTAAACTAGGGGCAAACTCTGAATTGGGAATTAGGCCAATTTCTACAAAAATACCCTGGACAGCAAGTATTTTCTCTTCCTTATCCTCCTCTATCTTTATAGCCTGAACAAAAGAATCTCCCAAAATCTCTTTTACCCGACTATTATTAAAAATAGAAACCTTATTATCTACTCTTATTTTCTCCCGCATTATTCCATCCCCGGTGAGATTATCAGTAATATTAATAATATATATGTGATTAGCGATTTTTATCAGTTGTAAGGCCGCATCAAGGGCTGAATTTCCTCCGCCAATTACTGCTACATCTCTTCCCGCGAATAAAGGACCATCAATGGTGAAATGACTGTTGAAATTTTGATGCGGTTAGACTGAATTATTCTATTTGATGTTTACCTCCCAGCCAGATCATATAAAGGGCATAAATTGCGCTGATGATTGCTCCGGGAATAGAGGTGGTTTCATCAAATAGTGTCAGGGCGATGGCTGCTGCAAATCCGGAGTTTTTAATGGTCCCTAGAAGTATCATTGAGGTCCGATCTTTTTTATTTATTCCCATTTTTTTCAAAATGACATTTAATAGAATAAACCCCAGAAAAGTGGTGGAAAAAGCAATCAATGATACTTTAACTAAGATATTCGGTTGTTCTAAAAAGGTTTTTTGATTTAATCCGATCACGGTAAAGATAACCACAAAGAAACCCCAATTAATAATGGTTCCTTTCCAGGGAATAATTGATTTATAGAAATCCTTTATAAGTAGGAGACGGGAAAATGCGATAGGTAAAATAATCAATACGATCAGAACGAGGATCAACTTTGACATAGGAAATACTTCAGCACCGGTTAATAACAAGATTAAGCCTGGCATAATAAAAATAGATGATAGATAGGCACCAAAAGTGGCAAATAGAGATAAAATTGAATTGCCCGCTAATATTGAGGTAAAGGGGATTACTGCTACACCCGGGGGTGCCAAGGCAACCAGAATCATTCCGGTTCTTATAGGGTCTTGAAAAATAAACCATTTATTTAATATAAGGAATAGTGAACCTAAAAATAGGTAATTGAAAAGTATTCCGATAGCAAGGGGTCGAAGCAAGCTTTGCCATTTTAAAATTTGCCGGGTCGGAATTTGGGCAATAGAGATAGTCATTACCACTGCCAGGGCGGGAACGGTTAATGATTTGGTCCATTGAGCCAGTTGGGGGCAGGTGAAACCCAGAACTAAGGCCAGTGGTAAGATAAAATTTCGATGACCAAGAAATTTAAACATCTTGATTTCCTAAAATATGATTTTTTAATTACTCTAATGGTAACCCCTAAAAAAATGGAATCAATCATAATATGATGAGCCAACATATTGGTAGTAACCTGAGATAGAAAAAGAATTTAAAGGTTTGATCCCATTTTTCTTCGCTTTCCTAACATTGGACATTTAAAAATATAATCCGAAGCACTGGATGCAACTTATTTGAAACACTACCCTTGAGTCCGCTTGATACCTTTGTTGACTGCTTATATAACATTACCTTATAATTTATATCTTAATAATCATCCAAATGATTAAATTCTGCATTTTCAATCCATGTCTCGGGTCTGGAAACAAATTCAACTAAGTTTTCCAGTAGAAACATATGCTTTTTTTCTTCTCCTGCTAACTTTAAAAATATTTTCTTTTGTGATTTGATTTCCACCTTATCACTCATTTCTAAATAAAACTTATAACTCTTTTCTTCAAATTCCTGGGCTTTGCGGTAAAAATCTACCTGTGATAAGCCAAAGTTAAATACTATATTTTTTCCTTTAATTTTAATAAAGATATTCTTAGCATTCTTTAATATACCTGTTTCTGCTAATTCTGCACTTGCATCAGTTTTCATCATTTTCTCAATAATATTATAATGTTTAACTTCATCGTTTGCTAACATTTTTAATATGTTTTGGAGCCCTGTGTCATCTGTTTTATTAGCAAGTTCATTATAATAATTTTCACTGTCTTTTTCCATCTTCATGGCATATTTATAAATATTCATTTACACTCCTCCTATTATTATATATAAAAGAAATATCTCCTGCCATATTCTAATCATTTGAGAAGACATTGGGAATCTGGACTTATCAAACTCTTATGATTCCCTAAGAGCTAAAACTCTTTTTATAATATTCTAAATCTTTAAAATTTACAGCCTAAATAAATATTTTTTATTTTGTAAGATATCAACACTTATTACCAACCATAAGAAAATTGTAATGAAGTTTTAGGGTTCAGGCTTCACAATTTCAAATGCCCTCTTATAATGTATTTTTGGTTTCCTTGACATTTTCGTCAATCATCTTCGCACTTTTTTATTTTATCACTATTTTGTGAAATTGTGAAAACCATATTTGGCCCGACTATACCTAAAATCTTCAAAATTTTACCTCCCATTTGTCAGATTATAGGTACAGAGAACCGTTGTCCCCTGTATTTTCGCATGATATTTATCATGAGTAAACGATGAGAGATAACCAAGTTAGTAGGTCTCTTAAGCTTGCAATATTTAGAGAATGGAAAAAGTGCCTTCTAATTTTACTGGGTGGCTAAAATTATCATACATAGGTGATACTTTCTGAGCTAACAGGTGCACTTGTTCGATTTTTTCTTCAGAATTCTTGGTTTTTACCTGCACCATAAATCTAACCTGCTTAAAGCCCGGTCTTTTTCTATTCTGCTCATCATTCCACCCTCCGGGAACCACTTCTCCTTCCACATCTACTTTCAAATCCTCAATATCAACTCTCAGTTTTTCAGCAGCATATAGATAGGCAAAGAGAATGCATCCTCCTAAAGCCTGTAAAGACATTTCAGCAGGTTTCGGCCCTAAATTGGTACCATTCTCCTTTAAAGGTTTATCTATAGTAAGTTTAAATCCCCGAGTTTCGCTCTCCAGCTTAGTACCTTGAATCCATTTAGCCTGAGCTTTTAAAGTTTTAACCATTGTTCTATTTTCCTCCTTTTTTTTATGTGCTTCTCGAAAAATTCTCTAAAATTTCTAAGAATACACTACTAAATTTGTAACAATTATAAATAATTCAACTAAAAAACCAAAAACCTAACTCTTTTCCTCTCCTGTTAAAATAATCACCCTTAAGTTGCTAATTTGATAATAGATGACTCTATTATGTTAGAAATTCTTTATTTTATCTTTTTGCTTTTATCAATTGAGCCAGTCTCTGCCTATCCGATATTCGCTCTATTATGGGTCTTTTATCCACTTCATAGGCTTTTATACCTTCCTCAAAAGTCTCTTTACCAGGATGTTTATAAAAAATACCCAGAGGCAACTTTTCTGTTTGTACGGCCTGCTCGAAAGCTGCCAGCCTATCGTAAGGATCATGTTCTTTCAAATAATAAGTCTTTTCCTTAAACCACCGGAAGGTGCTAACCTTATTAAAAGTAACACAGGGTTGAAAAATATCTACCAAAGCATATCCCTTATGCCTAATAGCTTCTTTTAATATTTCTATGGTCTGTTTCAGGTCCCCAATGAAAGCTCTCGCCACAAAAGATGCATTAAGGGCTATGGCCACTGCCAAAGGGCTAAAAGGTTCTTGAAATACTCCTTTTACCTGAACAGGAGTTTTAAACCCTTTTCGACTGGTAGGAGAAGCCTGCCCCTTAGTTAAGCCATAAACCATATTATTATGAACGATATTGGTAAGATTCGGATTTCGACGAATCGCATGTAAAAAATGATTGCCTCCTTCTCCATACATGTCACCGTCTCCCCCTTCAGCAATTATTGTCAGCTCGGGATTGCATACCTTTACGGCCGTAGCAACTGGCAATGCCCTTCCGTGTAATCCATTAAACATATTGGTCTTAAAGTATTGCGGAGTTTTAGCTGCTTGCCCTATTCCTGAAACTAGCACTAAACTTTCGGGTTTTATCTCCAATTCTGTAAGAGTTCTCTTTAAAGCCTGAAGTATCCCAAAATTGCCACATCCCGGACACCAGGCCAGATCTATATTTTTATCCTCCGGATCAAACAAATTAAGCATAATACTCCTCCTGTCTAAATTACTTTTTCTAACTTTCCAATGAGTTCATCCACAAAAAAGGGTAACCCATTGTATTTAAGTATTTTATGTTCTACCTCTATGCCAGTATAAAGTTTCAATAACTTACTGAATTGGGAGGTGGCATTATTTTCCACCACAATAACTTTTTTAGCTTTTTTAAGATATTCTTCAGTTTCAGAAGGTAAGGGATAAACTTGTTTAAAATGTAAGAAGGAGATTTTATGATCATTTAAATTCCCTAAGGCCTCTTTTATAATATAATAAGTAGAACCCCAACTAACTATTAAAACTTCGTATTCTTTGTTTCCCGCCAATTCAGGAGAAATAGTGTTTTCATTTATCGCTTTTAACTTCCGCAATCTTTTATCTACCATTCTTGTTCTTAAACTCAAATCTTCGGTAATTCTTCCGTGCTCATCATGTTCATCACTATCTACCAAAACCAAACCTTCTCCCCAGCCAGGTATACCCCGGTCTGATATTCCATTTTTATTTAGTTGATATCTTTTATAATTCTTTTTCGTTTTCCTGGTATACCTTTCAATGTCCATTTTGGTTAATTTAAATTCCATAGTATTGTAATAAGAGTCCATTAGATATTGATCGGTTAATACAAACACTGGGATTTGGAATTTATCGGCTAAATTAAAAGCTTGCTGAGTGAGATAAAACAAATCCTGGATTCCTCCGGGAGCATATATAATTCTGGGGAATTCCCCATGGCCGGAATACAAAGCTAATTCCAAATCACCCTGCTCTGTTCTGGTAGGCAAACCAGTTGCTGGTCCGGATCTCTGGGCAAGATGTATCACTATGGGCAATTCTAACATTCCAGCCAAACTGACTCCTTCTTCCATCAAGGCAAACCCACCACCGGATGTAGTAACCATGCCCCGAGCTCCTGCATACCAGGCTCCCAGTGCCAGGTTAATGGCACTTATTTCATCTTCGGCTTGCTCAGCAATTATATTGAACTCCTCTGCATGCTGGGAAAGAAAAATTAAAACTCCGGTAGAAGGAGACATCGGATAGGCAGAAATAAAATTACATCCCCCGGAAATTGCCCCTAATGAAACTGCTTCGGCTCCATTAAGAAGGATCTCCTCTTGAATATCCTGACTAAAATCAGGAACGGGAATAGAAAGTTGGGCTAAACTCCCTTTTTTGATCAAATCAGAGGCAAGTTCATAGCCTCTTTTAATTGCTGCTATATTTCCCTGGGTAATTTTCTCTCCTTTAGCAGAGAAGTATTTTTTGATGCACCCCAAAGGGATTTGTTGCTTTATCTTGAATATGGCTGCAATTATACCAACTGCCACAATATTTGCAAAAATAAGGTTTCCTATTTCTTCCGCCACTCTTGAGAAGGGAACATCCAAAATTTCTTGCTCAGGAGAGACTTTCTCCTTTTCTCCCAAAATAATCGTATTTTTATTAATTCTATCCTTTAAGTGAGGCAAGGCAGACTTATCTAAAGGAATTAAAATGTCTATTCGTTTTACCGGTGCTAATACTTTCTTAGAAGAAACTCTTATTTGAGTAGAATTGCTCCCGCCTCTTACTCGAGACATATATTCTTTAGTTGCAAATACATTAAGCCCTCCTAATTTAAAGATCCGGGTCAATAAAGTTTCGACAGTTTGAATTCCATGCCCAGCTTCTCCACCTATGACCAAAGAAGTGCTTTGCTTATCTTCACTTAAATAATTATTTTTATAATCCGTTTTATACATCTTTTGCTCACCTCAACTTTTAATTTCATTTTAAAATATATCAAAGCAAAGTTGTCTGATATTCTCTAAAAAATTAAAACATTAAGTAAATAAATTCTCAGTTAAAAATTCTACCTATATTTCTCTTTCATGTCGAGAATTCAACTTATTGTTCGAAAAGCTTCTTATATTGACCGTATCCTTCCTTTTCTAAGTCTTCTTTGGGAATGAACCGTAAAGCAGCTGAGTTTATGCAGTAACGAAGGCTTGTTGGGGAA